>Ga0102814_10003026_pt1 | contig 11133 bp, 6 predicted proteins | sample ColrivemetaGS741_FD_79112 | JGI IMG/M metagenome (GOLD analysis project Ga0102814, IMG submission 79112) | Estuarine microbial communities from the Columbia River estuary - Flood tide ETM metaG S.741 | ecosystem: Environmental > Aquatic > Marine > Intertidal zone > Estuary | place: USA: Columbia... | reverse complement strand
CTGCAACGCTTTACGATATTGGATTTAATAATTTCTTTCGCGGTCCTGAAGGGGATCAGGAAGGCGATCTGGTATTCTTCCAAGGTCACATCGCCCCTGGTATCTATGCCCGCGCTTACTTAGAAGGCCGTCTGACAGAAGAACAGATGGATAATTACCGTCGTGAAGTTGACGGTAATGGCCTCTCCTCTTATCCGCACCCTTGGCTGATGCCGGACTTCTGGCAGTTCCCTACGGTATCTATGGGACTGGGTCCGATTCAAGCGATCTACCAGGCGCATGTGATGCGCTACCTGTCAGCTCGCGAGATGATCGATCGTGGTGATCGTAAAGTCTGGGCGTTCCTAGGTGATGGCGAGTGTGATGAGCCCGAATCTTTGGGTGCTATAGCGCTGGCGGGTCGTGAAAATCTGGAAAACCTGATCTTCGTGATCAACTGTAACCTGCAGCGCTTGGATGGTCCTGTGCGCGGTAACAGCAAAATTGTTCAGGAGCTGGAAGGCGAGTTCCGCGGGGCTGGCTGGAACGTGATCAAGGTCCTTTGGGGTCGTCATTGGGATCCGTTGTTTGAAAAGGATACCAAAGGCTTGCTGATTAAGCGGATGAACGAAATCTGCGATGGTGAGTTGCAAAACTGTAAGGCCAATGGTGGCGCTTATACGCGTGAGCATTTCTTCGGCAGCAGTCCAGAGTTGTTGGAGCTGGTCAAAGATATGACCGATGAGGACATCATGAACCTCAACCGCGGTGGCCACGATCCCTATAAGGTCTATGCGGCTTACCATAAAGCGGTTAATCACAAAGGTCAGCCAACGGTTATTCTGGCGCAGACTGTTAAAGGCTACGGCACCGGCCAATCGGGTCAGGCGAAGAATGCCAGTCACTCGATGAAGAAAGTGGCGATGGATGATTTAGTCGATTTCCGTGATCGCTTCAATATCCCGCTAGATGATGATCAACTTAAATCGACACCTTACTACCGCCCAGCGCCGGATAGCCCGGAACTGAAGTACATGATGGGTCGTCGCCAGAAACTGGGTGGTTTTTACCCGCAGCGTCGTAACGATTTTGAAGCGCTGGCGATTCCAAGCCTGGATGACCTGGGTGGTCAGCTTAAAGACAGTGGCAAGCGCGAACTCTCTACCACGATGTCCTTTGTACGTACCCTATCCACACTAGCGAAAGACGCTAATATTGGTACGCGTATCGTCCCCATCGTCCCAGATGAAGCTCGTACCTTCGGTATGGAAGGGATGTTCCGTCAACTGGGTATCTACACCTCTGAGGGGCAGCGATATGTGCCTCACGATCGTGATCAGATGATGTGGTACAAAGAGTCCAAGCAAGGGCAGATACTCGAAGAGGGTATCAATGAGTCCGGCTCTATGTCGGCCTGGATCGCGGCGGCAACGGCCTACTCGAACCATAACTGCACCCTGATTCCGTTCTATATCTCCTACTCGATGTTTGGTCTGCAACGTACTATGGACTTGGCTTGGGCGGCGGGTGATATTCAAGCACGGGGCTTCTTAGTAGGCGCAACCGCGGGCCGCACCACTCTTAACGGCGAAGGCTTGCAGCACGAAGATGGCCATAGCCACTTGCTGGCAGCGATGATCCCTAACTGTATCTCTTATGATCCGACCTACGGTTACGAGCTGACCGTGATCATGCATAGCGGTTTGCAGCGGATGTTCGTTGATAAAGAAAACGTGTTTTATTACCTGACCGTGATGAACGAGAACTATCCTCAACCAGCAATGCCTGTAGGTGTTGAAGAGGGGATTATCAAGGGTATGTACCTTCTGGAAGAGGGCAAGAAGAGCGCGAAGAAAAAAGTCCAATTGATGGGTAGTGGTACGATTCTGCGCGAAGTGCGGGCCGCGGCTGATATTTTGCGGGATGACTACGGTGTTGAGTCGGATATCTGGAGCGCTACCAGCTTCAATGAGCTGCGTCGTGAGGCGTTGGATTGTTCTCGCTGGAATATGCTGCACCCCGAAGAGAAGCCTCGTGTTTCTTATGTGACTCAGAGTCTGGCAAAACGTCAGGGCCCCGTTATTGCGTCGACCGACTATATTAAGTCCTATGCTGATCAGATCCGTGAATTTGTACCTGCGAACTACGTAGTTCTGGGTACTGATGGTTTTGGCCGGAGTGATACCCGCGCCAAGCTGCGTGAGTTCTTCGAAGTGAATCGCTACTACGTGGTTGTTGCCGCGCTGAAAGCGTTGGCTGATGAGGGAACGATTAAGCCTGCTGAGGTGAGTGCGGCGATCAAGAAATTCAATATCAACCCTGAGAAGCCGAATCCAACCACCGTTTAACGGTCAGGGATTGAACACGAGATGACTAGAGGAATAATACAGTGAGCGTGATAAACATTACTGTTCCGGATATTGGCACCGATGATGCTGTCGATATTATTGAAGTTTGTATCAAGGTTGGCGATACGATCAAGGAAGGTGATTCATTGATCGTATTGGAAACCGATAAAGCATCGATGGAAGTGCCTGCCACAGAAGGCGGTGTAATTACCAAGTTGTTGCTCAAAGAGGGCGATACCTGCAAAGAGGGCGATGTCATCGCTGAATTGCAGATCGGTGCCGTTGCTGCGGCGCCTGCTGCTCCCGCCCCTGCGGCACCCGTCGCTCAGGCCGCTCCAGCAGCCGCTGCTCCGGTAGCTGCAGCGCCTGCCGCTGCTCAGCCGGTGGTTGTGCCTGATATCGGCGGTCATGAAAACGTCGATGTGATCGAGGTGTGTGTCAAGATCGGTGATACGGTCAAGGAAGGCGATTCGCTGATCGTATTAGAGACCGACAAGGCATCGATGGAAGTGCCCGCACCTTTCGGTGGCGTGATCACCGCATTGACCATCAAAGAAGGCGATACCATCAGTGAAGGTCAGCAGTTTGCTGAGATTGCCGCTGCGGGTGCTGCTGCACCGGCTGCCGCTCCAGCTCAAGCTACAGCTCAAGCTGCTGCTCCTGCCGCCGCTGCACCAGTCGCGGCTGTTGCCGCGGGTGGTGTGGAAGCGGTGAATGTGCCTGACATCGGTGGCAGTGAAAACGTTGACGTCATTGAAGTCTGCGTCAAAGCAGGCGATACCATCGCCGAAGGTGACTCTCTGATCGTTCTGGAGACCGATAAGGCATCGATGGAAGTCCCTGCCCCTAAGGGCGGCGTGGTCAAGTCAGTCAAGATCAAAGAGGGTGACACGGTTAGCGAAGGTGACCTGATTCTTGAACTCGAAGTTGCTGGTGGCGCTGCCGTTGCGGCGCCGACCGCAGCAGCTGCAGCCCCTTCAGCAGCAGCTCCAGCGACAGCTAGCGCGGCTCCAGCGGCTAAAGCAGCCCCTGTGGCCAGTGCCGATCTCGCCAAACTTGAGCAAGCTAATAAAGCAGTTCATGCCGGTCCAGCGGTACGTGCGGTGGCACGTGAGTTCGGTGTTGACCTGACATTGGTCAAAGGCAGCGGTCCAAAGGGCCGTATCCTGAAAGAGGATGTACAGGCTTACGTCAAGTCTGCACTGGCTGCGGCATCCAAGCCTCAGGCAGCGACAGCTGTCACTGGCGGTTCTGGTATCCCAGCCATTCCAGAAGTTGATTTCTCCAAATTCGGTGAAATCGAACTGGAAAAAATGTCCAAGATCAAGAAAGTTACTGCGGCCAATATGACTCGCTGCTGGCTTAATATTCCTCACGTCACTCAGTTTGATGATATCGATATCACCGAGCTAGAGAAGTTCCGTGCGGATATCAAGGCCGATGCCGAGAAGGCTGGTTATAAGGTGACGCCATTACCGTTCCTTCTTAAAGCGGCGGCGGCTGCACTTAAAGCCCATCCTAATTTCAATGTGTCGATGCACGCCGATGGTGAGCATATCGTGCACAAGAAATATATCCATATTGGTGTGGCGATGGACACGCCTGCGGGTTTGATGGTGCCGGTGATCAAAGATGTCGATAAGAAGTCTATCTACCAGCTGGCGGCCGAAGCGGCTGAGCTGGGCGCTAAAGCCAAGGCTCGCAAGTTGACGCCTGCGGAGATGCAGGGTGGCTGCTTTACCATCTCTAGTCTTGGCGGGATTGGTGGAACAGGTTTCACCCCGATTGTTTCGGCTCCTGAGGTCGCTATTCTTGGCGTTTCCCGAGCAGATATTAAGCCAGTGTGGAACGGTAAGGAGTTTGTTCCTCGTAAGATGCTACCGTTGGCACTCTCTTACGATCACCGTGCGATCAATGGTGCGGATGCGGGGCAGTTTATGACTACCTTGGGCAAACTGTTGAGTGATGTGCGCCGCCTAGTGCTGTAAACATCGCTAACCTTAAAACGCCCGCTCTGGAAACAGCGCGGGCGTTTTTGTTTATGGTTGATCGCAAGAAGCCTTAGAGCGCCTATGTCCCGACTACTGCTTTTTATTCAAACGTACTGGCTAGTCCTGACGGTGCTTAATCTGGTCCTGATCACGGCTCTATCATTGTGGCCGGTCGAGTATCTCCCTAAAGCACCGGGTAGCGATAAAACGCATCATCTGCTGGCTTATGCGTTGCTGATGTTTCCTGCTGGTTTACGTAAGCCCTGCAATTTGTTGTTGGTTGGGCTGTTTTTTATCGGTTGGAGTGGCGCGATTGAGCTCATTCAGCCCTACGTCAATCGTTACGCAGAGTGGTGGGATCTGTTGGCTAATGGCGTAGGTGTGCTCTCAGGCTATTGCTTAGCTTGGGTGGTCAACCAATATTTGCGTTAAGAAAAGCATTGTTAAGCGTAGGTTGTTCTTAGTCAGTTTTTTTGTGCCCTTGGATGAGCAGGTTGCGGGGGGTTAGCTCACGATTGCAAAATTGTTGAAGTTGGACTCGATAACCCTGTTCTTCAAGAAACAGCGCTCTGTCTAATACTAGCCAAAGCTCCAATGGGCGCTTGAACAGCGCTCGTACCAACTCTCGTTGTTCGACTTGAATGACCCGTTGCTCACCTTGCTCCTCGAAGCTTGAATAGTCGATGCCTTGTGGCAGATGGATCTGTTTGCGCTCGGCCATCCACTCACAGTACTCGCTAAAGCTGCCAGCAAGGCGTGAGTGGGGGACCGTTGGACAGTTAAGGTACTCATCAATACCCCGTAGCTGGCGCTGCAGTAGGTCAAAGCCGAGCCGCCATCGGAGTTCGCGTTGTCCCAGGCGCCGTTCCCGATACCCCGCCGTCACTGTCTCCTGCACCGCCAGTTTGAGATCATATCGGCTTAGCTGCAGTTTGCTGGCTTGGCCGACGTAACTCAGTGGTGGGTAGTGCGGTTCATCGATCAGGTGATAGCAGCAGGGTGAGATGCTAAAACGCTGGACCCCTTGAGCTGTTCCGGCTAGTAGTAATCTTATGTGAAGTTTACCGCAGGCATGCAGTGCAACGGCATGTTGCTCGGGTTGCAATAGCGCAGCAGCAGACTCAGACATGACATCGATAGGGTGATAGCGGCAAGGCAGTTGATCTTTATCTGCAAGCTGTTGGCCATGCTCACAGAGCTGCGGTTGCAGTTCTAGGCTGAGTACGGATTGCTGATGCTGATAGGCCAGTAGCCGTCCGAGATGTCCTTTACCTGCGCACCACTCGATAAAGGGTAGAGTGTCGCTCTGTATGGCTCGATCAAAAGCTAGGATCTGTGACCATTTTCGACCAGGAATATGGTTGCTGAATCGGTTCGGCGCTACTGCCGTTGCACGCGTGGTAGCTGCTGCAAGCTGACAGAGTTGCTGAAGCCGAAGCGCCTCGGGAATAAATGGCTGTAGTGCATCGGCACGAAGGGCGTCATCACTAGAGAGATCGTGACGCTGCTGATCCGATAATTGCGCGAGCCATGCCTGTAGTGATCTATTGCGCCAAGGTATTTCGAGGCTTTCAAAGCTTCGGAGTTGCCAGTAGGCACGGTGTTCGCAGAGCAACCGATTGAGTTCAGCAAAGCGTTGTTGAAGGGTAAAGGGCATCGGTATCGCTTCTGGGGCCTGCTCGCTCATTAGGGTGTGCCGAAGCGAGGATAATACGCCTTATCGATACTGTTGTGGAGTTGCGGATATGCCTGAAACCTCTTCTCAGATTTCAGGCAGCGTCAGTTTTAGTGGGCTGAGCGGGACAGTGTTCGGTCTTAACGATCTCGTCGTTGTAAATGGATTCAAGGTGAATATCAAACCGCCATAGCCGGTGTAGATGTTTTAGCATCTCATCGGTGCTGTCGCCGAGAGGACGACCATTGTGCTGAAAGTGACGCAGGGTTAAGGATCTGTCACCACGTACATTGACATCCCACACCTGAATATTGGGTTCTCGACTGCCGAGGTTGTACTGTTCGGCCAGATTCCGGCGAATCTCTTGGTAGCCACTTTGATTATGAATCGCGGACACCTGTAAGTGTTTGCTGTTTTCATCATCGATAATGCTAAACAGATGCAGATCACGCATCAGCTTTGGTGACAAAAACTGCTGAATAAAACTTTCATCCTTATAGTTACGCATTGCATCGTCTAAGGTTTTTTGCCAATCCGAGCCGGCGATGCCAGGGAACCACTGGTAATCTTCGCTGGTCGGATTTTCACAGATGCGGCGAATATCTTGCATCATGTGGTAACCCAGGGTGTAGGGGTTGATGCCACTGAAATGCGGACTATCGAACGGTGGCTGATAGATCACGCTGGAGTGCGAGTGCAGAAACTCGATCATAAAACCATCGCTGACCAGTCCTTGGTCATACAGGTCATGGAGCAGGGTATAGTGCCAGAAGCAGGCCCAGCCCTCGTTCATCACCTGGGTCTGTTTTTGCGGGTAAAAATACTGGGCGATCTTGCGAACGATGCGGATGATTTCTCGCTGCCAGGATTCCAGCAACGGGGCGTTCTTTTCTAAAAAGTAGAGGATATTCTCCTCTGGATCTTTAGGAAAACGAACGCGCTTTTTGGAGTTGATCTCTTGATCTGCAGGCTTAGGGATGGTGTCCCAGAGTTTATTGACCTGTTGCTGGAGAATATCTGAGCGAGTTTGCTGCCGTTTTTTCTCCTCTTCTGCAGAGATTGGGCTAGGGCGCTTATAGCGGTTCACACCATAGTTCATCAATGCGTGACAGGAGTCGAGCAGGGTCTCCACCTCCTCAATACCATGGCGCTCTTCACATTCGGCGATATAGCGCTTGGCAAACAACAGATAGTCAATAATGGCGGTGGCATTGGTCCAGGTACGGAACAGGTAGTTACCTTTAAAAAAGGAGTTATGGCCATAGCAGGCGTGGGCGATCACCAAGGCTTGCATGGTGATGGTGTTCTCTTCCATGAGGTAGGCTATCGATGGTGAAGAATTGATCACAATCTCGTAGGCCAGCCCCATGTGTCCGCGTTGGTAGCTTTGCTGGGTGCTCAGAAACTGTTTCCCGAACGACCAGTGGTTGTAGTTAAGCGGCATCCCCACTGAGGCATAAGCATCCATCATCTGCTCGGAAGAGATGACCTCAATCTGGTTGGGGTACGTATCCAGTCCAAACTTCTTCGCCGACTTAGCGATCTCCTGATCGTACTGTTGCAGTAATTCAAAGGTCCATTCAGAACCGGTCGATATAGGTTTTTTAGTCTTCATATCGGCCTCTCAATTAGGGGTAAGCAAGGAGTCAGGGGCATTGAGCATCGGTATAACCGATGATCTCTGGATTGGCGCAGGCGCTGCATGCATTGGGTGGGGAGCTTCGAGACCCATCGGCATGAATCGCACAGACCGGCAGGTAGTTCATCGGGCATGCAATCTGTTGGCCGGGTTGAGGCCGAGGCTCAGGGCATGAAGTCGCTGTCTGAGGCAGTGCTGTATTGGGTACCGGTTCTGGCAAGGGTTGGAGTGCATGATAGCAACCGGGCAAAGCTAACAGGACGAATAGAGTAGACAATAAAACGCGAAGTCGACTCATGGTTCACACCTCGCGACGCGCAAATAACTGTCGGAATACCGGATAAATATCCGCAGCGTCTTCGATTTTTTCCATCGCGAAGTATTCAGGATGCGCTGCGCGTATTTTTTCATATTGAAACCATAGGTTCTGATGCTCTCCAGTGGTGATCTCAACATAAGCAAAGTATTGAACTAACGGCATAATCCTCTTAAGCAACAGTTCGCGACAGGTGTCTGAATCGCCATCCCAGTTGTCGCCGTCCGAAGCTTGGGCAACAAAAATATTCCATTGCGAAGGAGGGTAACGCTCGGCAATAACATCCGCGGTCAAAGTGATGGCGCTGGACACGATCGTGCCACCGGTCTCCCGAGAGTAGAAGAACTCCTCCTCATCCACCTCTTTGGCCTGGGTGTGGTGGCGGATAAATACGACATCGATCTGTTTGTAGGAGCGTTTCAGAAATAGGTACAACAGCAGAAAGAAGCGTTTGGCGACATCTTTTACGGACTGGGTCATTGAGCCTGAAACATCCATGACACAAAACATCACCGCTTTAGAGCTGGGCACAGGCGTGCGAATCAGGTTATTAAACTTCAAGTCAAAGGTGTCTAAGAACGGAAGTTTACTGACCTTAGCCCGAAGCAGTAACAGTTCCTCCTCAATGTCAGCTAAACGTTGATTGCGGCTCTCTGTGGGTGGCTCGGTTAGCAGTAAATCCTGCTCTTTAAGTAGCTCTCGGATCAGGCGGCGCGTGCTTCCTGAAAGGGCGATGCGTCGAGCATGGGCGCTGCGAAGTGAACGCACGATATTGAGCCGTTCGGGGTTTCCCTGATTGGTGAAGCCCGCCTGGGTTAGCTTGTAATCACCGCTATCATGGAGCTGCTTTTTGACCATGTTCGGGAGTTCGAGGTCTTCGAACAGATACTCCAAAAACTCATCGCGGCTGATATGGAAGCTAAAGTCATCATCACCTTCACCCGAGTTGCTGGCGCCGCTGCCAGAGCCGCCTGCCCCACCTCCCTGAGGACGTTCGATTTGATCGCCAGGGATAAACTCTTTGTTGCCAGGAAATACCCGAGTGTTGATGCCGCCACTGCCGTGGTGAAAAACAGGTTCAGAGATATCCCCCTTGGGGATGTTGATGTCTGAACCGCTATCAAGATCGGTAATCGAACGCTGCTTGATCGAATCGGTCACCGCTTTGCGGATATGTTTTTGATAGCGACGTAAAAAACGTTGCCGGTTTACCGAGCTTTTATTTTTGCCGTTCAGGCGTCGGTCGATGATATAGCTCATATCTCTCCTTACTGCGCTGACAGCTATTGCGATTTACGCACACGGATATACCACTCGGAGAGCAACCGTACCTGTTTTTCGGTATAGCCGCGTTCAATCATCCGCTTGACGAATTCGGCATGTTTGTTGTGATCATCCGAAGAGGCTTTGGCATTGAAGGAGATGACCGGCAACAGGTCTTCGGTATTGCTGAACATCTTCTTCTCGATGACAGCACGCATCTTCTCGTAGCTGAGCCAGCTGGGATTTTTGCCTTTGTTACTAGCACGAGCGCGGAGTACAAAGTTGACGATCTCATGGCGGAAGTCTTTAGGATTGCTGATGCCTGCAGGCTTTTCGATTTTCTCCAGCTCCTCATTAATCGCCTCACGGTTGAGAATGTCACCGGTTTCAGGATCGCGATACTCCTGATCTTGAATCCAGAAGTCCGCGTAAGTGACGTAGCGGTCAAATATATTCTGGCCATATTCCGAGTAGGACTCGAGATATGCGGTCTGGATCTCCTTGCCTAGTGATTCAATATATTTAGGTGCCAGAAACTCTTTGATGTAGCCGATGTAACGCTCCTGCAGCTCCTGAGGGAACTGCTGCTGCGCGACCTCTTTTTCTAGGACATAGAGAAGATGCACGGGGTTGGCTGCGACTTCGGTAGAGTCGAAGTTGAACACCTTGGACAAAATCTTGAATGCAAAGCGGGTGGACAGACCGTCCATACCCTCGTTCACACCTGCATTATCGTGGTACTCCTGAATCGATTTAGCTTTGGGGTCTGTGTCTTTGAGGTTTTCGCCGTCATAAACCCGCATCTTGGAGAATACGTTCGAGTTTTCTGGGACGATGATGCGGGATAAGACTGTAAATTGAGCCAGCATCTTGAGCGTATCCGGGGCACAGGGAGCCATGTTCAACGAGCTGTTTTCCAAAAGTTTCTCGTAGATATGGATCTCTTCAGATACCCGAGTGCAGTAGGGAACCTTGACGATATAAACCCTGTCGATAAAGGCCTCGTTGGTTTTGCTGTTCTTGAATGTTTGCCATTCCGACTCGTTGGAGTGCGCCAGAATAATCCCTTCAAAGGGGATCGAGCCCATCCCTTCAGTACTGTTGTAATTCCCCTCCTGGGTTGCAGTCAGTAATGGATGAAGCACCTTGATCGGCGCCTTGAACATCTCCACGAACTCCATGATCCCTTGATTGGCCTTACACAGGCCGCCGGAGAAGCTGTAAGCATCGGGATCGTGCTGGGCAAACTCTTCGAGCATGCGAATATCGACCTTGCCGACCAGAGAGGAGATATCCTGATTGTTTTCATCGCCTGGCTCGGTTTTGGAGATGGCAATCTGGTTGTGGATGGACGGGTAAAGTTTAACCACTGTAAAACGCGTAGGGTCGCCTCCGAACTCCTGCAATCGTTTCACCGCCCAGGGCGACATCGCTCCTTTCAAGTAACGGCGAGGGATGCCGTATTCCTCTTCGAGAATGGCGCCATCCTCGGCGGGATTAAATAGCCCCAGTGGTGATTCGTTGATTGGAGAACCCTTAATGGCGTAAAACGGGACCCGTTGCATCAGGTCCTTGAGGCGCTCTGCTAGCGATGACTTACCGCCGCCAACAGGGCCGAGCAAGTAGAGGATCTGCTTTTTCTCCTCCAAACCTTGAGCGGCATGTTTGAAATAGGACACGATCTGCTCGATCGCTTCCTCCATGCCGTAAAACTCCTCGCTGAATGAGGGGTAGCGTTTGATGAGTTTGTTAGAAAATATCCGACTGAGGCGAAGATCGCGTCCGGTATCGACCAGTGCTGGCTCGCCGATCGCTTTGAGTATGCGTTCGGAAGCGCTGGCATAGGCACCCTGGTCCTGCTTACAGATATCGAGGTACTGCTGAAGAGACATCTCCTCTTGCTGGGTGGCTTCGTAACGGGT
>Ga0102814_10003024_pt1 | contig 11136 bp, 7 predicted proteins | sample ColrivemetaGS741_FD_79112 | JGI IMG/M metagenome (GOLD analysis project Ga0102814, IMG submission 79112) | Estuarine microbial communities from the Columbia River estuary - Flood tide ETM metaG S.741 | ecosystem: Environmental > Aquatic > Marine > Intertidal zone > Estuary | place: USA: Columbia... | reverse complement strand
TTGATCCAGAAAACATTAACCATTACATAGCTCGTGATGGTTTTTTTGGGTTAGAAGTCGCACTTAAAAAAACTCAGTTAGAAGTAATTGAAGTTTTAAAGGCATCTGGACTTCGTGGCCGTGGTGGTGGTGGATTCCCAACTGGTAGAAAATGGGAATTTGCTTATAATAACAAATCAAATGAAAAATATGTCATATGTAATGCTGATGAAGGAGATCCTGGTGCTTTTATGGATCGTTCAGTCTTAGAAAAAGATCCTCATAGTGTTTTAGAAGGTATGATCATTGCTGGTTATGCAATTGGAGCAGCTAAGGGATTTGTATATGTTCGAGCCGAATACCCACTAGCAGCACAACGTTTCCAAAAAGCTATAGATGATGCACTTCACAATAATATTTTAGGAGAAAATATATTAGGTTCTTCTTTTAACTTTACTATTGAAATTAGATTAGGTGCTGGTGCATTTGTATGTGGTGAGGAAACTGCATTAATTGCATCAATTGAAGGTAATAGAGGAATGTCTAAGAACAAACCTCCATATCCTGCAGAAAAAGGATTATTCGGAAAACCAACAATCATCAATAATGTTGAAACATTATCTAATATTCCCCAAATACTTCTTCTTGGCGCAAAACATTTCAGACGTTTTGGAACAGATAAATCTCCAGGAACTAAAGTATTTGCTTTAGCTGGAAAAGTAAGAAAAACCGGATTAATTGAAGTACCCATGGGAATAACACTTGGAGAAATAATTAATGAAATTGGACTTGGTGTTTCTAAAAAGAGAACATTTAAAGCAGTTTTAACAGGTGGCCCTAGTGGTGGTTGCTTAACTGACAAGCACTTAAAGGAAAGTGTTGATTTTGATAACCTCGTAGCCCTTGGTTCAATGATGGGAAGCGGAGGAATGATTGTTCTTGATGATCATGACTGTATGGTTGATATTGCCAAATTTTATCTTGAATTTTCAGTTGATGAATCTTGTGGTAAATGTACACCATGCCGCGAAGGAACAATTCAGTTATATAAAATACTTGATAAAATCACCAACGGAACTGGTACTCTTACTGACTTAGAAAAACTAAAAAAACTCTCTAAATCAGTTAAAAAAACCTCGTTATGTGGATTAGGGATGACTGCACCAAACCCAATCCTTTCAACACTAGAACACTTTTATCATGAGTATGTTGCTCATGTTACTGATAAAAAATGTCCAAGTAATGTATGTAAGGATTTAATAAACGAATATTTTATTACTGAAAAATGTACAGGATGTACTCTTTGTGCAAGAAGATGCCCTACTTCATGTATAACGGGCTCAAGAAAAGAACTACATACAATCGATTCTAGTTTATGTATAAAATGCGGAGAATGTTTTGCATCATGTAATTTTGATGCAATTATTACTAGGTAGGTGACAATATGGATAAAATAAATCTTAAGATTAATGATCAGAATGTTGAAGTTAATAAAGGGCAAAGCATTTTGGATGCTGCAAGAAAGCTAGGTGTAGATATCCCTACTTTTTGCTATGACGAAAGACTAAAAGGTGATGGTGCATGTAGAATGTGCGTTGTCGAAGTAAAAGGAACAAGTAAATTGTCAGCTTCTTGTGCTGTTCCTGCCGAAAATAATATGGAAGTTCTAACTCATTCAAAGAAAGTTATTGAAGCACGTAAAGAGGTTCTTGAACTGACTTGGGCATCTCATCCAAACGAATGTGTTGTTTGCGATGTGAATGGTGATTGTAAACTCCAAGATTATATGTACGAATACGACATTGATGCAGAACCAGTATACGATGGACATAAAAGAGAGTTCCCAATAGATTATTCAAATAAATTTTTCTATATAGATCCTGAAAAGTGTATATTATGCGGGAAATGTGTACGAGTTTGTGATGAATTACAAGGATATGAAGCTCTAGGTTTGAATAAAAGAGGATTTAAATCATTCATTTCTTTTGCATTTGACAAAGGAATGGAATATTCAAATTGTGTAAGCTGTGGTAACTGCGTAAGTGTTTGCCCAACTGGAGCACTAACAGAGAAAAGAAAAATTAAATTTAGACAGCACGAAGTTACTAAAACTAGAACAACCTGTCCATATTGTGGTGTTGGTTGTCAGTTTGAGTTAGTTGCAAAAGATAATAAAATAGTGCAAATTGAACCATTAAATGTCATTCCTAATGAAGGATTACTATGTGTCAAAGGTAAATTTGCTTATAAATATATTAATCATAAAGACAGACTTACAGTTCCCCTAATTAAAGAGAACGGGAAGTTTAAAGAAGCAACTTGGCAAGAAGCTTATGATTTGATTGTTAGTAAAATTACAAAAACAAAAGAATCATTTGGACCTTCAGCTTTTGCAGGACTTGCAAGCGCTAAATGTACAAATGAAGAAAACTATATTTTCCAAAAATTTATGAGAGCTGTAATCGGAACTAATAATGTTGACCACTGTGCTAGATTATGTCATGCTTCTACTGTTTCAGGATTGGCAACAACATTAGGAAGTGGTGCAATGACAAATAGCATTGCTGAAGTTAAAAATCATGATGTCATTTTTGTGATTGGTTCAAACACAACTGAGACCCATCCTGTTATCGGTTCATTCATGAAAACAGCAATCAAAAATGGAGCAAAACTAATTGTTGCAGAACCAAGAAGGATTGAATTAGCTGAACATGCTGATCAGTTTATAAGAATTAAACCTGGTACAAATGTTGCTCTAACAAATGCAATGATGAATGTTATATATCACGAAGGTTTATATGATAAAGAATTCTTATCAAAAAGAACTGAAAACTTTGATAACTTTTTAGAATCAATAATTGATTTCACACCTAAAATGGCAGCTGAGATTTGTGGTTGTGAGGAAGATGAAATCATAAATGCAGCAAGAATATACGCAGCTGGAGAAAGAGCTGGTATCTATTATGCAATGGGTGTTACACAGCACTCTAATGGTACTAATCATGTAAAAAGTATTGCTAACTTGGCTATGATGTGTGGTAATGTTGGTAAGGAAAGCTCTGGAATAAATCCTCTTAGAGGACAAAACAATGTACAAGGTGCTTGTGATATGTGTGCCCTACCAAATAATTTCCCTGGATACCAAAAAGTATATGACGATGAAGCAAGAAGAAATTTTGAAAAACATTGGGGAGTTAAACTGGATAATAACGTTGGTTTAAGTCTTCCGCATATTCTTAATGGTGCCTATAACAATATCATTAAATTCCTATATGTAATGGGAGAAAACCCAATTGTTAGTGACCCAGATTCAAATCACGTTAAAGCTTCTCTTAATAAAGTCGAATTTTTAGTTGTTCAAGATATTTTTATGACAGAAACAGCAGAGTATGCTGATGTTATATTACCGGCTTCTACTTATGCTGAAAAAGAAGGTACATTTACGAATACAGAACGACGTATTCAAATGGTTAGAAAAGCAATTGACCCAGTTGGAAAATCAAAGCCTGATGGTTTAATAATTCAAGAATTAATGCAGCAGCTTGGATATGGTAATACAATTCAAACAGCAAAAGAAACAATGGATGAGATTGCAAGTCTTACACCATTATACAGTGGTGTTAATTATGAAAGAATTAAAGAAACAGGACTTCAGTGGCCAGTAAATGGATTTGATCATCCTGGTACAAAATATTTACATAAAGATAAATTCGCTCGTGGTCTTGGATACCTAACAAAGGTTGATTACAAAGGAGCAGCTGAACTACCAGACGCAGAATATCCACTTACATTAACTACAGGTAGAGTTCTATATCATTTCCATACAATTACAATGACTGGAAAAAATGAGGAAATTATGCAAACTGTTCCAGTAAACTTTATTGAATTAAATGCATTAACTGCCAAAAAATATAAATTATCTAATTTGGATGAGGCAATTGTATTCTCAAGACGCGGGGAAACAAAAGCGGAAGTTCACATAACAGAAAAACTTGGTGATGATGTTATATTCATGCCATTCCATTTTGCTGATGGTGCTAATATGTTAACTAATACTGCTCTTGATGAAACATGTAATATTCCGGAATTGAAAGTTTGTGCAGTGCAAGTTAAAAAGGCTGGTGTATAATATGGAAAAATATTTAACAACTAAGCAATTAGAAGATTTTAGAACTAATGTTTTACCCAAATATAAAATGGAAAAAAATCCATTAATGCAAGTACTTCAGGAAGCACAATCTTTATTCGGTTGTGTCCCATATGAATTACAACAAACAATAAGCGAAACATTAAATGAATCAACTGCTAAAATTAATGGAGTAGTTACATTCTATTCAATGTTCTCTGTTAAACCAATGGGGAAAAATATTTTAGGTGTTTGCACTGGAACCGCTTGCTATGTAAAAGGTTCAAGCAGATTAGTAGATAGAGTCTCAGAATACCTAAATACTCCTTATGGAAAAACTACTGATGACGGCTTATTTACACTGTCTGATACAAGATGTGTTGGTGCATGCTCAATGGCTCCAGTAATTATGGTAAATGAAAAAATATATGGCAATGTTTCAAGCGACGACGTTTCAAAAATTATTGAAGAATATATAAAAAAATAAACCTTTTAAAGAAGGTTTATTTTTTTTACTAAAACTCTTTTTAATTATATTTATTGTGTTATAATATGCAATGTGAAAGCGTTTTTATTATATCTTAAAGGAGAACAAATTATGTTTAAAAACATCAAAGAAATGATTGAATATTGTACTATTGAGAATGTCGAAGTAATTGATTTAAAAGTTGTTGATATGAAAGGTAGATGGCATAGATTATCAATAACAAGTCAAAAATTATCACTAGACTTAATGGATAAAGGTATTGGTTTCGATGGATCTAGCTATGGATTCTTAACTGTTGAAAAATCAGATATGGTCATGATACCAGATGTAACAACTTGTTTTTTAGATTCTAGTAAAGAACACAAAACAATTGTTGTTATTGCAAATATATATGTTATTAAAGGTAATACATTAGAAAGATTTTCAGATGATCCAAGATTTGTTGCTGAAAAAGCTGAAATCTTTATGAAAAACCAAGATATTGCAGACACTTGTCTTTTAGGACCTGAATTTGAGTTTTTTGTTCTAGATCACGTATCTTACAAAAATACAAACCAACATATGGAAGTTAAATTAGATAGCGCTCAAGCAAATTGGAACTCAAGTGATGATTCTTATAAGAATATTGGATTCACTGTTCCCCATCATGGAGGTTACCATTTAGATTCTCCATTTGATGCAAGTTATGAATTTAGAACTGAAGTTGCACTTGAAGCTGAAAAAATAAATATCCCTATTAAATATCACCATTCTGAAAATGGTGGACCTGGACAAGTTGAAATTGAAGTTAACTTCTCTGGAATAAAAGATATGGGTGATAGAACAATGAAATTAAAAAATCTTTTAAATTTAACAGCTTTTAAACATAGAAAATCAGTAACATTTATGCCAAAACCATTCGTAGATGAATGTGGAAATGGTATGCATGTACATATTCAACTTAAAAAGAATGATGAATTCATTATGTTTGATAAAGATGGTTATGCAGGATTATCAAAATTAGCACATTATGCAATTGGTGGTATTCTAACACACGCTAAAGCAATAAGTGCAATAGCAAACCCATCAACTAATTCATATAAAAGACTAGTTCCTGGATTTGAAGCGCCAGTTACAATAGCGTATGCTACTGCTAATAGATCTGCAGTAATTAGAATTCCTGGATATACGATAACAGCTGACGAAAAACGATTTGAGTTAAGAAGCCCTGATGCTACTGCTAATCCATATTTAGCATATTCTGCAATAATGATGGCAGCGTTTGATGGTATTATAAATAAAATCGACCCTAAAGTTGCTGGGTTTGGTCCATATGATTGTAATCTCTTTGATTTAACACCAGAGGAACAGTCAAAATTGGATTCACTACCTACAAGTTTACTTGAAGCAGCAAAAGAACTAGAAAAGGATCATAAATTCTTATTATCAGGAAATGTATTCACTGAAAATATGATTAAGAACCATATAAAAAGAATTAGAGAAGACCACTTAAAAGTAAGTAGAATGCCACATCCGATAGAATTTGAAATGTACTATAGTTTATAAAAAAATGCACATCGATGATGTGCATTTTTATTTAAATTTCCAAAATGATAATATAAATACATTATATAGTTTTATTATTATGCCACCAAATAAAAGCGTCATAATAGTTCCGTAACCAATACCCGTTATATTCCCATACAGTAATCCAAAAATAATTGCTACAGCAAATGCTGATGAATATGTAAAGAATGTCCCAGCAACAACGCTCTTCATTTTATCTTGCATCGTTTTCATGTAAACATCCATTGGATGGACAGCTATCATAACTTTTAAATGAACTGCAATTGCGAATAGTAAAATAAACAATCCAGTAGTATCTACAAATAATCTTATAATAAAATTCCAACTACTAATATCTGGCATAATTGTAGCAAAATAATTAGTAAATATGCTAAATGCAATTAAGAATGCAAAAGATTCAATAAATTCTCGTAGGATAAACTTCTTTCTAATTATTACTGAAATACTGTAAAAAAAGATACTAAGGATGATAAAACCAAAGCCAAGTGATACATCAAAATACAAAGATAAATTCTTTGCACCAATACCCCATGGAGTTAATCCCATGTTAGATGAATCCATTAATGCTGTTCCTAATGCATTACCTAAAACAGCAATTGATAATTGCCAAAATCTTCTCATTATATCACCGTATCTCTTTTTTAAAATAATATGAAATGTAATGAATTAAAACAATATAAGTGCTGCAAGTCCAACTAACAAAGCATATAATAATGCTGGTAAAACAGTTTTCTTAATGATAGTTCCCTCTTCACCTTCAGCTCCTACAACAGTTGCAACACTTACCACATTATGAACACAAATCATGTTCCCTGCAGCTCCACCTAATAATCCAAGTGATAGTATCAAATCTGTATTTAAACCATACTCAGTAGCAATTTGATACTGAACAGGACTAAATGTGATAGCTGAAACAGTTGCACTTCCAGCAATGAAAGATCCTAACTCTCCAATAAAAGGAGCTAGTAGTATCCATACTCCATTCAAGTATTCACCTAAGAATGTAGCTAAATAGACAGGCATACTTGCTAATTCTGATAAATTAATACCTGAATTAGAAAATATTTGAACCATTGCTAACGTTGGTATTAAAGCTAATGCTGCTCCTTTAACACTATTAAAGCTTATAATTGAGGCTTTTTTAATATTTGATTTATCTGCTTTTTGGATAAACACAGATATGATTGCAACGATAATTATTATAAATCCTGGTGAGTAGAGTAATAACAGTTTTGATGAAATACCTACAACACCTAGAATATTATTTATTGATAAATCGATAAACGTTGTAAAAAATTCTTTAATAGGTGCAACAATTCTAGAAAGTATTAATAATAAAATTACAATACCATATGGTAACCACGCTCTCACTAAAGACATTTCACTTACAACTAACTCATCTTTTTTATTAAATGCTTTTTGCCAATTGTTTTTAGGTACAAGAAATCCTAGTTTTACTGTGACAGTAGCAATTAAAAGCATAGAAATCGATGATACAATAGTAACGAATTCATACCCAATTACACGAGCACTGATAAATGCGATTACTGTATATGAATATCCAATAAACAATGTCCACGGCAAAATTTCGATGTAATCTCTCTTAGTTTTATTCTCAGCGAAAAATGTAATAAGGATAAAGACAACAATAGTTGGCATAAATGCTCCAGCTAGAAAATCAATACTTGTAATATACCTAGCTATTGAATTAAAGAACTCCGATGTGTTATTTATATTTTCTAACCCAATATTTATTGGTGTTCCAACTGCTGCAAACGGTACAGGTACACTATTAGAAATCAACGATACTGTTGCTGCTGCAATAGGAGAAAACCCTAAAGCAACTAACAATGGAGCAACAACAACTGCAGGTGTCCCAAATCCAGCAACACCTTCAATTAAGGCACCAAATAGAAACGCAATAATAACAGCTTGTATTCTCATATCAGTTGTCAGATTACCAAATCCTATATTGATCCGATTAATTGCACCATTTAGTTTTAAAATGTTCATCATTATAATTGCACCAAATAATATAATAAGTATTCCAAATGCTTTGTGAATACCTTGAATAATTGATGCTGATATCACCATTAATTCCATGTTCCAAACAAAAATAGCACCTACTAACACAAATAAGAAACTTAGTGTCATTCCTTTTTTTGCTGACATTTTCATTAGAACAAGAAAAATAAATGGCAAGACAATAGGTAAAAATGAAACTAGTAATTTCATCAAACCACCTCCAAAGGGATTATATCATATTGAATTAATTCTTTTAATAATTAAAGTAATTTTTTATGTTTAAGGCTATGTTATTTGAAAAATAGTATATATATCCATAAAAAAAGCAGACAAAGTCTGCTTTTAAATTAGTTAAATTCAAAATAATTAAAGTTTACACCTGATCCAACCATTACAATTTTAATGGAATGTATTCCAGTAGTTAAAGCAAACTCATTTGAAGTAACTGTAATCCAAGATTGCCATCCACCAGTTGCCGGAACTGTTATTGTATCTACCTTAACATTATCAATATATAAATCAAATGCTGCTCCTGGTTCACTTGCTACTCTGAAGTCTATTGAGTAGTTTCTTGAAGAAGTTGCAATAACATCATATTCCATAAAGTCACCAGTATCAGTCCAACCAACATTAAGTCCTCCACCAATATCTGTAGTACTTTGCGTTTGTACACCAGACATATCAGAGTATAGTTCACTTTCAACTCTATCGTCAGTTGTTGATGGTGATTGTGTACTAAAACTATAGATTGCATCTAATGATTTATTACCTGCAAAATCTACAGCAATTACTTTTAACTCATATGTAGTAGCAGGGCTTAATGAATTAATGAGGTAACCATTTAGAGATGTAGTCTCATATAAAGACCCATCCAGGTATAATTCATATTCTTTCACCATAACATCGTCTACCGCTTTGTCCCATTTAACATAAGCACTAGTTTGTAATGACGATAAAGTTTCAAATCCAGATACAGTTGATGGAGTTTCAGCATCCATACCTGCATAATCTTTTTGGAAAACTCTAACGTAATCAATTATAAATTCCTGTGGGAAAATTGAATCATCTATTCCCATTGCACCGCCCCATGCTCCACCTACAGCTACATTTAGCAATAAATGGAATCTTTGATCAAATGGCCAAGCCATATAGTTATCAATATTGAAACTTTCATAAGGATCGTATTCAAAAGTTGCAAATTCAATACCATCTATCATAGCTCTAATAACTCCTGGTTCCCATTCTATTTCATATACATGGAATATTTCCTCAGGATCTTGTATCAATTTTGATACTCCTACTTGAGTTCCTAAAGAGTGATTATAAGCTCCTGTATGAATTGTTGAATGAACTCTATTTGGATCATATCCAACATATTCCATAATATCAATTTCACCACTATCTGGCCATCCTCCGTAACTCCAATCAGTAGGTAACATCCAAGCAGCAGGCCACATACCTTTACCACCAGGCAAGATAGCTCTTACTTGTATTTTCCCATAAAGCCAGTCACCTTTATCTCTTGACACCAATCTAGTTGATGTATAGTTATTTGATCCATAAGCTTCTTTTATTGCGGTAATTGTCATAAAACCATTTTCAACATATACATTATCTTCATCCGCATTTGTATAATATTGAGCTTCACCATTACCCCATCCATGTCCACCTACATCATAATTCCATAATTCATTATTAGGAAGACCTGTATAATTAAATTCATCACACCAAACTGGTTGCCACTCACCAATATTTCCAATAAGCGAACAATCATCAGTTACTAAGTCTCTTCCTAAATAAGGATCAACATCTGGATATGTGTAATCTGGTCCATTTGGAATATCTTCTATTAAGACACACACCCCATTATATAACTCTTTTCCTACTGGGCAATCAGGAACTAAATCTACACATTCATCGTTAATCAGTTCTTGATCAACTTCACAAATAATATCATCCTTCACACACTCACCATCAACAGGTGAATAACCTGGTACACAGCTAAGTGGTTTTGGTTCACATTCATTTCCTACAAGGATTTCATCTGAACTACAAACAGGAATTATGTCTTCACATACTCCATTAATGATTTCCTGTGTTTCTAAGCATACCGGTGTATCATCTGCAGCAGGAGTTAAATCGCACCCTGATAAGATAACTACACTTAGTATTAACAATAATTTTTTCATCATATATCTCACCTCATAAAATAAATTCTCTTCAATAATAGCACAAATGGTTTTAAAAACAAAAGTATACTCGTAAAGTATACTTTATTCTTCAAGTTTTATTGTCTTATCTTGCTGTTTAATATACTTCAGCAGGGGAAACATTATATTATCTATTTTAAGTTTCGTTGTAACGTTACCTTCATATCGTAATTTTAAAACATTACTATCATCTTTCATTCTAGAAAACTGTAAATCATCGTAATAATCTCTCTCCAAGAAATCAGTAGGATTTACAGGCATAATAGACTTAACATATTTATATCTATACTTAGATTTTCTATCTAAGAAAATAGGTATCGTTTTTACTTTTTTGCTAAGTTCTAAATAACCATTATAATCAATTGCACATACTGAAATACCTTTTGGAATTTCAGAAACTCTTTTAACATAAAGATTATTATTATATTTTCGAAGTCCAATCAAGTCTGAATTTTTTTCAAGTTCAATCATTTCAAATACTTCTACAAAATTATATTCACTAGTATCTTCAAGAAATTTTCTTCTTCTTGTTGTATATCCACGGAATCTTTTAACTCCATACGCTTCAATCAAATATTGTTCAATTTTATAAATACCACTGCCTTGGTACCCCATTAAACAAATAACAATTTTCATATCAAAACCTCCTAGTAAAAACCAAAAATGTATAAATCATATCGAAATACAAAGGATGAATGCTAAGTAAATATTGTTTTCGAATCATCTTATATATATTATAACAT
>Ga0102814_10003023_pt1 | contig 11138 bp, 8 predicted proteins | sample ColrivemetaGS741_FD_79112 | JGI IMG/M metagenome (GOLD analysis project Ga0102814, IMG submission 79112) | Estuarine microbial communities from the Columbia River estuary - Flood tide ETM metaG S.741 | ecosystem: Environmental > Aquatic > Marine > Intertidal zone > Estuary | place: USA: Columbia... | reverse complement strand
CTTTGAAATAAAGCTTTTCTGCCAAGGCGCATCCTGAATTATTCCATGATACTTTCTGGAGACTTCGCCAGCCGGAAAATGCGTTATTGGAGTGGAAGATTCGTACAGGTTATTCAAAATTCTGATGTGGTCTTTTGTTGACGAGCCAAACACATTTACTTCTGTAATAAACGGGTTGAGCTGGGGAATAAACTTAAATGCATCGTTGGCGATGGCTTGTAAGTTTTGGTACTTAGAATAAACAGTATGCGTTAATACGAGTCCGTCAATGATGCCAAAAGGATGATTCGCAGCAAAAAAACAACGCTGGTTTTCAGGGAGATTTTCCTGGCCTTCAATTTCTAAAGTCAAGTTCAACTCTTTAATCATTCGCTCTAAAAAATCGAAACCTATATCGTCTTTACATTTGGTAAGAACAGCGTTTAACTCATCCTGCATCACCACTTTGGCCAATAACCGAATTGCAAATTTTGGTATCTTTTTAAGAATAGCAGAATCACTTTCCCCAACAATTTTGGCAATGTCAATATATAAGAGGTCTCTTTCGGTCATTATGCTATTTCTAATTTTTGCAAGTTATACTTTGAAACACGAACGAATTTTGGTTAAAATAAAAAAGGGTAAACGATTTTCATCATTTACCCTTTCTGGTGGTGCCTCCAGGAATCGAACCAGGGACACATGGATTTTCAGTCCATTGCTCTACCAACTGAGCTAAGGCACCAGTTTTTATTTAAGAGGGCGCAAATGTAAATAAAAACAATCTACATGGGCAACAACTTTAGAATATGATTTTTTAGATTTTTGACGCCATGGAAATGGTAGTAGATATTGGTAATTCACGCACAAAAATGGCAATCTTCTCACATGGGAAGTTGGTAAAAGTGTATTCTGCTGTAAACCAATTAGACGCTTCTGAATTGGAGGAAATATTTGCACAAAATCCAAGTAAGGGAATTGTTTCAAGCGTGAAGAATGACAATGAGAATTGGATGGAATCTTTTTTAAACGTTTCGTGGATTTCGCTAAGTGATGATTTGAGGTTTCCATTCGAAAACAAATACGCTACACCCGAAACACTGGGAAAAGACCGCATAGCCTTGGCGTCTGCAGCGGTTAGCCGTTTTTCTACTAGAAATGTTCTTGTTATTGATGCAGGAACTTGTGTTACTTACGATCTTGTAAATCAAGATGGATTATACTTAGGGGGTGCAATTTCTCCAGGATTGCAAATGCGATTGACTGCAATGCACAAGTTAACCGCAAAATTGCCAGTAGTTGATATTGATGAGCACGTGGATTTAATTGGAGATTCTACTAAAAAATGCATGCAGTCTGGCGCTTTACATGGTTTAGTAGCGGAAATAAACGGTACGATAGAAAGTTATCAAGCGCGATTTGAAGATTTAATTGTTGTTTTAACTGGCGGAGATACTAATTTACTTGCGCCTCTCGTTAAAAGTGGCATCTTTGCACGTCAAAATTTTTTGCTAGAAGGATTACATGATATTCTCGCGTACAACACGCCTTAAAAAAGCATTTATACTTATCGGGTTAATAACCGGATGGGGAGCAAGCCTTGCACAAACCAATGCAGTTTCGCCATTAACGGTGTTTGGTATTGGTGATTTGAGTGAAGGATATTTTGCTCAAAACTTTGGTATTGGTGGCACTTCAATTGCCGTACGTGAGCCCTTGTATATCAACATAGCAAACCCTGCCTCATATTCAGCATTAGAATATACAACGCTTGAAGTGGCACTTTCGCAGCGGTTTATCGAACAAAGCGTTCAGGCTACAAATCAAAAACTAAACAATTCGAGTAGCTATTTTAACTACTTCGCGTTGGGCTTTAAATTAAAGGATTGGTGGGGCATGTCAGTTTCGATATCGCCATACTCTTTTGTGGGCTACAGCATTTTCACCACTGATAGTCTCGCAGATTTCGGAGATGTGCTTTATGAGTTTCAAGGCAAAGGGGGAATAAACCAAGCTGTTTTTGGCAATTCGTTTGAGATCATCAAAAATTTCTCTGTTGGTATTAATGTTCGCTACCTGTTTGGATCTTATGATCGTAGTGATGCGATTTTGTTCAATAATCAGCAGTTTTATAATTCTAAGCGCCTGCGTACAGACGGTGTAAGTTCATTTGCTTTTGACTACGGCCTACAATATAATTTGCCTCTTAAAAATAATCTTGAGATGGTGTTTGGGGCGACTTATGCTAACCAAATTGATTTGAAAGCGGTTCAGAGTTCACTTAACTACAGTTTTATTTATAATGGTAGCGGAATTGAAGTGCCAGTAGATACATTAAGCGCCACCATAGACCAAAAGGGTCAAATCTCACTGCCATCAAAATATGGGCTTGGCTTTAGCTTGGGTAAGAAACATCCCGATTGGGCTAGCTTTGCTTGGATGTTTAATGGCGAAATAACATCCACTCAATGGAGTAACTTTAGGGATTTTAATGGTGATAACGATGGCTTGAAGAATTCATGGAGAGTTTCAGCTGGAGGTTATTTTGTGCCGTTATATGCATTCTCAAAACAAAAAAGAGCGAAGTCATATTTTGCCTTAATTGAATATAGATTAGGCGGTTTTTATGAACGCACCCAGCTGGATTTAGGTAATCAGCCTGTGCTTAATTATGGCGCAACAGCTGGATTTGGTTTTCCTATTGCCTTTCGAAATTTAGCTCCCGGGGAGAAAAAATCAACAGTGATAAATCTTGGTATAGTTGTTGGAAATAAGGGTAGTGGTCAGCCAGATCAATTAAATGAGCGATATGCAAATTTGATTTTTGGTATAACACTGGGAGATCAATGGTTTCAAAAATTTAAATACAGATAATTTAGTTAGACATGAGAAAATTTGTTTTAATAGCATTCGTTGCAATTTCTGCAATAACAGTTCAAGCACAACCTGAAAAGTTGTGGGGAAGCACTGCTGGAGATAGCGTTAAATGCTGGGAAAACTTGAATATAGCTGGGTCTTATTATCAAAATAAAAACTATGCAGAAGCATATGATGCATGGTTGCAGTTGTATACAACTTGTCCCGGTGCTTCAAAGAACACGTTCATAATAGCTCCAAAAGTTATTGAATCTAAAATGGCTAAAGAGACTGATAAAGCCAGAAAGACAGAAATGGTGAGTATCCTAATTAAACAATATGATGACCGGTTAAAATATTTCTACGAGGCCGACAGAGAAGGCATCATTAAGAGCGACAAGGCTGCCGATTACCTAAAGTACAACGGAGATGACATAGAGACTGCCTACAAGTATTTTGTTGAGGCCTTTGTGGCCGCTGGCAATGACATGTATCCTCACCACTTAAACAGCTACTTTATTTCTTCTGTGCGCATGTTTAATGATAAGAAAATTGAGCTAGACAAGTTGCTAGAAGATTATGACCAAATTACTGGCGCCTTAGATTATAACATCATTAAGTATGGTAATGAAATTGCCTTACTAGACACAATGAAAGTTAAGGGTGAGTGCGATGCTAAATGCGAGAAAAATCTAGGGAACTATGCGAAGTACCTTGACAATTACGCAAAAGTGCAATCAAACATCGAGAAGATGCTGGCCCCTGTTTTAAGCTGCGATAAACTTTCTTTACTCTATACAGAAGAACGATTTAACGAAAACAAAACTGATGGAAAGTGGTTGAAGACGGCTTTGCGCATGTTGGAAAAAGAGCGTGTTGATGAAGATGGAAACAGCACAGATTGTTCTGAAGGTAACCCGATGTATAACAAGTTTGCAGAAGCACTCTACAAATTGGAACCAAGTGCGCAAGCTGCGCGCAGTATAGGAAACGATGCATTGCGTAAAAAAGAATACTCAAAGAGCATCAAGTACTTTGAGGAGTCTGTAAAACTTGAAGAGGACCCACGTGTAAAAGCGAAGGATTACATCAGAATTGCGTATGCAAAGCAAAAAATGGGGAACTTGAGTGATGCTAAAACCTACGCTTTGAAAGCTGCATCGGCAAATAAAACTTGGGGAGATCCATACATTGTATTGGCAACTATTTATGCGGATGCTGCTGGAACTTGTGGAGAAAATTCAATTGAGAAAAACGCAGTTTATTGGGCTGCGATAGACAAATTGAACTACGCTAAGAGTATAGATGTTGAAGTAACAAACAAAGCAAACAAGCTAATCGCTGCATACAAAGGTTCAGTTCCTCAAAAAAGCACTGCATTTGCATTGGGCTACAAAGAAGGAGACAAGCACCGCATTGGTTGCTGGATTAACGAAACTGTAGTGCTAATTTTCTATTAATGAATTACCACAAAAAATTAGTCGCTGTTACCGTTATGGTAGCAGCGACTTTTTTGTTTTTAGCCTGCACTAATTCTCCCGAAGCTATTTTGGAGGTTACCGGGAAAGACGAAATATTGCCTTTAAACGTACAGAAGAATATTGTTTATGAATTTTCAGATTCTTCGTTTAAAAGGTTAGAAGTAAGAGCACCAGAAGTTCAAGATTATTCTCAAATTGAAGAGCCTTATCGCGAGTTTCCGTTAGGAATTGATGTTACTTTTTTTGATAAATTAGGAAACCCTGAAAGTCATCTCAAAGCCAATTATGCCAAAGAAATGATAAACGAGCAACTTTGGGAAGCAAGGGGCGATGTCGTAGTTCTGAATGAAAAGGATGAGCAAATAAACACAGAACAGCTTTACTGGGATGTAAAAAAAGAAATGATTTACTCAAATGTTTTTGTCAAAATTGCAACGGGAGATGAGGTTATAATGGGCGATGGTTTTGAGGCAGATCAAAACTTTACTTCCTATAAAATAAAAGGAAACGTTAAAGGAGAAATCCAAATAGAAGAAAAGGAAGATGGTAAAAATGATTAGAATCGTAGAGGTGATGTGGCTGGTAATTGCAGCACTCTCTGCAACAGAAGTATTTAGAAGTTGGAATGTAGATCGCCAAAGAGCATACATTTCTTTGGCCTTTGTTGCCCTCGGGATTTTTATGTTTTGGTTTAGAAGGCGCAGCAGATTGCGCTACGAAAGTCGCGCCAACAAAGAACAAGACAACTAGATGGGCTTTGTAGGGATTATTTTTCTGACTATTATTTTTTCGGCTCTTTTTTCTGGCTTGGAAATGGCGTTTTTGGCGTCTAATAAATTGCACATCGAGCTGCAAAATAAAAAAGGAGTTTTTCCTTATAACCTTGTTTCCTTTTTAGTAAATAAACCATCTCGCTTTATTGCAACGCTTCTGGTAGGTAACAACATTGCCTTGGTTGTTTATGGCCATTATATGCATGAGGCGCTAGAGCCATCTTTTTCGTTTACAAACTCAGAATATCTTGCATTGCTGCTTGAGACACTTTGCTCAACTATGCTCATTCTATTTCTGGCGGAGTATATTCCCAAAGCGCTTTTTAGAGCTCATTCAGATCAAATGATGGCTGTTTTTGCAGTGCCAGCTTACATTATTTATTACTTGTTGTACATTCCTGTAAGTGCAATGACAAGTGTTTCGAACTTTGTTATCAAGTATGTTTTTCGGATTTCGCTTCCCAACTATCAGCCTGTTTTTGGCAGAATAGAGTTAGATAATTACGTGCGAGAACGAATGCCCGAAAAAGACACAGAAGAAGAAACTGATACTGAAGTTGAAATCTTCAGGAATGCATTAGAGTTTTCCACTCAAAAGGCACGTGAATTTATGGTGCCAAGAACAGAGATTACTGCCGTTGAAGCAGATAGTGATTTAACGGATTTGCGCCAAATATTTATTGATTCAGGCTATTCTAAAATTTTGGTTTATACAGAAAACAGCGACCAGATTATTGGTTACGTTCATGCTTTCGAGCTGTTTAGGAAACCTGAGAGTATTCGCGCCATTTTACGCCCAGTTTCGTTCATTCCAGAGAGCATGACTGCAAATCAAATTTTAAATTCATTTACCAAAGAACAACGAAATGTTGCTGTGGTAATTGATGAATTTGGCGGCACTGCTGGCTTAATAACTTTAGAAGATGTTGTTGAAGAATTGTTTGGTGAAATTGAAGACGAACACGATTCTGATGAGTTTGTTGAAACTAAGCTTAGCGATACGGAGTTTGTTTTTTCTGCTCGTCTTGAGGTTGATTACATCAATGATGAGTACAATTTAAACCTGCCTGAATCGGATAATTATTCAACCTTAAGTGGGCTAATTTATCAATCGCATGAGTCTATTCCAGAAAAAGGCGAAATCATAGAAATCGAAGATTTTGTTTTTACAATTCGCAAGGTTTCTCACAACCGTATCGAGGAGGTTCACATTCGTGTGAATAAATAATCAACGTTCAATGGCACCTAAATCTGGCGCTACACTTCTACTAATTCCCTTTATATCAAAAGGTACTAAAAATGCATCGTTGCTGTTGCCAATGTCTAATCCTGGAGAGAGCGAATCCAGCGCGTAATCATTGTTGATGTAATCAACAAATTGCGGATTTTGATTGAACAAACAGTTTGTGAAAAAAGTGGTGTTGTTAATATCGTAGTGTGCATCGTCAGGTTCCTCGTCAATGCGTAAAAGAGCACTGTTAAAGTGGTAATTAAACGTGCCAGAATTTTCAATTCCTAGCACAATTTCATTAAATCCACTACCGTAAATAATGCAATTTCCAAAATAGGCTTTGTTTAGATTTCGAACATATCGCGTTCCCATCCCATCCTCAAAAAAGTTTGTTAATCCCACAGATGGTGTGCTTCTGCTGCTGCTCGTCCAATAATTGGCAAAAGTGCTGTGCCTAAAAGTATATTGCCCACCCAAGGCGTAAAACAAGTATAATCCGCCATTTGCGATGATTACATTTTCTGCCAAAACATTAGAATATCCACAATACAAACCAACACGTGAACTGTTCAATATTTGAACGTTTTTTAAAGTGATATTTGGATTTGCGCTTGCCGTAGAATCTACCCGTAGTGCCGTTGTTGCGTTTTTAATAAGCGTATTATTTATTACTGCCTCACTACCAGACTGAATAAAAATGCCACCAAGCAATCCGCCCCATTGGCCCGGTATATTTTCATAGCTGGGTTCTAATCTGTCTCCTTGAATTAACACAGGATTCGAATAATCTCCTTGCTCATTTGCATCAATAAAGAGTTTGCCTCCGCTGTAAACCCAAAGGCCCGAATTGCTATGAAAGTGAAGTTCTGTTCCTGCCAAAATATTTAGCGTGCATGCACTATCCACAACCGAATAGCCATAAAAAACATGGGGCTTGTCTGATGCTAACGTTGTGTTACAACCCAAAATCGAATAGGGAATCTCGATATCTGGAAATGGTTCTGGTTGATTAATGCGAAGTATTTTGTTTGGATAATGAAAGTAGGCGTCTTTGGCAAGGGTTACCAAATCTACGTCTTGACGAACGTTGCCGGTTTCAAATAAAATAGAATCGGTGTAAAGAAGTGAACTCGCCCCTAGCACATCTGCGGTAACTTCAATAAAAATGTATAGAGAATCTTTTGCTGCAAGCTCTATGTTCTTGGCGTCTTTGGTCGATTCGCCATTCACATTCATGCGGTAATAGGATGATTGCCCACGGCCCAAAAAAATGCGGTTTATAGATATATTCTCTTCTGTTGGATTAAAGACTTTCAATATACGCGTGCTGCTGCCGATACTGGTGAAAACGGTATCTAAATAAATGGTGTCTGCACTAAACCTCAAAGTCGTGTTAGAAACATTGTAAACAGTTTCCTTGCGACAAGCGCTGGCAAAAATCCACAACGCAGCTGTGAAAATTAAAAATGTAAAGAGTGATTTATTCATGAGTTTATCTAACGCTTCGCAACTCCTTTTATTTAGGCAAGCGGCAAAGGTGCTACCATTTTTTTTATTGACCATGTATATTACCAGTCATGTTTGTTCATTTGATGATAATCTGGAGCATTTTAAACCTTCTGAATATTTCGTAGTTGCGTTTAATTTTTCCAAGGCAAAAGATTTGTAATTCAAAAACTTAATTACTTTTGCAGGCCCAAAGGGAATAGGGCAAAAACTCTATTCAAATTAAAAAAATAGTTAAGATGAAAAAAGGCATTCACCCAGAGAATTATAGAAAAATTGTCTTCCAAGACATGGGTACAGGAGATCAAATTATTACGCGTTCTTGTGCAGAAACTAAAGATACAATTGATGTAGATGGCGTAACTTACCCGTTGATCAAAATGGAAATTTCTTCATTTTCTCATCCATTTTATACTGGTAAAGTTAAATTGGTTGACACAGCAGGTCGTGTGGATAAATTCCGCAGCCGTTACGCTAAGTTTGAAAAGAAGTAAATCTTCACAAAATATATTTCAAAAAGCCCTAACATTTCGTTGGGGCTTTTTTAATTTCACCAATAAATGTAGCGCGCTATGAATCTTATTTTATTTGACGGAACTCTTCGCCAGCACTTGCTTCCTTTTACATACACACGCCCTTTGGCAGAGATGCGACTCGGTATATTGACCATCAGGGAGAAGTGGGAAAAGCACCTAGAAACAAAAGCTTCATTCTACACGCCAAATTACTTGGCAGATAAGTTCAAGCTAAAAATTGAAGCAGATAACATTATCATCAATGGTGCATTGTGCCCAAACATGCGCTTGTTAAGTAAAATTGTCGAGCTTAAAAAAGGCGAGGGTCTTTATAAAGGCGAAGTTTTGCTTGCTGCTAGATTAATCGGAGAAGACGTTGTTGATTATGAAAAATCGATAAAAGTTCAAAAGCAATTCGAACAGGACGTGAATCTCATTGATAGAATGTGGAAGATTTTTCTCTACAACCAAAATGAGCTTGAACGCGATTTTGAATTGGTTACAGCGGGGCGAAGTTCGGCCAATTTAAGTAGTACGAATACAATTATTGGTGATCAAATTTTTGTAGAAGAAGGAGTGGAGGCCGAAGCTGCCATAATTAACGCTGCAACAGGCCCTGTGTATTTTGGAAAAAACTCAAAAATATTAGAAGGAACAGTTATTAGAAATGGTCTTTCATTAGGCGAAGGTTCTGTGTTGAAAATGGGCGCTAAAATTTATGGCGCAACAACCATAGGCCCAGATTGTAAAGTGGGTGGCGAAGTTCAGAACAGCATTTTATTTGGCCACAGCAACAAAGGCCACGATGGTTATTTGGGCAACAGCGTATTAGGCGAATGGTGCAATCTTGGCGCTGATACAAACACGAGCAATCTTAAAAACAACTACGATCAAGTTAAGCTCTGGAGCTACCCTCGCGGTGGATTTGAACGCACCGGAGAGCAGTTTTGTGGGCTGATGATGGGAGATCATAGCAAATGTGGCATCAACACCATGTTCAATACCGGAACCGTTGTTGGCGTGAGCGCTAATATTTATGGGGCAGGATTTCCACGCAATTTTATGCCTAGTTTTAGTTGGGGAGGCCCACAAGGCATGCAAGAATACGCCTTAAGCAAAGCTTTGCAAACGGCCAAAATTGTAATGGCAAGAAGAAATATTGAACTTGATGAAATTGAAACAAACATCCTTACCCACGTGTTTGAGGCTTCTAAGAGCTACCGAAATTTTTAAAGGCAACATACTGGCACAACCCTTGTCTTATAAGAGGTATATATTCTAAATGCATTGTTGTTTGCGCTTTGGCTGACAACTTGGCTATAAACAAGACGAAATGAAGCTTGACGATTTTTTGCAGTTTGACAGACTGTCATCTGGCAACCCCATAAACGAAGACACAGAATTTATTCCCCTTGTAACTTCCGAAGAAGATATCAATTGGAATTTAGACGATGAGATAAGCGATATCCCAATTTTGCCATTGCGCAACACCGTGATTTTTCCTGGCGTTGTTGCCCCAATCACTGCTGGTCGCGATAAGTCGGTTCACCTCATAAACGAAGCACAGAAGGGAAATAAAATTATTGGTGTTGTTTCTCAAACCAATATGGACACCGAAAACCCCGGCCCAGATGACGTTTATAAGATTGGCACAATTGCGAAAATTGTACGCAGTTTTAAAATGCCAGACGGTAACACGACAATCATAATACAAGGCAAAAAGCGCTTTAGAGTTAAAGAATGGACAGCCGAAGAGCCTTATCTAAAAGCTCAGGTTGAGGTTTTGGATGAAGTGATGCCGAAGAAAAACGACAAAAAGTTTCAAGGACTAATTGGTTCTATCAAAGATTTGGCGCTTCAAATTATTCAAGAATCACCACACATTCCAAGCGAAGCGCAGTTTGCCATAAACAATATTACAAGCGATACTTTTCTAATCAACTTCATTTCTTCAAACTTAAATATTGATGTTGATGGAAAGCAAAAGTTACTGGCCGAAATTTCAATTCCAGAACGCGCAAATGCCGTTTTAAAGCACTTAATGCGCGAATTGCAAATGTTGGAGGTGAAGAATGAAATCCAGAGCAAAGTAAAAACTGAGTTCGACAACCAACAGCGAGAATATTTCTTGCATCAGCAAATGAAAACCATTCAAGAAGAATTGGGTGGGGTGAACAATGAGGCTGAGTTGGAAGAAATGCGAAGCCGTGCCAAGAGCAAAAAATGGCCAGAAAAAGTTGGAGAGCATTTTGAAAAGGAGCTTAAAAAATTGCAACGATTAAATCCGCAAATGCCAGATTTTAGCGTGCAACGCAACTATTTGGAGCTGATGCTTGATTTACCTTGGGAGAGTTATAGCAAAGATAAATTTGATTTGAAACGCGCCCAGCGCATTTTAGACCGCGATCATTTTGGCTTAGATGACGTGAAGAGACGTATCATCGAATATTTGGCGGTTTTGAAATTAAAAGGCGATATGAAGTCGCCAATCTTGTGCTTGTATGGCCCTCCAGGCGTTGGTAAAACAAGTTTAGGAAAAAGTATTGCCGAGGCCATTGGACGCAAATACATGCGCGTAAGTTTAGGTGGATTAAGAGATGAGGCCGAAATCCGCGGGCACCGCAAAACCTACATAGGTGCAATGCCTGGCCGTGTTATTCAAAGCATTAAAAAAGCAGAAACAAGTAATCCGGTATTTGTGCTGGACGAGATTGATAAAATCAGCCACAACAATGGTCAAGGCGACCCTTCTTCAGCCATGTTAGAGGTTCTTGACCCTGAACAAAACAACGAATTT
>Ga0102814_10003016_pt1 | contig 11155 bp, 9 predicted proteins | sample ColrivemetaGS741_FD_79112 | JGI IMG/M metagenome (GOLD analysis project Ga0102814, IMG submission 79112) | Estuarine microbial communities from the Columbia River estuary - Flood tide ETM metaG S.741 | ecosystem: Environmental > Aquatic > Marine > Intertidal zone > Estuary | place: USA: Columbia... | reverse complement strand
TGGCCGTGCCGGAAGAATAGGCGCCAGGCTCGTTGATTGAGCGCGTGACCATGGTCATACCGGTAACGAACACGTTATCGCACACTTCTATATGCCCAACCATGCCCACGCCACCAGCAATCATGCAGTGTTTGCCAATCTTGGTACTGCCGGAAATACCGACACAACCAGCCATTGCAGTATGGTCACCCACCTGAACGTTATGGGCGATCATGATCTGATTGTCGAGTTTTACCCCATTGCCGATAATGGTATCGGACAAAGCGCCACGGTCAATTGTGGTATTGGCGCCGATTTCCACATCGTCGCCGATGCTTACACCACCAATCTGGGCAATTTTCTGCCAGACACCCTTTTCGTTGGCAAATCCGAAACCTTCGCCACCGATCACAGCACCCGACTGGATCACCACCCTGCGACCAATCCTGACATCGTGATACAGCGTTACGCGCGGGGCCAACCAACCGCCTTCGCCGATCTGGCTGCGCGCACCCACCACACAATGCGCACCAAGTGTCACGCCAGCGGCAATCTGTGCTCCTGCCTCGATCACCACGCCAGGACCAATACTTGCTGCCGGGTCGATCCGGGCATCTGCCGCGATAATAGCGGAGGGATGAATACCGGTAATGGCCACAGGTTTAAGATCAAACAAATGCGAAAGCTGACCATACGCCAGATAAGGGTTAGCCACTATCAGCGCATTACCGGAAAAACCTTCAGCATCGGCGTCAGTCAGCAGCACTGCTGTCGCCCTGGTTGTAGCCAGGTACTTACGATATTGCGGATTTGCCAGAAAACTGAGCTGTCCCGGAACTGCGTCTTGTAACGCAGCCAGACCATGTACGACCAAGGCCGGATCACCAGACAAACTTGCACCCAGCTGTTCAGACAACTGGGCAAGGGTAAATACCGGGGCGATCATATCAGCCCTGCTTGTTCATTATCTCGATGACCTTGCGCGTGATGTCGTATTGCGGCTTGACATCAACCACTGAGCTGCGCTCAAGCACCAGGTCGTACGAGCCGGCTTTCAGAACCTGCTCCACAGCCTTGTCCAGCTTGGGCTTGAGGTTCTTGAGCATTTCACGATCGGCGATCGCCTTGGCTTCATTGAGCTCTTTGGACTGGAACTGGAAGTCACGCGCCTTCTGCTTGAATTCAAGCTCTAGTTTCTCACGATCAGCCTGGTTCATTTTGCTGCCGGACTTGACCAGCTTGTCCTGAATGCTCTTGGCATCAGTTTCCAGCTTCTTCAAACGATTCAGCTGGGGGCCGAATTTTTTCTCGGCGTCAACCGAGTACTTCTTGGCAACATTCGACTCGAGCAGTGCCATTTGATAATTCAGCACTGCAATTTTCATTTCGGCAAATGCTGGCATGGCCAGCAGGGCAAATCCGAACAGAACCAGTTGGGTCAACTTGCGCACTATAAACTCCTGCAGCAAACGCTAATGTTTTTATGAAATCGCTCGATCAGAAAGTCTGACCAAGGGTGAACTGGAAGAACTGGGTTTCACTGTTATCCGGCTCTTTAAGCGGTGTTGCGAGAGCGAAGCCTAACGGGCCCATAGCAGTAATCCAGGTCAGGCCTACGCCTGTGGAAACCGCCATATCGCCGAAGTCCACGGAATTACAATCCACTTGATAGTCGCAATTAGTGCTGAACACATTACCGACATCAACGAACCAGGTGGTTCTCAAGCTGCTTTGATCCTTGATAAAGGGCAGCGGAAACAGGAAGTCAACACCACCGGTAACCAGTACGTTACCACCAAAGGGCTGGGTGTCCTGATCCGGATCGGTACAGACGCCAGTAGCAAAGTTACAACCGAAGTTAGGTGGGGTAAACGGGTCATTAATAGGGTTGTTAATTCCACCCGGCGCCAATGGAAAACCCAGACTGGCTATAGCCTGCGGACCAAGGGAGCCATTACGGAAACCGCGTACCGAATTGATACCGCCGGCAAAGTAGTTCTCATAAAATGGCAAGCCATCGGTATCGCCAAAGCCATCGCCGTAACCCAGTTCAGAATGGAAGCGCAGTGCGGTTTCCTTGCTGGTCGGGGTGAAATACTGGGCCCGGTAGTCGAGCTTGTAAAACTCCAGATCACTAGCCGCCGGCACCGTAGTCTGCAAGCTCAGGCTCTGGGAATAGCCGCGATTAGGCAGGATGCCCCGGTTCAGGGTTGACTCACCCCAGCCGATAGAAGCTTTGACGTTGGTGAAGTCTGCCGAGGAGGCATCTCCTCCATTCTGCTCCATAAAATCAAGGATCGCAGGCACCGTAAAGGTACCGCTGCTCAGCGAGTCCTGCGAAATCACCAGTCCGTAATTCAACGACGAGGTCTCGCTGATCGGATAGCCGATGCTCATACCTGCACCCAGCGTATCCACCGAGTAGCTGGTGACATCAAAGTCCGCATCGTCATAATTGGTTTCGTTGAAGAAAGCGTTGTAACCAAGACTGACACCGTCCATGGTCCAGTAAGGATCAACGAAGCCCAGGTTGTAACTGCTCTGGAATTCGCTTTTGCTCAAACCAAAGCTGACCCGGTTACCGGTACCGAGGAAGTTGTTCTGGCTAATCGCGCCACCGAGGATAAGGCCGGCGTCCTGGGCAAAACCAACGCTGGCGGTAATCGAGCCCGAAGGCTGCTCTTCAACGCTGTAATTCACATCAACCAGATCATCACTGCCTGGCACCTGTGGCGTTTCTACCGTTACTTCCTTGAAGAAGCCCAGGCGCTCGAGGCGCAACTTGGACTGATCGATCTGGTAGGTGGAAGCCCAGCCACCTTCCATCTGGCGCATTTCACGCCGCAGCACTTCATCTTCGGTCTTGGTATTGCCACGGAAACTGATGCGGTTTACATAGGCCCGCTTGCGCGGATCGACCACGAAACTTACTACCACCGTATTATTTTCTTCGTCAGGCTGCGGTACGCCGGTCACGTTGGCAAAGGTATAACCATCATTGCCCAGTCGACGGGTAATAAGCTCCGAAGTAGTAGTCATGATCTTGCGCGAGAATACCTGACCGGGCTGAACCAGCAGCAAGGCACGGATTTCTTCCTCGGGAACCTTGATATCACCGCTGAGTTTCACTTCGCTGACGGTGTACTTCGCACCCTCATCGATATTGACCGTGATATAGACGCTGCCCTTGTCCGGCGTAATCGATACCTGGGTAGAGGTGATATCCATATTGATATAGCCACGATCCAGATAGTACGAACGCAGCCGCTCCAGGTCACCGGATAGCTTTTCCCGCGAATACTTGTCGTCATTCTTGAAAAATGACAGCCAATTGGTGGTTTTCAATTCAAACAGCGCGTCGAGATCTTCCTCGGGGAAGATCGTGTTGCCGACTACGTTGATCTGCGTAATGGCAGCAACCGCACCTTCAAGAATAGTGATCTTTATCGCTACGCGATTCCGCGGCTGGGGTAACGCTTCGGTCTGGATTTCAGCCGAATAGCGGCCTTGTGAAACATACTGACGCAGCAATTCGTTACGCACACCTTCAAGGGTGGCACGCTGGAAAATTTCACCTTCGGACAAACCAGCCTTTTCCATGCCCTTGAGCAGGTCTTCAGTCTGGATGGCCTTGTTGCCTTCAATCTTGATAGTGGAGATCGACGGACGCTCAACCACCGTCACTACCAGGACACTGCCATCGCGACCCAGCTGGATATCCTGAAAGAAACCGGTTTTGAACAGGGTACGGGTGGCATCCACCAGACTCTGATCGTCCACCTTGTCCCCAACGTTAAGCGGCAAGGCTCCGAACACGCTGCCCGCAGACACTCGCTGCAAACCCGTTACACGGATATCGGAAATTGTGAAGGACTCGGCGAAGGCCGCCCCAGTCATGAAAATGGAGAGCAACGCAGTTAGGAGCAGGCGTTTCATGAAGTCCTTTTTACCAACTAGAAATGAGAAAACCGATGTGCCGGCCGTTTTTGGTGTAAGCATTTGCACCCTGAAATCAGAGGCGACCCACGTCATTCACCAGAGCCAGCACCATCAATGCAACAATCAACAACATCCCGACCTGCATGCCAAAAGCTTGCAGGCGATCTGATAATGGGCGACCACGCACCCATTCAGCCAGGTAAAACATAAGATGACCACCATCCAAAACGGGCACAGGCAGCAAATTAAGGACACCCAGACTGATGCTCAGATAGGCGAGAAAGTTTAAAAACTCCCCCAACCCGGACTCAGCCGAAGCGCCCGCCACTTTAGCAATGGTTATCGGGCCACTCAAGTTTTTTACCGAGAGCTCGCCAATCAACATCTTTTTCAGCGAGTCCAGAGTCAGCAGACTCATGGTCCACGTCTTGCCCAGCGCCGGCCCCACAGCCTGAAACGGCCCATAAGTAACTTCACGAAGCATATCGGCCGGCCATTGCGGGGGCGAGACACCCGCCCCCAGATAACCGGTACGCTCTTGCCCTTCGCCCCTGACGCCCAGGCGTAACTCGATCTGTTCGACGTGGCTATCACGCTCAAAGCGCAATGTCACCTGTTTGCCGGGCAAACTCCTTACCCGGTCCACCAGCGCCTGCCAATCCGCTAATTCCTCGCCATCCATGGCAATGACATGGTCACCCGCCTGCAGACCTGCAGCCACGGCCGGACCTTCGGGATCAAGCTCGGAAATCACACTGGCAATCGTCGGGCGCCAGGGTGTAAGACCCAGCGCAGTGATCGGATCAGGCTCTTCAACGCCCTTGAGCCAGTCAGTCACGTGCAGTTGACGCTGCGTCTCCAGCGTTGAGCCTGGCTGCAGCAGGGTCATTTCAAGCGTTGTGCTTTCGCCAAGATGACGAATCAACTGCAGATTAACCTCTGACCAGCCATTGGTTGGCTCGCCATTTACCGCCACGAACTCTTCACCAGCCTGTAACCCAGCCTCCGCTGCCAGGCTGCCCGGGGCAACCGCGCCAATCACCGGGCGGACCTGCTGCGTACCAAGCAAGGCAATTATCCAGAAAAAAAACAGTGCAAGAAGGAAATTTGCCAGCGGTCCGGCAGCCACAATGGCTGTGCGCTGACCCAGTGACTTGCGATTGAAGGACTGTTCAAGCTGCGCAGGCGGAACCTCGGCCTCGCGCTCGTCGAGCATCTTGACGTAGCCGCCCAGCGGAATGGCTGCGATCACATACTCGGTGCCCTGGCGGTCTCGCCAGCTATACAGCGGTGCGCCGAAGCCGATAGAGAAGCGCAACACCTTGACCCCACAGCGTCTTGCTACCCAGAAATGGCCAAATTCATGGAAGGTGACCAGCACGCCCAAGGCTATCAAGGTGCCGAACAACATATATAAAGTGCTCATGAACATCCTCTAGTGGGCATATTGCTTCAGCCACCGCTCCGCAGCAGTTCGCGCCCGCTGATCGGCTGCCATCACATCCTCCAGGCTTTCGACAGGCTGGATTTGCTCACGGTTCAGCACTTCATCAATCAGCAACGGAATATCGGTAAAGCGAATTCGTTTCTCGAGGAAGGACGCCACCGCAATTTCGTTTGCCGCATTGAGCATCGCCGGCGCACTACTGCCAGCTTCAGCAACCTGCCGCGCCAGACCAAGACAGGGAAAGCGCTGCTCATCCGGCGGTTGAAAATCCAGACGCGCGACTTTGAACAGGTCCAGCGCAGCAACCCCGGAATCAATTCGCTCCGGCCACGCCAGTGCTTGGGCGATCGGCGTACGCATATCCGGATTACCCAACTGCGCCAACACCGAGCCATCCACATAGTCAACCAGCGAGTGAATCACGCTCTGCGGATGAATCACCACTTCGATCTGGGACGGACGGGCATTAAACAGCCAGCAAGCCTCGATCAGCTCCAGCCCCTTGTTCATCATGCTGGCCGAATCCACCGAAATCTTCCGCCCCATTGACCAGTTCGGGTGGGCACAGGCCTGCTCCGGGGTGACTGCCGGCAATTCTGACAACGGCGTTTCGCGAAACGGGCCGCCGGAAGCAGTAAGTAGAATGCGCCGTATACCGATCTGCTCGAGACCTCGGGCATAGTCGCCCGGCAGGCACTGGAAAATCGCGTTATGTTCACTATCTATAGGCAGCAACACACTGCCGCTATTGCGTACCGCCTGCATGAACAGCGCGCCGGACATCACCAGCGCCTCTTTGTTCGCCAGCAAAATCCGCTTACCGGCAGTTACCGCCGCCAAAGTAGGCGCAAGCCCAGCCGAGCCAACTATCGCTGCCATCACGGTGTCTGCTTGCGGATGGGCTGCCACCTCGCACAGACCTTCATTGCCAAACAGCACCTGCGTAGCCAGTCCCGCTGACTGCAGAGCATCCTGCAGTAGCCGCGCAGAGCCGGCATCGGCTGTCACTGCATAGCTAGGGCGATGCAGCAGGCACAATGCCTCCAGATCGGCCAGCCGCGAAAACCCGCTTAAGGCAAAAACTTCATAGCGCTGCGGGTGGCGCGCCAGTACATCCAGAGTGCTACGGCCAATTGAGCCGGTAGCACCCAACACCGTGACACGCTGCAATGGACTCACTGAACGCCCCAGCCGAACAGCCAGAGCAATACGGTGAAGAGTGGCACTGCCGCCGTCAGGCTGTCGATCCGATCCAGCACTCCGCCATGACCAGGCAGCAAATTACTGCTGTCCTTGATCCCCGCATGACGCTTGAACATGCTCTCGGTCAGATCACCCACCACCGAAATCGACACCACCAACAAAGTGGCGAGCACCGCCAGTACCAGCTCACGAGACTCCCACTGGCAATAAACACCAACGGCCAAGGCTATCACTACCGTTGCCAGAAGGCCGCCATACACGCCTTCCCAGCTTTTTCCGGGACTCACCTCCGGTGCCAACTTACGCTTGCCGAAAGCGCGACCGGCAAAATAGGCGCCGATATCGGCACCCCAGACCATCACCATTACTGCCAAAATCAAAGCATTGCCGTGCGGCCACTGCTTGAGCAGCAGCAGGCCTTGCCAGGCTGGTAGCAAAATCAGCAAGCCGATCAGCAAACGAGCAGGAACCCCGGACCAATGACGACTGCTCGCCGGAAATGTCAGTACCAGCACAGTTGCCAGCCCCCACCAGAGCATGGCCAGCAGCATCAGCAATCCGGCCAGCTGCTGATTGTTGAACAACAACAGCAACAACGCCGCAACAAACCCGGCATAGCCCAAACGCATTGGTTGCTCTTCGAGGCCAGCCAGCTGCGCCCACTCCCACGCAGCCACACCGATGACGGCGGCAATAAACAAGGCAAACGCCCCGCCCTCAAGCAGAAAAAAACCGCCCAGGGCGACTGGCAGCATTAACAGCGCGGTGATAATCCGTTGCTTCAGCATGTTCTACCCTCTACCTGTTCACTGGTCTTGCCGAACCGGCGCTGCCGGCTGGCAAAGTCGGCCAGCGCAGCGCGCATGGCCTCGTGTTTAAAGTCCGGCCAGAACAGGTCGGAAAAATACAACTCGGCATAAGCCAGTTGCCACAGCAGGAAGTTGCTGATGCGATGCTCGCCGCCGGTGCGGATACATAAATCCGGCAAGGGCAAATCAGCCCCGGTAAGACACTCCTGCAGCGTTTCGGCAGTGATGGCCTGCGGCTGCAGCTCACCGCTTTGGACACGCACTGCCAACTGCTGGGCCGCCTGTACGATATCCCACTGCCCGCCGTAGTTGGCGGCCACTTGCAGGACAAAGCGATGATTTCCGGCAGTAAGCGCCTCAGCCTGCCGCATCGCCTGCTGCAGTTCAGGATGGAAGCGAGTGCGATCACCAATGATGCGCAGCTGTATGCCATTCTCATTCAATTTGCGCGATTCCCGACGCAACGCCCCGAGAAACAGGTCCATAAGCGCACTTACCTCGTCAGCTGGGCGTTGCCAGTTTTCGCTGGAGAAGGCAAATAGCGTCAGCACCCCGACCCCGGCCTCGGCGCACACTTTGATGACTGCGCGTACCGCACTCACCCCCGCCCTGTGCCCGGCTACGCCCGGCAGCATGCGCTTCTTGGCCCAGCGATTGTTGCCATCCATGATGATGGCAACATGGTGCGGCACACCGGGCACCTGGGTGATGGTAGGTATTTGCATTTTCACCAAAGCCCTCAGACAGCCATCAAGTCGGCTTCCTTCTGCTTCACCGCCACTTCAATTTCAGCCACGAACTTGTCAGTCAGTTTTTGCACCTCATCGGCAGCACGGCGCTCTTCGTCTTCGCTGATTTCCTTTTCCTTGACCAGGTCTTTCAACGAGCTCAGGGCATCACGACGGATATTGCGCACAGCGACACGACCATCTTCAGCTGCATCGCGGGCCTGCTTGGTGAAGCCCTTACGGGTCTCTTCGGTCAGAGCCGGCATAGCGATCAGCAGCAGCTCGCCAAGGTTGGTCGGATTGAAACCCAGCCCGGCGCTCTGGATGGCCTTGTCGACTGCGGCCAGCATGCTCCGCTCGAACGCCACTACCTGCAAAGTACGGGAGTCCTTGACGGTCACGTTGGCTACCTGGTTCAGCGGCGTATCTGCGCCATAGTAGGGCACCATCACACCGCCCAGAATACTGGGATGGGCCTGGCCGGTGCGGATACGGCTAAACGAATGATGCAGCGACTCCAGACTCTTTTGCATACGCGCCTGGGCGTCTTTTTTGATTTCGTTGATCATTGTGCTTCCTCCTCGATCAGGGTTCCTTCGGCACCACCGAGCACAATATTGAGCAGGGCGCCGGGCTTGTTCATATTGAATACGCGTAGCGGCATGTTGTGATCGCGACACAAGCAGATAGCCGTCAAATCCATCACACCGAGCTTGCGGTCGAGCACTTCGTCATAGGTCAGACGATCGAATTTCTCTGCATGCGGATCCTTGAAGGGGTCGGCAGTGTACACGCCATCCACCTTGGTCGCCTTGAGCACCACATCCGCATCGATCTCGATGGCGCGCAGGCAGGCTGCCGAGTCCGTTGTGAAGAAAGGGTTGCCGGTGCCGGCAGCAAAAATCACCACTTCGCCGGTTTTCAGATGGCGCATAGCCTTGCGTCGATCGTAATGATCGGTGACACCCACCATGGAAATCGCCGACATGACCAACGCGGGAATATTCGAGCGCTCCAGCGCATCACGCATGGCCAGGGCGTTCATCACTGTAGCCAGCATGCCCATGTGGTCACCGGTGACCCGATCCATACCTGCCGCGCTCAGGGCAGAGCCGCGGAACAGGTTACCACCTCCGATCACCAACCCCACCTGGACGCCAATACCGACCAACTGGCCTACTTCAAGGGCCATGCGGTCGAGCACTTTCGGGTCGATACCGAAGTCCTCGGCACCCATCAAGGCCTCACCACTGAGCTTAAGCAGAATGCGGTTATAGCGAGGTTTGCGACCACTCACCGGCTGACCCATGGCGAATTTCTCCTTGTGGTGAACAATTAAGTAAGAATTTTAGCGTTACGCACCTGAACTGCCAGAGCTCAAAACAGCGCCCATGATGCACCGCCGGTAAAGATAAAACACCCTCCCCACTTCGACAAAAAGGCTGCGCGCATAAGCGGGCAGCCTTTTTGAACAAGTGCTGTAAGCGTCTTATTGCTTGCTTGCAGCGACCTGGGCAGCCACTTCTTCGGCAAAGTTGTCGACCGGCTTCTCGATGCCTTCGCCAACCTGGAAGCGCGTAAAGGAGACGATTTCTGCGCCGGCTTTCTGTGCCAGTGCGCCGACCTTGATTTCCGGGTTCTTGACGAACGCCTGCTCAACCAGACTGGCCTCAGCGAGGAACTTCTGAATACGACCACCCACCATCTTCTCGACGATTTCGGCCGGCTTGCCCTTGATCTTGTCTTCGTTAAGGCTCATGAACACGCCTTTTTCGCGCTCGATCGCCTCAGCGGACACTTCCGAAGGCAGCAAGAATTCCGGATTGCTCGCCGCTACGTGCATGGCGATCTCTTTAGCCAGTTCGGCATCACCGCCCTTCAGCACAACCAGCACACCGATCTTGTTGCCGTGCAGGTAGGCATTGACCACATCGCCTTCAACGCGAGCCAGACGTCGGATGTTGACGTTCTCGCCCACTTTGGCCACCAGCGCTTCACGTGCCGATTCCTGCGAAGCGATCAGCGGCGCAACATCAGTCAGCTTTTCGGCAAAGGCTTTTTCAATGCTGCTGGATACGAAATTCTTGAAATCGTCCTGCAGAGCGAGAAAGTCGGTTTGCGAGTTGACTTCAAGGATCACAGCCGATTTGCCATCAGCAGCAACCTTGACGCTGATAGCACCTTCAGCAGCTACGTTACCGGCCTTCTTGGCCGCCTTGATCGCGCCGGAAGCACGCATGTCATCAATGGCTTTTTCAATATCGCCGCCGGCCTTGGTCAAGGCCTTCTTGCAATCCATCATGCCTTCGCCAGTGCGCTCACGCAGTTCTTTAACCAGGGCTGCAGTAATCTCTGCCATCTTGATATTCCTCTCGAACAGGTCAGTAACCTTCGCGTCCGTCAACGCGGACATACAATTCTCAGGTGGCAAAAAGGGGGCCTAGACCCCCTTCCGCGCACCGGGTAACACTTGGCGTTCCGGCCTTAGCCTTCTGCTTGCTCAGGAGCTGCTGGAGCCGCAGGAACTTCCTCGGCGAATTCCTCGGCAGCACCGACAACATGGCCGCGACCACGAATCACGGCATCAGCCATGGCGCCCATGTACAGCTGGATGGCGCGAATGGCGTCATCGTTACCAGGAATGATGAAGTCAACGCCTTCCGGGCTGCTGTTGGTATCGACGATGCCGATAACCGGGATACCCAGCTTGTTGGCTTCGGTAATGGCAATGCGCTCGTGGTCAACGTCGATTACGAACATGGCGTCAGGCAGACCGCCCATTTGCTTGATACCACCCAGGCTGCGATTGAGTTTTTCAAGATCGCGGCTGCGCATCAAAGCTTCTTTCTTGGTCAGCTTGTCAAAGGTGCCATCCTGGGCCTGGATTTCCAGGTCATGCAGACGCTTTACCGAAGCACGAATGGTCTTGTAGTTGGTGAGCATGCCGCCCAACCAGCGATGATCCACGTACGGCGAACCGCAACGCGCAGCTTCTTCTGCGAGGATCTTCGAGGCGGAACGCTTGGTGCCCACGAACATGATCTTGTTTT
>Ga0102814_10003014_pt1 | contig 11163 bp, 24 predicted proteins | sample ColrivemetaGS741_FD_79112 | JGI IMG/M metagenome (GOLD analysis project Ga0102814, IMG submission 79112) | Estuarine microbial communities from the Columbia River estuary - Flood tide ETM metaG S.741 | ecosystem: Environmental > Aquatic > Marine > Intertidal zone > Estuary | place: USA... | reverse complement strand
GACCAGAAGACGAAGAACCTGAACGCACCACTGAGCGAGGAGGAGACAAAGCGTCTCTACTCCAAGCCAGTCAATCCGCAGGACGCCGAGGAGACTCGGCTCCTCACGGTCATCATGACCGACCCAGAGAAAGAGGAAGCATCATGACCCACTTCGTGGACACCACCAAGATCAAGCCCACGACCCTGTGTGGGTACCCGTGGGAACTCATCGTGGAGAACGAGCGCGCTGCATCCTGCAAGACGTGCTCCAACATCTGGGCCAAGCGGGGCTGGACGTTCCCGCTTCCGGCGACGGTGCTGTGATGATCCGCACGCTGCTCGCACTGCTGGCCCTCGCCCTGATCTTCCTGATCTGGGTGGGGGCTGCCACGCTCGACATCGACTGGTCGGCCATCGACTGGTCGATCTTCACCAACGCGAAAGAAGAGGTTCTGTCATGGGTTGGGCTGTGATTGAGAAGGTCGAGGAGTACCACCCGCTGGGCGATCCCGAGCGGGAGAAGACCGACGAGTTCATCCACTGGATCTACGACGACAAGAAGCAGGCCAACGCGCTCAAGCGCGTCCTCGTCAAGGACGGCAGGGACAAGACCAAGGTCTCCGTCCGCGAGACCACCGCCGAGACGTGGGACCCGAAGAAGGAGAAGAAGTGACATGACCGACGACAAGAAGACGGATGCGCTTGAGGCGCTGATCCTCAGCGTCAATCCGCTCACCACCGACCCCACCAAGTTCCTCGACCAGATCGAAGACATCATCGAGGAGAAGAAGTGAAGGTCAGGAACATCCACCTTCAAGTGAGAGTGGTCCACAACCTGCTCTACCGCCACGACTTCCTGACCGGACCTGCCGGGACCTTCCAGTTCTGCACCAGCAGGCTGCTCCGGTCCTCGTATGTCTCGTTCGCCCCCTACGAGGGGAGCCAGTTCCACCCCGTCCCGAGGTCCGTGATCCCCCAGATCAAGGGGCTCCGCCCGCTGACCCCCGAGGGTGTCATGGCGCTGATCCGCAAGGAGAAGAAGTGAGCACCCCCGTCGCGTCCCGTTCCCGAAGCGGAGTCCTGATCATCGCTGGCCTGATGATCCTGATCGTTGCGATCTGGTACGGGCTCCGCATCGTCTGGACCCAGTCCGAGGACATGCTGGAGAAGGCCCGTGCCGACTTCAGCGTCTGCATGGCCGAGGCTGCCAGCGACGAGGCCGAGGCGTACTGCGCCCGGGAGTTGGAGGAGGCGAGGCGTGGCTACTGGATCCCCTGACGTGGAGACCACGTACTTCGTCAACTGCAACCTCTGCACGGAGCGCATGACGGTCACCGGGATTCGAACTTCGAAAGGGAAGTTCTCCCTCGACCTGTCCGAGTTCAAGTTTCACATGATCACCGAGCACAAAGTGGACTACAGGAGAGACCGTGACAAGCATCCCCAACCGGTGCGCTGAACTGCGCGCCGACTTCATCGACCGTGGGCTGACCAAGACCCACATCGAGTACCTCGACGGCATCGTCCGATCTGCCCGCATGAACGGCGACAAGTTGTTCCCCTACGAGTGGGACGGCCACGATCTGGGCCACGACCTCGTCAAGACGATGAGGCTGGCCGAGATGTGGTCCGTCACGCCCGAGATGCAGGACCTCATCGAGCACGCAGCGAAGTCGCTGCCCCCGCAGGTCCTGAAGCGGGAGTCGCTGCCCAGCCAGTCTGGCTTCCTCTACCTGCCCAAGCCGCTGTGGATGGAGGACATCCGTGGTGACCACCTCCCGATCCGTGTCATCACGTGGCATGAGCGGGAGTTGGGACGGGAGGGCGAGTCCCCCGGCAAGGACCTGCCCCATGTCGCCCGTGGCGTCACGCTCAACATGCACGTCCTCAACGGGGAGGACGGAGACTTGGCGTTCAAGGCGATGACTCCGGAGGAGCGCCGTCGGATCGCGTCGCAGGTCCCCACCGTCTCCCTGTTCCACGCCATGTCGGTCGCCTTCGACCGGCAGGTCTGGGACATCGACACCTCCGACATGGTGGGTGTGGATCCAGAGGTCCGGGCAGAGATTGGTCGTCGCACCAGCCGATCGCTGCATGACGGCGAAACGATCGAGCACCTCCCCGACGGTCGGTGGCTCATCCGCACGTCCGAGGGCTACGTCGTCAAGGCTCGCGCCGACAACGTCATCCAGTTCCTGCACGCCTACTTCCACTTCGTGGAGTCCACGCTGTCCTCCATGGACCGAGAGCATCCGTCAAAGACTCTCGTGAAGTGGATGCGGCGACTGGGCATGCCTGACGGACCGATCAGTGTCGTCCGCCTCCGTCGCCACGAGGTGACTGGCAAGGGGATGGGCGGATGGGTCCTGTCCTACCGCCACGTTCGTCGGGGACACTGGCGCGCCCAGTGGTACGGCTCCGGCGAGCACCGGTACCAGCAGCACATCTTCATCGCGCCGACCATCGTCGGTCCTGATGACGGTCCACTTCGCGTCCGCGACGTGGTCAACATCCTCGATCACTGAAGGGAGGGATAGACATGGGCAGCAAGAACAGTGGCGGCAGCAGCCGCCCGAGCAGCGGCAAGGGCTCCGCGTCCTACGGGCGTGGTGCCAGCCCCGCACGCCTGTCGCAGAAGAGCGGCACGTCGTTCGGCGGCTACGCCAAGGTCGCCAAGTCCAATGGCGGCTTCACCATGAAGAAGTCCAAGTAGTACTGACTTCGACGGTTGCTCTCCCTGTTCGTCAGGGAGGGCTTCCGGTGCAGTCAGCACCACACCCAAGTAGAAAGCACACATCCATGTCACTCGACAGCACAGTCATCAAGAGCAAGGCTGCCAAGGTCACCTTGATCTTCAACGGTCTCGGTCTGGCCGTCCTGATCCTTGGCGGTCTCGGCGTCGTCGTGGGCCTGATCGCTTCGATCGTCACCCTGTTCTCGGACAGCGGCGGCTTCGGTCAGTTCCTCGTGGCCCTGTTCGCCACGGCGCTGTACGCCGTGTACGTCGCCCTGATCTGGGCGTCGGTCAACCTCGCCACGATCATCGCCGGGTACATCTCCAACCGGTCCTGACATCAGCGCGCGGTACTGGGGGCTACGGTTTCCCAGTACCAAGCGGTGCAGTCAGCACCCACCACATTGAGAGGAACAACATGAGATCCCGCAGGGGCATCAACATCGAGGACATGTACTGCGCGTTCTGCGACGCAGCGGCTGGGCAGCCATGCGTGTCCCGTCACGGGACGACGCTGAACTACTACCACAAGCGTCGTCGTCAGATCTTCGACAGCGTCCAGAAGGCTGCCGCCCGGAAGGCCGCGCACCGCCGGTCCATCGAACCGTCATGGGTTCGCCGCTTGATCTTGAAGGTCACGGACCTCGTGGCCTAGTAGCCTGAGAAGCGCCGCTGGTTGCGCACACGGCACAGGGCAAGGCGGCGAGTGTCCTGTCTTGCGAAACAACCCCGCCAGTTGAGGGGTGGGTTCTTCCGATTGCTACTCCCCACCTGACTCAACAGCCCCGGCTCAGTCTCACGACTGGGTCGGGGCTTCACCATTCCCCAAGGAGGAATCATGCTCAAGGTATTCACCAGCGAGATGTTCGCGATCAACGGCAAGGACGAACTGACCATCGACTCCGATGACACCGAACTCTCCCTCACGATCAAGGAAGGAGAGAACGTCTCCTGCATCATCTTCAACCGGGACGACGCCGGACCGCTCATCCTCAGCCTCGTGGATGCGTATGTCGAGATGTTCACAACAGTGCCACCGTCATGAGGCGCGGCAACTATCGCGGCAAGCGCCGGGTTTACTGCGGGCGCTCGCGCACGGCCAAGGTCCGGTACAAGACACTGGCCGACGCGAAGATCGCGAGGACCAAGTCCGGGCACAAGACTGGAGCAGACCTGACGATCTACCGGTGCCCCACATGTGAGGGCTACCACCTGACCAGCGATACGACAGAGCGAGACCGGCGCACGGCGTGGAAGAGCCCTGATGGGGCGGTATCCTCTAGGGAAGAGCCGGATAACCCAGAGGAGAACAGAGATGACCGACTTTGACGCGCTATTGACCAAGGAAGACGTGTGTCGGATTCTTGGGGTCAAGGAGTCGTGGCTGAACATTGAGATCCAGACCGGGCGCATCCCGCACATCCGGCTGGGCAAGAAGAAGATGGTCCGGTTCCGTCCGGAACATCTTGACCGTTACTTGGAGAGCAGGGAGTACACCTCCGAAGAGGAGGAGGCCCCCGCCTGATTCGAACTTCGAATCGAACTGACATCCCTTGGGAGGTAACACCATGAGCAAGACATTCCATGAACTGGACCACCGTCTCAACCACCACGCCAAGAAGCCGAACCCAGAGTGCCCGACATGCTTCCCCACCCTCAAGAAGGACGACGGGTACAAGGAACACGAGATCAGTCCGTGGGACCACGTGGGCATCAACGCACCGAACTTCTTCCCGGACGTGGGGACGCTCTGGCTCAGGGGGGATACGACCCTCGTCTTCATCGAGACAGAGAAGGGCATGGGCGCGTGGGCGACCCCCTCGCAGGTCGATCTCCTGTCGGTCCCGACGAAGGAGTCGATAGAGGTCGGGAAACTACTCCCCGACCTGATCCAGATCGAGGTTGGCTCAGGGGCCAGAAAGCCGACGATCAAGAGGATGGCGATCACCACGAACATCCCTGACGAGTCATCCCTCAGGTCGAGTGGACCCATGGGTGTGGACATCATCGAATGGACGATTGAACAGAACCGGGCGAAACTTCTCCGCGATATCCACCAGCGAGGGATGTTCCCCGTGAGTCACGGGAGGACCCGTACCTACCCGGATCCGTCGGGCATGAAGACCACCGTCGGGGAGGATGTGGACGCGATCTTCATCCCTGACGCTTCCTATCTGAAGACAATGCCGTTCTAGTCCTCGATGATCTCGGCCACGACCACGTCCGCCTCGATAGCAGGAGGGGGCTCGACCTGAGCCTTCTCGCCGAAGATGCGGGAGAGGACGCCTGTACCGCCGCCGCTGGACTCTGACTCCACGGACACGGTCAGGCGTTCTCTCTTCTCATCCACCTTCTTCATCCGCTCAGCCATCCGGAACAGGCGGTCCATCTCCTTGCCGACGACCTCGTCGGGGTATCCGCCGTTCACTTCCTCGGCGAAACGAGCGAATGCGACCCTTGTTGCCTGAAGTTCCATGATGCTGCTGAGAAGCGCCTTCATCTGCGAATCCGTGCGAACTTCCACGGGGAAGTTGAATGCGCAGGACGATGCAGCCTCATACGCGGGGCATGTGCTCGACAGGAAGCAACTGTCACAGGACCTGACCGTCTCGCTGGCAGGACGCAGATGTGACCGCTTCTTCAGCGACACCTCACCGCTCTCGTCGCTCTCAAGGCTCTCGACCTCATGCCGCTCGAAGATCGGGAGCGCTACCGTCCGCCGCACATTCTTCACGCCCTTTCCCACCGTTCTGTCAGAAGGCGTAGAGACGATCGACAGTTCAGTCACTGTGGCACCACCACTCTTATCAGAAGACAAGTCCAACGACTGCGCCCATGAGATGAAGGAGTACGCCGCAAGACGGATGAACTCACGCGAATCGTTTGCCCTAAGTAGCGCCATATCCAATCCAGCGCGTTGGATCACATCGCTGTTGTCCTCTATGAGCGCCTGCTTTAGCGCACTGCTGACACGATGGAACTTCGACCCGTCCCACAGGGACACCTCCCCGAACTTGCCGGGGTGCACCCACGAACTCAGCATCACCGCGTTGAACCCCGCCTGCTTGGCCTCCTTGAGGTCCGGCAGGCCGATGGCGAGCATGGTCCCGCCCGTGAGGTCCGCTGTATGCCCGTTGCGCCTCAGCAGGGCTGGGACGCGCTTGTCCCCGTCATACGTCATCGCCACGCTGCTGGTGGCCGTGAGGATCCCCTCCAGCGCCTTGAGGTCCTTGCCGTCCCACACCGGGATGATGGTCGGGGACAGGTCCGCAGGGGCCGTGTGATCCGGCAGGGCCGGGTGGTGGAACTCCACCGCCGCCGCGATCTGGGGCACCTCGGACAGGAACTCGTAGTACTCCTCTGACGCCTTCTGTGCCTCGGAAGAGGTCATCGAGGTCTGGCTGACCCCCGCCTCCATGACCACGGGGAACCGGTCAACGGTGGTCCGGACGTAGGACGGTCCCAGCCGCCGGGACTTCAGGGACTTGTGCGAGATGCTCACCGCGATACGCGGCGGGGTGTCGAACAGTTCCATCACCGACTCCAACGTCGCACGGTGATTCTGGCTCTCAATTCCTTGGAACACGATGGTGAGCACGGCTCACTCCCTCAGGCGTAGGTCCAACTCTTCGGTCAGTTGCTCCCACGATCTGTTGCCCTGCTCTGGTCGCTGAGCCGGGTGGGAGAACCCCGGGTGAGCGAAGAACAGGCTAACCAGCCCGTGCTCCACGGCGTACTCCGCAACCTCTGGGTCTGCGGTGAGAACCATAGAGACAGGCCAGTACGACCGAGCCAGTTCGATCTGTCGCTGCCACAAGGGCAGTGGGTCCATGTGCACGCTGCGGTCGATCACCTCGGAGATGGCATCCTGAAGGCGCTCAGTCCTCAGTTGGTGCTCCACCCGCTCCTTCGTGCCGCTGGTGCAGATGACGAGACGGTTCCCGGCCATGAGGCTGTGGGCGAGGAGGAACCCATCACGGATGGGCTGCTCCTTCCAGTTCATCAGGACGCCCTCATAGGACACCAGAACGGTCACGGTCACGCTCCTCTCGGTGAGTGATCCACCACAATCGGGCGTTACGTCCGTAGACCCACCCGCAGGCCCCCGCGCTGACAACGAACCCATACTGCTTCGTCGCGATCGCATAGGCGACCCAGAGAACCTGAGCGCCCAGCCCGATCAGCCACGCCCACCAGACCTTCTTCCCGGCAAAGTACAGACCGGTGACGCCGACGGCTGTGAGCAGCCATGACCAGTAGGGATTCACCGATACATCATCGCTGCTCGACGGATGAGCAGGTCGCTGTCGGGCAGTTCCACCCCATAGGTGTCCACGTTGCTGGCCTGCGAGGCACGCTGGTGGTAGTCCTTGATCTGGCGCAGGGCGGGGACCCATCCCGCCTTCTTGCCCATCTGCCAGAGGTAGTTGCCCCAGTCGTCGTATCCCTGACCCGTGCCGGAGAACGCCGTCTTGCGGCCCTCGTGCACGGTGTCGAAGAGGCTCACGGCCTGCTCGACCGCCATCTTGAACCGGCGCTCCGCGTCCGTGCGGGCCGCAGGGTGCGTGGAGTTCTGGAGGTCGGTCAGGGCCTGCGAGTACCGCTCCACAGCGGTCGTGGCGCGCTGGTGGTACATCGAGGCGTGCAGAGGCCACTGGGGGTCCACACGCGGGGCCTCAGGGGACGGGGGAACCGTCCACCCGTCATCCATCAGGTCGTAGGCCGCGTAGGGCTTGATCGCCGTGATGTCCCACGACCCCGGGTTCACGTACCACGTCACCTCGTACTGCTGCTTCCACGCAGCGGTGTACGGCCAGAGGTTGGTGCGCATGTCGTCGTTCAGGTGCTTGGCGATGTCCGCGTTGCCCATCTGCGTGAAGCCCGGGTTCGAACTTCGAAACGCCACGAACTGGACGCCCAGCAGAACGTCGAGATCCTTCACCTCGTGCGAGGCGTGCCACCGGTACGAGACCCCAGACCCTGCCAGCCACGCACGCACCCACTGCTCGTGGTTCGCGTACTGCTGGGAGAAGAAGCCCGACATGGCACTGAGCAGTTCCATGCGAACAGGGGACTTGAGCCGGTACCCGTCGAAGAGTTCCGGATCCAGATCTGGGGCAGGCTCGATGTCGAGGGAACTTGCACCCGCTGTCACTCCAACTGGTTGGTACATGTGATCAGTGTCCCCTAGGTCGTGGGGGCTTGTTCAGACTAGCCTCACAAGCCACCCTTCCTCATCTTCTCCTCGTTTGCCTTCCCGTCGTAGAAGGATCGGACCGGGCAGAACGAGCAAAGGTGGATGACCGGCATCCCTCGACCGTCCAGACCGGCGTCCCTACGCTCCGCCGAGGTATCCGGCTTCAACTGCTTCCGCTCACTGTTGAAGTCCGGGCAGCCACCCTTCGGGCGGTTGTGCAGCGAATAGCACGCCATCGCGTCCTCGCGGAACGTGTTCTGGATGTCGTAGTAGGACGAATCGAACTCCGCCGCTCCCTTGGAGATCCCGTCGTGGATCTGAGTGAGCAGAGCCTCGCGGAGTTTCGGCATGTTCCACGCCCGCTCTGGCACGTCGATGAGACGACCGATGTGGGGATGACCCTCCGGGGTCCTGTGCCGAGAGAGCGTGACCTGAAGGATCACGTCGTATTCAGGAGGTCCATCGAAGTCTGGAATCTCCTCCAAGGTCTTGCAGACATCGCAGCGAAGTAGGCGGATCTTGGCGTCTGTAGCAGCATCCTGACTCATACGGCCAACAGTACAATGAACCGTGACTCCTGCGGCCATTGTGTACTCATTCCGTTCGATCTCCGTGACAGAGACCAACTGGATCTCTCAGACCTCCACCACCATGGAGGACGACTCCATTGATGCGGTGTCCATGGCGAGGGCAGAGAACCTCGCGGAACTGCACCGGCTCATCGCCGTCCCCCCGCCACCGCTGTTCGCGAGGATCACCTCATCGTGGCGAGAGCCCTACGACGACATGAGCGTCGAGATACAAGAGACCCTCATCAAGCAGGACCTGATGACTGGGAAGTCCCTCTCCGAACGGGAGATGGAACCGTACAAGATCCCATACCAGTACATGGGAACCACCTAGATAGGAACACAGAATGGCGAACAACAACCCACGGCGAACTCTCGGGGGAACGATTCACTCCACCAAGACGTGCATGTTCTGCGGGCAATGGCCCGCCGCGCTCTACCGGAACATCAACGAGAAGCACTCGCACCGGGTGTGCGAGAACTGCGTCAAGGCCGGTGTCTGCATCAACGAGAACGGGGTCTGGATCTCCAACCCCGACTACGTCACGCCCCCGGAACTGCCCGCTGATCCAGCGGAACCTCAGAGTTGATGAACCCGTAGTTCATGTCCGCGTGCAGATGCGCGCGATCGGCTCGGGTCATCTCGTCGCCGGTCATCGGCGAGACGGAGGTATCCGGGCGGGCCTTGCGGTACTTCCCGTCCGTGGCACCCTCTCGCAGATCCCTGTTCTGGCTCCTTGAGGAGTTGACTGCCATGTTGACCTCTTCCTCAGCGAATCGGCTTGTAGGACTGACGCGGACCGGCAGCACCACGCTGGCCCAGTGACACGTTCTGCTGGCGAGACGAGACCAGACCCTCTCGGATCCCCGTCCCGGCGAAGGGGGGCGGAGCCGTCTGTGCCACAGACACGTTGGAGGACGGTGACCAGTCACCGATCCCCGATCCACCCTCAGGCACTGCCTTCTTCTTGGGGGGAACCGTACCTGCCTTCGGCTTCACCACTGGCTCTGAGCCAGTCGGGAAGGAACTGGCACCAAGGCCCCGGTCTTCCCGAGACCGACCGATCTTGGCGGGCTGGGAGGGCAAGTTGGACGGGATCGGGGACACTGCGCCTGCGCGCTGACGCGGGGGCAGGACGTTGCTCCCCGAGCCCTCACTCGGAACACCGACTCCCGGATTGCTGGTGGAGAACACCGGCTGTGCGTGACGACGGGTGGATGCATCGATGTCGGCACCCGGCGAGTAGTTGTTGTACTCCTCGCCACCCTTGCCCCCGGCACGACGTGCCTTCTGCTTGGCGGTGATGACATCCATGTCCTGCTTCGTCGCAGCAGACAGAGCATCCGCGTCCTTGAGCCCGTTCCACTTGCCGCCTCGCACGAGAGAGGCAGCAGTGTCCCTCATCGCTCGCTGGTTGGGAGTGCGGCTCTTGGTCATGCCAAGTCCGCCACCCTTCTTCGCGGCGGTGGGGGCAGGAGCGCCGGACGGCCCTGCCGTCTGGATCCCGGTGCCCTCTCCGGCGAGGACCTCGCGGATCTGCGCTCCCTCATGGCCCACGTTCCGGGTCCCATGGATGGCCTCATCGAGGTGCTCGTTGACCTGCGAGTAGGCGCGAGCGCTGACATCCGTGCTGGACAGCGGGAACTGGCTGTTGCTCGCGCGACGAGAGATCCGGTCTCGGGCTTGGCCCAGCATCTTCTGCTGGATGTCCGGGGTGTACCCGAGCGTGTGCAGAGCCAGATCCTTGCCCGACGTGGCGTAAGCGTCCTGCTTGAGGACCGAGGGTCCGTCCGCCGGAGCAGGCTGACGGGCGACCTTCGAGGACGGCTTGAACTGGTCATCCATCTTGGCGAGCGCAGACATCGAGCCACCACGACCGAGACGGTTGCCACCCACGCTGGGGCTGTGCAGGGACATGACGGCGTCCACCAGACCATCGCTGCGAAGCGGGTTGGGCTGGGCCGCGATCTTCTCCGCCTCCGCCACATGCTTGGCGGCTGCCTCCGGGCCGTGCTCACGACCGATGCGCTGCTCGAAGCGCGGGGAGACACCCTCCTGAAGGGCCGGAGCCCCTGCGTTCCCCATCTCCGGGGACTGGGGGGAGTAGCCCCCGCCTCCCGACTTGGGGCGGGCCACCCGCACGGACAGACCACTGTTGGTGGTGACGGTGCCGCCCTGAAGGCCGGACTCCGACATGCGCTGCGTGGCCCCCTCCAAGGAGGGGTGGATCTCGCTGACCGAGGCCGTGGATCCGCGCGAACCGCCGGACTTCACCGCCGAGGCGTCCAGCCGGACAGGGCCGGAACCAGTCAGGCGCTGCTCGACCTGAGACTGCGTCTCCTGCTGCTTCTTGGTCTTCCTCGCCACGAGGGTCTCCTCACACTTGGGACTGACATCAGCGTATGGGATGGGTGCGACAGAGATCCGGCCATACGCGCAGCCTTGTCACCGGATCGCCCACCACGGTTGCACGCATGGTTCCCCGAACAGGGGCGGAGGAGGCTCAGGCCACACCACGTCACCACACCCACCCTCCGGGGCGGGGATGATGTCATGCGCATGGTGCCGGTGGTCATACCTGCCCCGACCGCCCACTGTCTCGGGGCTCGCCGCGATCTCTGTGTGCACACTCCCCGAGAGCTGGCACCGCAGGATGCAATCCCGCCCGACAGCGGGGACGT
>Ga0102814_10003012_pt1 | contig 11169 bp, 16 predicted proteins | sample ColrivemetaGS741_FD_79112 | JGI IMG/M metagenome (GOLD analysis project Ga0102814, IMG submission 79112) | Estuarine microbial communities from the Columbia River estuary - Flood tide ETM metaG S.741 | ecosystem: Environmental > Aquatic > Marine > Intertidal zone > Estuary | place: USA... | reverse complement strand
AGTTAGATAAAGAAAATATTTTCATATCGCTATCTTTAATCTTTTGGGTAAATTCTTTCGATAAATCATTATATAAATTACGCTGAGTTTCATATTGTGCAACAGATACCCACTGTGTCGAATCAATCTGTTCAGTTTTTACTTCATAGGTCATACGAGGGAAATATTTTTTAGTGATATGCCAACTGAATGCCGTTATAAAAATAGACCAAGCAAAAAAAATAGTTAAAAGTATACGTTTGTTCATAATATTATAATTTAAAATAAAAAAAGCCACTGCTTATTACAACAGTAGCTTTAATTATCAATTATAATATTTATTGTTAAAAAAATCTTGATATAAGTAAATTAAATCGAAACATAAGTTTTCCCAAATCGTTTTTGATATTTGAATCCTTTTCGATTAATTCTTTAATTACGAAATACCACCATGCGATAATTGATACCATGGCGATACCAACGAAATGTTCTTTATTTTTATTACCCCACGTTTTCACATTCACGTATAAAAAAAATAAAAAAGCACATATTAAGTATAGATTGAGTAACATAGGAGTTAAAATTAGTTGTTAATTGTTTAGTGAATGTTAAATATACGAATTTTCTATTTTTTATCAAAAAATTATAATCGTATAAATACTTTTTTTGATGCTCTTGTTATAGCAACATATAATAACTGATTTCTTTCTTTAATGATGCTATTCCTTGCGATATTAGGCATATCAATAAACACATTAGCAAATGTACTACCTTGTGACTTATGCACGGTTAGGGAGTGAGAATACGATATATCATTAAAGAATTTTTTTACTTTATAATGAGTTTTCCAATCTTTTTTATCAGCAGTTTTTTTAAGAAAATCTTTTAAATCATCTTCGTATGCTTCATGAATAACTCGGATAAATTTTTCAGTTATTGTTCCCACTAATCGTATACCTAATTCATAGTAATCTAATTTACAAGGGTTGCCAAGTGTTTTAATATTAATAGATGTAACAATGGCTTCTTCAGAATTAGGTAATATAATATTCATACCAATTTCATCTAAACACGCTTCATTGGCAATTATTTTATCACCGATGACAAATTTAGTATCCTCTTTAACAAATAATCCACGTACTTTAGTATTCCATGCTGAAACATTAATATTAGTATAAGCTAATATTCTACAGAAATCTTCATCACGACTGTAATCATCAGATAAAAAATATTCATTTAAAGTGGATGTAAATTGTCTCCTATCTAATAGGATTACAGAATCAGATTCATGTTTTTCAACTAAGTCTTCAAAATCGATTCGTTTATCTAAGTTTTCTCTAATATCGGTAGCAAGTCTACCAATTTCATTTCCATAGCGAACTACATTAGTCAATGTTTTTGTAGTTTTATCATTACTCTGTAATGCCAATGATTCAACTTCTTTAATAGGTGGTAATTGAGCAGGGTCTCCAACAAATAAAATTTTGATTGTATAACCACCAACTGCTTTTTTGATATAATCCTCATACAATACTTTATTAATCATAGATGCTTCATCTATAATGACAAAATTATAATCGTATAAAGATTGGTCTACTGACTTGTCAGGTATATATGTTTCTTCACCCGTTTTATAATCTACAAACGGTTTGATTGCCAAATGCCCATGTATGGTTTTAGTCTCTACATTTGCCAACCCTGATTCTTCCAATTTTTTACGAATCACCTTTACTGCTTTATTGGTTGGAGCAGAAATAGTCAAGTCAGCACGATTTACACCATAAACCAATGGTCTACGTTGTTGTACATATTCTGCTAAACTGATGAGAAGCGTAGTTTTTCCCGTTCCTGCAAAACCTTTTAGTACATAAAATTGGTCATTCGGTGAAGTCACCCATTTGATAATATCATCAAATGCTTCACGTTGTTCGTCTGTTAATGTCATATTGAATATTAAGAATTAAAATTTAATTAATGCTAAGATACAAAATCTCATTTACAAAGTAAAATCTTTTGTAATAATTTTGCTCTACATCGTTTGACATTTCTATTGATTTCCTTTTCTGTAAAACGAATTAAATTTAATTTGTTCATTTTTGCTAATTTGTTCTTAACAAAATCATTCGCCACATTCTTCTTTTGAACTTCATTCAAAGCCTTTTTAGTATTACCATGCCAATAGTCACCATCAACCTCAATTAATAATTTTACTGATGGGATATAAAAATCATAAAACTTGGTAGCAATCCTATACTGTGCTTCATAAGGATAGTTCAATGGTTTCAAAACATAATCTTCAAATGTTGTTTCAAGACCTGAAGATTTAATAAATTTTTTTGAAACTATATACTTATTGATGGGTAATCTCTTTTTAACAATATCTGTGAACTTAGTAAAATTAATTCGATTTCTTACTTTCAATTTATTTTTTTTCGCTATCGATTTGGAATTTTGCGTTAAAGATTTCTTTATTCTCTTTATGTCAAATTTTTTCATATATTTGTTTAACTTGTTACTATAACTATATAATTATCACTATGACTACAAAAAATGTAAAATATAAATACGCTTCTCGATTAATGGAACGATTATCAAAAGATTCTGATGGTGAACCCGTAGACCGCACCACAGAAGTTGATACCGAAGATGTACAATTATCATCAAAAAACATCAGGGGTATAATATCTGATAATAAAAATATGATAAAAGATATAATTAATAAAGAATTGGCATTACCCGACAAGGAATTTTCTAATGATGAATTATTACAACGTATATTCTTCTTAGAATACGAAAATTCACAAATCACACAAGAGGTTGAACGCTTACACAGGTTGTTAATCTTAAATAATATTAAATTTAATTAATTATGAACAGACAAATATATATAGATTCAGTTAAAAAGGTTATCAAAGAAAATTTAGATACATTATATAATGTACAAGATGGATATCCTACTCCCGAAGATAAGTTCGAAAAATGGATGTCATCAAAACCCGATTTATCATCAAATGGTATAATGTTTGATTTATCTGATAATCGTATTGTACACGGGCTAATTTTTAGATATTCAGATGATACTATTTTCGGTTCAATCAGCGATGGTGGTATTGATGCAGAAGTATTCGATTTACCTAAAGATTCAGGAAAATATTTCGCACGTTTCAAGAGTGAAATCAAAAAGAAATATGATGAATCGCTTCTCAATGAAGATGATTGTAAAAAACAATTTGAAACATATCTTTCTAAAAATTTTATAAAGCTTTAAATAAACAATAATGGCAGATTATCCATCAATAGTTATTCCTTATTACGAAGGAACTACTCCTTACATCTCAGGTAGTACAACACCGTTCAAATATTTTGATAATGAGTCTACCTTTGTATCGTTTGCACCTGCGGTAGCAGATTATGTAGCATCTAATCTTGGATTTCCTGTACATCAAATTGAGATTACTCCAAATCAAATATACACGAATTTAGAATCTGCGATGGTTACGTATTCTAAAATTATAAATGAGTTTAGAACCAAAGAAGATTTTTTTAATCTTATTGGTCAACCAACAGGTAGTAATTATACAAACCGTTTGCCATATCAATCTAATCGTTATCTGATTAGATTATCAGAAGCTTATTCCGCAGAAGCTAAAGTTTCTACTCATGTTTCATTATACACATCATCGGTAGAGTTGGATACTAATCAATCGGTGTATAATATCAAGCAACACTTGATGGATATACACCCCGATGAATATGAATTCCAAATAAATATGGTTTTTCACAATCGTATCCCTGCAAACAGACAATATTTAAATTCAAATTTTGCATTCCCGAATGGGGTAAATGCAGGGATGATTGGTGATAATTCTTACTATACAATGTATCCATTGGGGTTTGACCTTTCTCGTATGCAAACTGTTAATACACATAGAGATATGAGATTGAGTGACTACTCATTTAAATTAGAAGGTGATAACATTCGTTTTCTCCCAATACCCAAATACCCAATGAAAATTTGGTTCAATTATTATGTAGGGTCTGAATTATCAGGCAAATTTGCTGATGATAAAAATAATGCATATACACAAGATAATCTAATAGTAAACCCTAGTGATATCCATTATGATTTTCTTCCTTTCTCCCGACTAAATCAACACGCAAAACAATGGATTATCGATTATACATTGGCACTATCAATGATTACTTTAGGTATTAACAGACGTAAATTTGGTTCTGTCAATTATCCAACAGGTACAATAAGTTTAGATGGTGATTCTTTTGTAAGCGATGGTGCTACTAAAAAAGATGCTTTAGAACAAGAGTTACGAGAAATGCTTATTAAATTATCTAAAGAAGAAGGAATGGATATACAAGCAAGGGTATTACAGAATCAAAAACAATTATTAGCAGCAATACCATTAGGTATATATAGATTCTAAAAAAAGGTCAGTTATCTGACCTTTAAAAATTAATAATCGTTATTATAATCATCGTCATCATAATATGATTTATCATCGTAATCTTCGTCATCATCATCATCCATAGATGTAAATTCATCCAATCCGAAACTTCCTTCCTCAACCTCAATTTTTGTTTTATCGATTAAGTTGGAGCATTCATCATACAATCCTTGATTTAATAATTTTGATAGTTTTGTTAATACTTTAATAAATAATTCATCCACTATAGTTATATTTAAATTGTTAATGTATAACGCTTAAATATAGGCTATAGTGGATTTTTAAACTAAATTATTCTGTCTCAATATCTTCGCCAATAATTTCTTCAATCGAAATTGAAGCATCAGTAGTAAGAATTAATCCTGCAATCGAAACTGCATTTAATAAAGCAGACTTTGTAATCTTAAATGGGTCGATAATACCCATCTCAAACATATCTCCATTAGTATTATTTCTAACATCTAATCCCATGTTTACATTAGAATCATCAACGAATCCTTTTACAAATTCTCTAATATCCTTTTTACTATAACCTGCATTTTCTAATATGGTTTCAAATGGTTTTTTTAATGCATAAAATAATATATCAAATGCTAAATTTCCTTCCGTTGATTTATTAATATATTTTGAAGGGGAATATTCTGTTGATATTTTCAACAATGGAATCCCACCACCTGCTACAATACCATGCTCAGTTGCAGATTTAGTAGCAAATAATGCATCTTCAATTCTATCTTTTTTCTCTTGCAATTCTACTTCAGAATTTGCACCAACTTTGATGATGGATACACCATTTGTAAAATTAGCATACCGTTCATTAATAGCATTTCTTTCGAACATTGATAATTTTGAATCATTGATTAAAGATTCCAATAATTCTTTTCTATCATTGTATTCTTTAACTTTTGGAATACCACCGATGATAACAGAATTCTCTTTTTTACTTATGATTCGTTCAGCTTGACCTAAGTAGTCCATTGAAATATTTTTAATAGAATGTCCAAGTTCAGGAGTTATGAATGTAGCACCTGTAGATACTGCAATATCTTTCATGATTTCTTTTCTATTATCTCCAAATGATGCAGCTTTAATCAAACAAACTTTAATCACACCACTCAATTTATTCTGAGCCAATACCCCCGCTACTTCTGCTTCAAAGTCTTCAGCAATAATAACCAATGGTTTTCCCGATGCTACTACACCTTCAAGCACAGGTAATAATTCTTTAGCAGTTGATAAAGTACCTGCATATACCATGACAAATGTGTTGTTTAGTTCTGCTACCATTTTTTTCATGTCAGTAACAAAATAAGAAGAGAAATAACCTCTATCAATCTGCATACCCTCGACATGTGACAAATAAGTTTCATCATTTTCTGAATCTTCGACTGATACATATCCACCAACACCAACTTTGGATATAGCTTTAGCAATGATAGAACCTAGAATGGTATCTCCATTTGCAGAAATAGTTGCTACTTGACGTAGATGTTCTTCTGAATCAATATTTTTTTTCATTGATTCTAATTTTTCAACTACATCTACTGTTAGTAAATCCAATTCTCGTTTCAATTGAATTAAATTCATAGATTGGTTTGATGATTTAATTAACTCAAATGCTTTATGGAGAATTGCTTGTGTTAATACAGTTGCAGTAGTAGTCCCATCACCTGCATTATCGGCAGTTTTTTCAGCTACGGATTTGATTAAATCTGCACCCATATTTTCGATTGGGTCTTTAAGTATAATGTGTTTCGCAACAGTTACACCATCTTTAGTAATCAATGGAAGTTGCATTTCTCGTTGAATGATAACATTCTTACCCGATGCACCAAGAGTTGATTTAACAGCATTTGCTAATTTGTCAACACCTGATTTTAATTTATGACGAGTTTCTACATCGTATGATATATGTTTAATTATTTGTTTCATAGTTTAATTTTTAAAGTTTAAATTGATAAATTGTATTGTTTGCGATGTTTCTTACTTTATTATAAAGTCCATCACCCTCTCTAGAACCTGCATTATTAGTATTACCTTCAATAGTAACAACTTTATCAGGGATATTTTGCATTAAAGATTTGATTGGGTCAACTATATATACATGTCCGAACCCGTTATCATTAACCCACCCACCGATTACTATCGTATCTCGTCTGAGTTGATTAATATTAGTTACTTTAATATAATTTGCTTGAACACTTGCCCAATCTAACATATCTTTTGCACGTGCAGTTTTTAATAATTTGTTATGAGCATCAGGATAAGAATTGAATAGTACATACGTTACAAAAATTGCACACCATGCGTATCCTTTTGTAGTTTTATCTTCAATATTAAACTGAGGAAATACAAATTTAATCATCTTATCAATTTCTTCACCACGATTATCTGATTTCCCATCACCATCAACATCAACCTCCCTGATATTTTTTGCTAATAGTTTATTCGATGTTACGATATGTTCAGGTGTAATAAGATTTAGATATTCATACAGTTTTTCTGTAGTAGTTCCATTCACGGATGAATCGAATAATACTGTTGATTTAAGATGGGTAAGAGTTTGATTTCCAAATACACCATCGGTAGTAATACCAAGAGCATATTGTAATAATCGCACATCCCCACCACGAGATTTTAATGTTAAAGTCATAATGTTTTGGGTGTTAGTTTTTGTTGATTATAAATATATTTTTCTTTTCTATCCATTATAGAATAAATTTGTTCAAAACTGATTGGCTCACCATCATATCCATCTACACCAACATCTAAAAGTTTTTCATTTATTAATAATGGTTGATTATGAAATGTTGAACCATGAAGCATCCATGCACCTTCATTCTTCCTGTTCCAATTTAATTGTGGATGATGATTTAATGTAATTGATATATCATTGATGAATATATCGAGTTTATAGCTGATAGACATCAATCTATCTTTACACGCCAAAATTGTATCATGCGTATCAGATGTTCCAATAATCAAATTTATATTTCCATTTAGTTTCTGTAAAACAGATTTGGTAAGTGGTATCGACCCAACACTAAAATTGCCCAAGTGAAAAACTATATCATTTCGTTTGACTACAGAATTCCATTTTTGAATCAAATAATCATTCATCTGTTCGACAGTCCATGATTGACGTTCATATAGTATATCTTCATCATAAAACAATTGGTCTGATGTGAATAATACATCGTCTCTAACTGCATTAAGTGCTTTCATGCCTTTAATAACGTACATATTATTTTTGTTTTAACGATTTGATTTTGTCTTTGATTTCTAAAATTTTTGAATTAAGCGTTTCACGTTCTGCTTGTAAACCTTTAAGTTCATCATTCAAGCGAGATATTAATTTTATATGAGAAATTTTTAATTCGGGTATAAAATAAAAAGGGAATGATTTGTGATTAAATTTTACTACCGAAAATACATCATAAACTTTTGATTTATCAAATTGTTTTTGTTCTTCGGTAGAAATTTTATCAATAGCACATACTAAATCTGCTAAAGAATTTATTTTATTTGCATCATAACCACCAATTTTTTCATTTATTAATGGTTGCGGTGATACTCTATATTTTTTTAATTCTTGTTCATAATATGTACATTGTTTTTCGGTATCAAATTCAAACCCATCTTCTGATTGGTATTTGACTATCATATTACCCAAACATTAGACGTTTATTTGCAACACTTAGATTCACAGTTTTTACTTCACAGATAGTTTTTGGTACTTCTTGTACGATTCCACCATCTTGAATGAAATAATTTTTCTCATCCTGATACATAACAGGATAGTGTACATCTAATTTTAGATTTTTTGTAGTAGTAAATCTTGCATCGGTGATTTTAACAAGCATTTTTTCCATAATATTTTAATTTATAGGTTAGGGTTAATTGTTTAAGTAGGAGAATTTAGTAAAAACATATTTTTTTGTTTTAATAAATTCTTTTTTTAAAAAAGTTATATCAGTTTCTGAAATATTTATGAACTCATTTCGAATTTTATACATTATTGTATGATTTTTCTTATGTCCATTGTATTCCATTATAAAAAAATTGTTAGGTTTTATATCATCATCAAAAATTTTTTTGATTTTATGATTATTTATAATCATTTCAAAGTATAATTTTTGGTTTCTGTCAACCGATTTGTATAAAATATAACAAAAATTTAAATCGGAGACTAATTTATTTAAAAAGTCCATAAAATGTAAGAGTAATTATGGACTTTTTATAAAATAAAACTACTTTTTAACGATAATTTTTAAAATCTTCTGTTTCTGCATAATATTCTAAAATTCTATCTACTACAGGATGCCTATGATTAGTTAAAAGTTCACTAAATCCTACACCTTCAATTTTATCTCTAAGATTTATTAATTTATTTATTCCTGATGCAGGTTTTCTTTTTAAATCAATCTGATTAATATCACCACATAGCACCATTTTAGAATGTAATCCTAAACGAGTCATAACCATTGCAGTTTGTTCATTGGTTAAATTTTGCACTTCATCTGCTATGATGAATTTATTAAGGAATGTCCTCCCTCTAAAAAATTGTAATGGGACTATTTCTAATTTGTTAAATAGTATTAGTTTTTTAAACTCTACTTTACCAACAACCGATTCAATATTATCATATACGGGATAGACCCAAGGTTGCATTTTATCGTTCAAATCTCCCTTTAGGAAGCCTATATCTTCTGTACCTACTGTAGGTCTTGTAATAACTATTTTATCAACTTCATCGGCATATAATAGTTCGATTCCTGTTAATACTGCGGTTAATGTTTTACCACTCCCTGCTTTACCCGTTAATACTGTTATATCATTTTCAATTATTATTTTTTTTGTTATCTGTTGTTCTTTATTCAACCGTATTCTTGATTTCATCAGATTTTCGATTGATAATTCGGTTAAACTATTTTCAGGAATAACCATTTTTGTGTTATTAGAATTTTTATTTCTTTTCATACGATAGTTGTTTTGTTTCTAGGTAATTAATCATAAAATGAAAATATATATCTTTTGATAACTTTTTCATTTCCGTAGATATTTCAGAAACTACATTTTTTGTATTTTTTTCAAACCATGAGCCATCCGTAGATTTTCTTACGATGTCACTATCTGATATATCTACTAAGTATAAAAATCTTTGAGAAGTAGCTGATTTTGAATGAAACATGGAATCTAAAAATTCCCATTTAGATTTATCTTCTTGGACTATACCACTCTCTTCTGCTAATTCTCTTATTGCAGTATCAAAATGATTTTCATTTGGTTCGATTGTACCCGATATACAAGTTAACTCAGCTTTATTATTTCGCCAAATATTAATGGGTTCTAAGAGATAGATAACATATAACTTACCATTTGATATAAAATATGGAAGAACCATCACCTTATCTGATTCTTTAAAAATCGTATATTTATCCCCCGAATCAGGGTTTGTCTTCTCGATTAACGAGACCCATTTGTTTTTAAATAATATTTTTTCTTCGCTCATTATAGCTTAAATATAATACTATTTCAATAATAAAATAGAATCTTTTAAGAAAATTCCATCAAATTTTAATAATATTATATAATACCCCGATGTATACATTGACATATCAATTGTAAAATTAGAAAACTCAAAATTACTAGTATAGATATCTTCGTTTTTTATCAATCTACCCGATATATCATATAATAGAAATCGAACCATACCTATATAATCATTGTTTGTATAATACACAGTAACTTTGTTTGAAGATGGGTTAGGAGCGATTCTAATCCTCGTATCATATCTAATGTCTACTTCTATAATCTTAGTGTTGTATATGGCAAATTTACCATCATAATCAATCTGTCTGATTATATATCCTACTTCATAATTACCTATCCAAAGATTATCGAGAAAATCATAATCTTTAGTAGTAGTTGAATACCCAAACCCCCTGACAAATCCTACATATTTATATGATTCTTCTCCAATAACTTTCCTATATATCTCAAAACCATAGTTTTGTGTTTCTGTTTTTGTTGACCATGATATCCTGACTATGTCCATTTTCACGTTAGTTACAGTCAAATCAACCATTTCGACAGGTAAAAAGTTAGAAGCTTGAATTGTACTAAATCCCGAAGTTACTGTACCTGTATTAGTATCAATTACTAAATTTAGTAATTCTACCCCCTGCTCAATAAGAATTGTTGTACCATCAGTATTAATTAAAAAATTATTGAAATCTATTGTTGCACCATTAAAAATTTCTATAGTTGATTGAATAGTTACCCTATCATCATTAAAAATTAAATACCCATAAATCATTAGGTTAATACTCGAAAGTCTTGCATCGACTGTCATAGTATCATTAGCTTGTACAATGAATGTATTGTTCCCATTTTGGAAATCATTATTTTGTGGATGTGTTCCCGAACCATCACTTATTGTACTCCAAAGAGTTTTATCATTGAAAAAACCATTACCTTGAGAGTAATAACTCGTTTGTCCGAATACGTTACCAATAAAGAAAAATAAAGTAAAGAATAATGAAAACCAAAATGGTTTCCAATGTGTTTCGATGATGTTATATAGCGTTTTATTCATACCCATAAGTATACTATTTAAAAATAATTGGTATAAAAAAAGCCCCCGAAGGGGCTAAATATTAAAGAAGTACTACTGCTTTTTCAAAAGCTTTTTCTTTACTCGTAGCACCTGAACCTAACCAAATCGCTT
>Ga0102814_10003011_pt1 | contig 11174 bp, 24 predicted proteins | sample ColrivemetaGS741_FD_79112 | JGI IMG/M metagenome (GOLD analysis project Ga0102814, IMG submission 79112) | Estuarine microbial communities from the Columbia River estuary - Flood tide ETM metaG S.741 | ecosystem: Environmental > Aquatic > Marine > Intertidal zone > Estuary | place: USA... | reverse complement strand
TTTGATGAACAAGTATACGATCTACATTCCGTTCTACATTGCAGACGAAACTGGCAACCCTAGTGTGTGTGCCAAACAAATTGGTCTGTCGATTGTCGAGGAGATTGTCAACGAAACTGGAGGTGCAACTGTCACCGAAGGTAAGGGGTACTGGAGTAACGGGAAGCACATCGTCAATGAAAGTGTGTTCATTGTCGAAACGTGTGCGGAATCTCTCAACACACAACGTCTTGCAGCAAGTATCAAGTTGCAACTGAATCAACAAAGTGTCCTCATTCTTCGCCAAGAAGTGGAGTCTTTCTTCCTATGATGAATCTCTATGTAATTCATGGCATGGCTTATAACAAACAAGTCAGTCCATCCAAGTTATTTCTTGCGCCAACCAAAGAAACGGCATGTGTTCTGTACTACGAGAATCAAGAGGATAAGCATCAACCAGTACAACTCATCATTGAACTGTTGGCTGGCAAAGACAACACACTTCCCGGAGAAGAATAATGAACGGAACAACGACATACATTTCGGACAACCTTGTTCAGTCAGCAATGTTCGGGATTCGTAACGAGCAGGAGTATAACTGGTGGCAGTTTGTGGCTGCCAATTTCTGGTTGAACGATACCGAATCTACCATTCTCGCAGACCTTATTGAGGAGTACAACAATGAAAGCGTATAACGTCTACACCAGTAATCGTGAATCAATCGCTGTGGATTTGTCTGTGATGTCTGATGATGGTCGAGACTATCAAGGTCTGTTGACCATCTACCTCTCGCGGTGCTACCGTAAGAGTGGCATGACGTGGGACGTGTCTTTCGTCCGCTATAAGGATGGAACTGAACATCGGCATGAACCAACCCTGAAGATTGAATTCTTCGAGCAACTGTGGGTAGCCGCAATGTTTGAACCCGAACGTCTTCTTCAATACTACACGGAGGTCACCAAGTGAATCACTATATCGGTCTGCTCTATGTCGAATCTAGTTTGGGCGATTTGAAGGATGCGTGTGAGGATCTAGGTATTATCCCACAGAATGTGAAGATTGAAGAGGGTCTGTGTTTCTTCGATGTCCACCTTCTCACTTCGGATAACTACGAAGATCCTGAAATGTACTTCGATTCTTTGGCACGTGACTTGTCCGAATATATGAACCGCGAAGTTGTCCTCGAAGATATCGAGGAGGAGAACTAAATGACCAACGAGAAGATTGATATTACATTGTTGCTCAAGCGTCTTGAAACTGATTACCCTCTCAACTACAATGTGAATGTGTTGCGAGAAGCGGCACGGGTTATTCGAGAACTCCAACTGGAGAAGAAGAATGGACAACAATAACTATGTATCGTTCGATGGTAAGTGGTGGAATGTCTTTGTTGCGGGGAAGTGTATTGACGGGTTTCGAGAAGAGGATGATGCTCGTCTCTTTCTTAGCCATGTGCTGAGGTATCAGAATGTTTGAGCCAATTCCGTGGGGACAAATCGTGTTGATCTTTGTGATTGTTGCTATCGGTATCTACGTCAGCAAGGATGATAACAATGGATAAAGATGTCAAGAAACTTTGGATTGATGCACTTCGTTCGGGCAAGTATCATCAGGGAAAGTTTGCTCTGAACTATAAGGATCGCTTCTGTTGTCTCGGTGTGTTGTGTGATCTGTACGATCAGCAACAATGTGGTGATACGATGTGGTACCAACACAACAACGGACTGAAGGGTATTGGTGGAAGTCTTCACCATCTTCCCGTTCCAGTTCGTGAGTGGGCTGATATTGAATCGTATGATCCTCCCGTTATTTATGACGGTCGGACTATGGTTATCAGCGATCTGAATGACCATGAGATACTTTCGTTTGAAGATCTTGCAAACATCATTGAACAACAAGGAGATCAGTTCTAATGTCTAAGTATGTTGATTCGTTCTTTACCGTTCTGAAACTCGACTATAATGGTGGCTGGGAATTGGTTGACTCTATCAAGGGTCTTATCAGCGATGAGATCAATGATCTCACCATGAGTGTTGACGATATCAAGAAGGAACTTGAGGACTCTGTTAGTCAGGCTGTATCTAGTGAGGTTAGTAGCACGATTGATGACGCGATTTATGACTTGCGTTCTAACCTTGAGTACACAATGACGCAGATGGTGAATGATTGTGTTGACTCGGTTGTGTGCCAGTCTGATACGCTTGAGCGGGCTGCAGAAAGTGCGGTCGATGAGTACCTTGACAACAACCTTGACTTCTTTGTGCGACGTTACTTGGAGTCTGAGCGTGGTAAGCAATTGCTCAAGGAAGTTCTCAAGGAAGGAGAGGCTAATGTTCAATGACGAATTCGGAGAGTTTGTGAACGACGATACTGGTCGAGACGAATGGGATGGCGGAATGTGGGATATGTTTATTGACGAATATCATTGCACGGATTACTGGGTAGATACTGATGCACTGATGGACGAAGGTACCTTCGAAGATGACATTGAGGTGGAGGAAGAAGACGGTGATTGTGGATAACTTGTGAACCACCAGTCCCTGATTCCGTGCTAGGAATCCAACGGTTGGACTCCAATAACTAAACCAAAACAGAAAGAACATAAATGAACAATCTCTGTTATGGTAAGAAGTGGATAGCAGAAAAGAATAAGGATCATAAACTTAATCTTAATGCTGTCATAGAAGAAGCAATGGCTGATAAGTCTATCATGGATTACTGTAAGGAACGTAATAGAATCCTTGGAGTACCTGAAACAGATTTATGTTATGCTCTGGTAGACAAGACTGAACAAGCCATTGAGGAATATCTTAGCGAGTTATCTAAGAGAAACCTTTCTTGGATTACCCCGATCTACAAACTTGGATCTAGGACTGTCTCTGCTATCATTGTCTCTACGTATTTGGATTTTGTGTTTGTTGATGGCTCTCTTCCTAAGTTACAGTCAGTCATCAAACATATGCGTGTCAACCTTGAACTCGCAAGTACATTCCATCAAACACGTTCAGACAACTCAGGTGCATGGGTTCTTGCTTCACGTTCTCTTGGAACAAAGTGGACGAAGCGTCAGATGCAACAGTTTATGAAGACACATAGTGCATCTGTTGATTGTAGAATCCCAAAGAAGGATGGAGATACCTTGTGTCTTCATCTTATTGAGGTGTTAATCAAGGTAGGGTTGTGTGTTGAACGTCACTCTTACGACAGTAAGGGAAACAGAACAACGTGGTTGATGCCATCTGATTCTGTCACGGACAACTTGAATGCCGTGCATGAAGAACTTATGGCAATGGCAAAGATTATCTATGCCCCCATGATTGTTCCACCAGTACGTCACACAATCAACGAGTGTGGTGGTACACATTCACCACATCTTCGCAAGGGTATTGTGTCATCGTCGTATCTCTTCTTTCAAGACGATACGTACAAGACTAAGTATGTGGGATCAGAGCCATCGTCCAAGTGTGTCGAGGCTGCTAATCGTTTGATGTCTACCGAATGGTGTGTCAACGAACGTGTGTTCGAGGTGATGAAGAATCTATTCGAGAACAACACTAGGGTTGGCAACCTTCCATCATATGAACCCGATCCTAAGTTGTTTTCTGATTCGGGAAACGAAGAAAGTATTCGGGTCAATCTCTGGAAGGATTGGTTCAGACGATTGAATGACACCGTGCGTATGCACCTTCGATTGAAGATTGCAAACGACATGATTGGTCACGAATACTTCTATCATGGTTGGACGTTCGACTTTCGTGGTCGAGCCTATGCCTTGTCTGATCTGTTGTCCCCACAATCAGGAGATCACGACAAGTCATTACTGTTGTTTGCCAATCCCATGAAGCAAACACCTGACGGATTGTATTGGTTGAAGGTACAGGTTGCGAATCTGTTTGACCAAGACAAGTTACCGTTCGCTGATCGTGTGGCATGGGTGGATAAGAACATGGATATGCTACGCTGTATCCATAACGATCCATATGGTACGGTTCGTCTGTGGGCAGACGATAAGCCAAAGAAGAATCAATCCTTCCAACGTCTTGCTGCTGTGTTCGAGTTGTTTCGTACTGATGGTATGACACAACTTCCGATTGGTATGGATGGTTCATGCAACGGTATCCAACATTGGGCTGCTATTGCAAGAGATCCAATCATCGGTGCTATGGTTAATCTGTTACCATCAGATAAGCCAGGAGATGCTTACTCAGTTGTTGCCAAGTCTGTTACTGCTAGTATGGCAGCGCGTGTTGGTAAGGATGATTGGGCAACCATCCTGATGGCTTACTGGAATGGATCTGTTGGTCGAGGTGTTGTGAAGCGAGCTGTTATGACAGATCCTTACGGTGTCACTAGGCGTGGCATTGTGGACGGTCTAGTGAATGATGGCAACCTGTTGTTCATCGACATCAAGGAACGACACAAGGCTGCTAACTATCTAGCCGACCACATCATCAAGGCTATGGATCATCTGTTGAAGATTCCAAACCAAGGTAAGTTGTGGCTTAAGGAAGTCACGAAGATTGCTGCTGAAATGAACAAGCACCTTGCTTGGGTAACACCTACTGGGTTCCTTGTTCGTCACCGATACTACCCGATGATAAACAGATCGGTTGATATCTATACGTTGGTCAAGCGTCGGCAAGTTTTGTTCGCTGAGTTTGATCGCTATGCTGTTCACCCACGACGTGCAAAGAATGGTATCTCACCAAACGTCATCCACTCCTTCGATGCTGCACACATGGTCAACACCATCTGTGAGATGGCAGATGAGGGTATCGAAGACTTCTCGTTTATCCATGACTCGTATGGTTGCCATGCTCCACTGGTAAACAAGATGCGTGAGATTACTAAGCGCAAGTTTGTTGAACTCCACAGTGAGAATCTGCTAGCAAATCTTAAGGAGCAATTAGAAAAGTATCTTGGTGTTGAGTTGCCACCTGTTCCTGAAACTGGTACGCTAGACATCAACAAGGTATTAGAAAGTGAGTACTTCTTCCATTGAAAGTACACATCGTAGATAATGAAGGGGCAATAGAAGAAGCAGTCAAGTCTATTCACAAGGCTATGATTGACAAGAAGAAAACAGAAGTAACATTGAGTTTCATGTGTCCAAGTGACTTCATGCACACTCAGTTCCTATCCTACTTAGCCAAGTATCTTGGCGCAAAGAAAGCAAAGAAGGCTACGCATGTCAAAGTTGACATCTACATCGAAGAACAAAGTTGAATTGAATGGACGAAGCTATCGTACTGGAGATCTCTACGATAGTTGGAACGTGCATCAACAAGCACACTTCGATGGTACTGGCATTAACGTTTACGCACCTATCCCACAAAAGGATGGGCCTCCGCTTCCATCCCTCGCTGAACAGTGGCGAGAGGAATATAAGAACAGGAAGAATAAATGAGTCGAGTTCTAGTTATCGGTGACTTGCATTGTCCTGCTGTACATCCACAGTACTTGGACTTTGTGAAGGATGTCAAGAAGAAGTATCGTACTGATACAACGGTGTTCATTGGTGACGTTGTGGATCACGCATCCATCTCCTTCCACAAAAAGAATCCCGAACACCCCGCAGCAATGGATGAATACCATCAGACTGCTGAGTCTTTGCAGAAGTGGATCAAGGCTTTTCCTAAGGCTGTTGTGACGATTGGTAATCACGACGAACGTGTTGCACGTCTCGCTGCCGATGCGGGTATTCCCTCGCACTATCTTCGAGAGTATGATGCCATCTACAAGACCAAGGGTTGGTCGTGGGTTAACTCATACGAAGAAGATAACGTCTACTACTATCACGGTGTTGGTGCTGGCGGTATGTACCCCGCAATCAACGCTGCTAAGATGCGACTTCAATCTGTAGTGATGGGTCACTATCACAGTGTGGCAGGTATCAACTGGGTTGTTGGGCCAACCTCACGTATCTTCGGAATGAATGTTGGGTCTGGTGTTGATCGCTTCCATCCCGCAATGCAATACGGTTCAGCATATCTTAAGAAGCCAATCGTTTCATGCGCTGTTGTTATCAATGGTCATCCCTATCTTGAACTGATGAATCTTTAAGGAGAACTCATGGGCTTGGATACATTCGCTTACTATGGTGCGCTTAGTCCAGACGCTACTGATGCTCACAAGATGATGCCAGATCGCTTGTTCCCACCGAATGGTTTGTGTGGTGGCTTGTTCTCTGGTGGTGGTGCTTCCTTTCGTGGTAAGGTATACAACGAATGGATTGAGTGGTGTACATACGGTAGGTACACCCTTTACACGGAAGAGTTGAGCGAGAATCAAGTTCGTGATATCTATGATGCTATGTACCTTAAGCAAGAAGATACATACTACAAAAAGTTTGTTCGTGAAACAGGTAGTGACATCACCTACGGACAGACTATTGACCTTCTCAAATGGTTTGAGATTGTGGTGGATAACAAAGGTGTCGTTGTAGGCTGGTGGTAATGTGAATCTAACCTTACTCAGAAAGCGAGCCAAGTATTGGCAAAACCAACTTGGACTCAAGCATTGGACAGTTAAAGTTGTGTGGGCCAAGGCTGGAGAATTAGACGATGAAGATAACCTTCGGGTCTATGGGTTGAACACCTATGATCCCAATCACATGACATCTCTAATTCAAGTCTTGAACCCAAAGGATGCAGACGAAACGTATAACGTAGAGGAAACGCTTATACACGAACTGCTGCACCTTTTTATGTTCCCGCTGGAATCGGCTGCGGGTTTCTCAATCAAGTCTCCTACCGATCAATGGGAGACAGCTATGGAACAGACGATCAATCGTCTATCGGAGTTATTGAATAATGGAAGAACAAGTTCAGAATCAAGTGGTAGCCGTCAGCGATCTTCGGACTTACCTGGCAGCAATGCAGACGGACATCAACCGAATGCGTGACTTTGCAAACGAACTCAGCAATCAAATCGGTACCGTGCTTACCAACATCGAAAACCTTTCTACGGAGACACCAAGCAATGGCTGATCGTATCAAGAACTTCATCACCACCAACCTTACCGTTAAGTGGAGCAATCTTCTTAAGCCTGATACCATGTTCGGAGATGCGTCTGCAAACCACAACATCACCGTGGTATTGACTCCAGAGTTTGAGCAATCACTTATGCAGATTGCTAAGGACAACGGTGTGAAGAAGGTAAACGGTACCTACGAAAAGGATGGTGTTAAGACCATCAAGTTCAAGAGCAAGTCTCACGTTGACAAGGGTGCATATCCTTGCCAAGATGCAACTGGTAACTTTACCGATGTTGTTCCATTCGGTGAAGACGTTGTTCGTCTTAAGCTTGCCCCTGTTGTTATCACCAAGGGCGCAAGCAAGTCCATGTCGTTCTATCTCAACGGTGTTCAGATCGTTCAGAAGAATGCTACGATGGAGAAGAAGACCAATGGTTTCGCACCTGTTGAGGGAGGGTTTGTTGGGACGCACGTCGATGCACCAACAACAAGCAAGCCGACTGAGGCTTCCCCAACTCCTGCCGGAATTACGGATGACGAGATTCCATTCTAATGAAATGGAAGTTCCCAATCTCACCTGTGGCTGCATCACGGCCACGGGTGAGTAAGTGGGGCAGTTACTATACTGGAACTTATAAAGAGTTTCGAGAACAGGCTGTGCCTGTAATTGAAAAAGTATTAGAGGGATACGAACCAACAGATAAGAATCTACGTGTGTACGTTCAACTCTATGTCGATAAGCCCAAGTCCAGTAAACTGGATTATCCCCGACCTGATATCGACAACTACCTTAAGTCTGTGTTTGATCTAATGAACGGTCGCCTGTGGACAGATGACCGTCAGATCATATTCGTAGAAGCAACTAAAGAGTGGGCCAAGTCCACTGGATACTTTATTGTGGAGATTCAAGATGTCTGATTGGAAGCTTACTGGAACAATGTACAGCAGCGAAGACAATAGCAAGGCTGCTGTTGTCATCGAACGGTGTGAAGAAGACAGTATGAAGGTTACTGTTTCTGTTATGGAATATGGAACCACATGCACATGCAAGGTTTACCTTGACGATCTTGAACAGATCATCCGTGCGTTGAATACCAACGACTCAATCTTCTAATGTAACAGAGGGGTGCGGCTCTCCAACGCACGTTCATGGAAGGGTGCCTGATAGATTTGGTAAAAGGTCGTGACTTATAATCGCGCTCATGTGGGTTCGACTCCCACCCCTTCTACTATAAGCCACAGTAGACCAATGGCAGAGTCAATAGACTTAAAATCTGTGTAGTGTGGGTTCGAGTCCCACCTGTGGTACTAAAGGAGATCATATGCAACGAATGTACAGCGTAACAATTGAGTTAGTTAGGAACGTTTCGGAAACATGGTCATTCCCAATCCCTGAGGATACTAATGTCGCTCAATTAGAAGAAGACTTGAAGCGCAACCCAAATATCTTATGGACAAAGTTTAATCCAGACCTTGTAATGTCGGATGACTTTGGTGAGAAAGTAACACAAGTTGTGGAGGGCTTCGAATGGCAGACGTAATGCACGTAACGGTTGAAGTTGTTACTCGTACCTATGAGACCTACTCGTTCGACATTGATGACGATGACAAACCAAAGAAATTGTTTAAGCAACTGCAAGAAGATCCATCGCTCATCTTTAAGCAGTCACGTGTTGAGTGTGTAAAGGTAGTTGACGCACACAGCGCAATCGTTGAAGTAATTGATTACGATCTTGACACACTAAACATCATCGAATAACTAGGATATCCCTGTAGCTCAGTTGGATAGAGCATTCGCCTTCTAAGCGAATGGTCAGTGGTTCGAGTCCACTCAGGGATGTTAGAAAGGAAACCTATGGATACTATTATTTTTATTGGTGGCGTGGTGTTGGTTATTGGTAGCGTAGTTATACAGTGGAAGATGCAAGATAACGAGATTGCAAAGCTTCGAAAAGAGGTTGAAGAAAACTATGAACTGATGTACGAACTCAAGGCAACAACAGAACACGGTCTTAACAACCGAATCAGCGCAGTTGTGCGTGAGGTATCAGCATGGCAACACTCGCTTGCCGATATCAAGAAGGCGGAAGACGAGAAGCGTCGTGTCGCTGAAACGAAGTCTGTTATTAAGAAGCTTCGGGATTCCATTAAATGAGCGATGATATCGTGACGCGGCTACGCGCCGTCCTACACAACGACCGTAGCGTCGAACTGATGAACCGCGAAGCCGCCGACAAAATCGAACGGCTTCGCGCCGAGCGCGACGAGGCGCGGCGGGAAGTTTGCAGGCACATGGCACATGGGGTGATGAGTTCAAAAGACTACGCCAAATACCTCAACTGGGACTGCTTCAAGGGGGATAAATGAGCGGCGAAACCACCCAACAACAACGTGACGAGCGCGACGAAGCGAGGCGTGAAGTCTTGAGCAACGAAAACGACAATGTAACCAAAGACCAGTTCCTTGATGAATACTACAAGATCAAGGCAGGGATTGGTGAGCCAGAGATTATCGAAAAGATGATCTACGAACGCCACGATCAGCGCAATTGCTCGCCCCGAGTGAGTGATGAGATTTTGCATGCAGCAGATCGTATCAGAAACAAATGGGTCGAAGAAGCGGTTCGTGAGTTCGTGCTGCGTATGTCGTGGCACATCCTGCACCTTGAGGAAACACTCAAGCAAAACAACATTGACCACGAACCATACCGTAGTTACTACAACATGACAAAAGAACCTGTGACTTAAGGAGAAAAAGACTAGTGGATTACCATGATATTGAAGATCCTGAGATTAAACTAGAGATTCTTCAGCAACGTATTTACAATGCCTCTATCCTCTTGGCTGATTGGGATGGTTACTATAATCCCAAGACTGGGAAAGGCAACGCAGAGGAACTTGCCAAGTTAATCGAAGAGGTGTACATCGTATTACAGGGAAAGAGTTGGCGTAATTAATTCTAAGGGAATGTGTAGTTCGTTCCCCAAAACTTTAGGAATATGTAGGAGAATGTTAGAATGAAGAATGTGATCGGTTTGCTTAGTTTGGTTGTGGCTGGTTCAGCATCAGCAGAGTTCGTTGTTGTTAATAACCCAGTCGTAGAGACTGTTGGATTCTACTCAGATGCCTTCTCATCTGATGGTGCATACACCTATGCACAGAGTGGCGCACAGCTTTTTGATTTAGAAGATTCGTATACAACCTCATCCCTCAAGTGGTGGGGTTCATCCAACGGATTCAATGACCAAGGCGTATCAAACTTTACCTCATTCGAGATTAACGTTTGGGATGCTGCCTTTAACGGTATCGTCTATACTACAACCGTTGATCTGTCAAACGTAGAGATCAGTAAGACAGGTGATTCAAACTTCTTTGGTCAACCCGTCTATGAGTTTTACGTTCCTTTTGTTGCTCAACTTACCGCTGGTAGTTATGCAATGAACATTGGTGTTAATCTTGAAGATGCAAACGGAGATCAGTTTGTATGGTCTCAAGGTATGGACTCAAACAACTTCTGGCAAACATCTCCGTTTGGTCCGGGTGGTTGGGGATCGTGGCGTCCATTGCCACCATCTATTGGTAATACCGCTGGTGGTGCATTCGTTCTTTCGGCACCATCACCCGCAGCGATTGCGCTGCTTGGTTTAGCAGGACTTGTTGCTAAGCGTCGCCGCTAAGCAAACTAACAAAACCCCACAGGTCGCTTGGGCCTGTGGGGTTGGAGGATAAATGTTAACTTACGTAGATCATATGGGTTGTGACGAGTCTGTGTGTGATGCTGCTCGCGTCAGCATGAACAAGACGGCTGATCTGTTTACTGTTACTCAGAACGAGAGATTGATTAACTACTTGGCAAGACACAATCACTGGAGTCCCTTCTCGCATTGTGTCCTAAAGGTTCGCGTAACAGCACCAATCTTTATCGCACGTCAACTGGCAAAGCATCAGGTTGGTTTCTCTTGGAATGAAGTATCACGTCGATACGTCTCAAGCGACCCAGAGTTTTGGACTCCAGACGAGTTTAGAGATAAGGCAGACAATGTAAAGCAGGGGTCATCCAACACAGTCAATTATTACTCTCAACTCTATAAGACACAACTTGATACTTTGTGTAAGCAAGCGGCTAGTATCTATAATGATATGTTAAAGGATAACATCTGCCCAGAACAAGCACGTGCAATTCTTCCACAAGCCATGATGACTGAATGGATTTGGACTG
>Ga0102814_10003005_pt1 | contig 11185 bp, 8 predicted proteins | sample ColrivemetaGS741_FD_79112 | JGI IMG/M metagenome (GOLD analysis project Ga0102814, IMG submission 79112) | Estuarine microbial communities from the Columbia River estuary - Flood tide ETM metaG S.741 | ecosystem: Environmental > Aquatic > Marine > Intertidal zone > Estuary | place: USA: Columbia... | reverse complement strand
TGATGAGATTATCAACATAAAACTCTAAATCTCTGGCATCTTTTTTATCTATTCCTTTTAGGATCTCACGCAATTTCTCAACATTCTGAAATTGCATTTGCGTTGAATCCTCCTCTTTACTATCGTTTTTGCAAATAGCTTCATACAATTCTTCGCCAATTTCGCTGCGCAGTTTTTCTAGTAATGTAAAGGCGCTTTCGCGCTTTTTGTTTGCCGCAAGGCGAAGCCCCATTCCAAACTCGGCATTATCTTCAAACAAACTATTGCTCCAAGCTGGGCCGCGACCGCTGTTGTTTTTAGAAAACGGTGTGCTTGGCAGGTTTCCACCGTAAATAGAAGAGCAACCTGTTGCATTGGCAATGAGTAAGTTTTCGCCATAAAGTTGCGTTACCAACTTGATGTAGGGTGTTTCTCCACAGCCAGAACACGCTCCGCTAAACTCGAAGAGTGGTTGTAAAAATTGAGAACCTTTTACTTGAGCAACGTTAACGCGGGTGCGATCTAAATCGGGTTGATTTATAAAGAAATCCCAATTGGCAATTTCTTGTTCTTTAATTGGTGCTTTTGGCATCATATTGATTGCCTTGTAATTCGGATCTTCTTTGCTGCTCACCGGACACATGTGCACACATAAATCGCAACCTGTACAATCTTCTACTGCAACCTGCAAGCTGTAAACCTCTGTTTCTTTATTAAATTCTTTGCCAACCACAGGATAGGTTTTAAAAGAAGAAGGTGCTTGTTCTATACTTTCTTTACCAATTACTTTGGCACGAATAGCTGCATGTGGACAAATCAAAACGCACTTGTTACATTGTGTACAAAGAACCTCGTCCCAAACCGGCACCATGTCTGCGATATTGCGTTTTTCGTATTGGGTGGTTCCCGTAGGGAAAGTTCCATCAACTGGAAAAGCGCTTACAGGAAGTTCATCTCCGCGGCCAGCCATAATCATTCCCAAAACTTCACGTACAAATTCAGGCGCATCTCCATGAACAGGGTCTTGCAACTCTAGCGTGCTTGTTGATTCTTTTGGGTAATCTACTCTAAAGAGATTTTCTTCTGCTTTATCAACTGCCGCAAAGTTCATTTTTACAACATCCTCACCTTTGTGAGCGTATGTTTTTTCAATGGCAACTTTTATTCGCTCAATAGCTTCGTCATGCGGAAGAATACCAGAAATACTAAAGAAACACGCCTGCAAAATGGTGTTTAAACGTGTGCCGAGATTTGCTTCGTTGGCAACCCATGTTGCATCAATCACATAAAACTTAATCTCTTTCGCAATAATTTCTTGCTGAATTTTTCGAGGAAGTTTGTCCCAAACCTCATTGGCTGGATATGGTGAATTCAATAAAAATGTTGCACCATGTTTTGCCTTTTGAAGGACATCAATCTGCTCTAAAAACATGTATTGGTGGCAGCCAATAAAATCGGCATCAGAAATTAGGTAAGTGCTGTGTATGGGCTTGGCGCCAAAACGCAGGTGACTTACCGTCATTGAACCCGCTTTTTTGCTATCGTACACAAAATATCCTTGGACGTAGTTGTCGCTGGTATCGCCTATAATCTTTATCGAATTTTTGTTAGCACTCACGGTACCATCTGCGCCTAGGCCATAGAACATGGCGTTAAACGTACTGTGTTCCACTTCAAAAGTTGGATCGTATTTCAAACTAGTGTGTGTAACATCGTCTTCAATTCCAATGGTAAAATGATTTTTAGGAGCTGGTTTTTTCAACTCATCAAAAATGCCATTCACCATGGCAGGCGTAAATTCTTTGCTGCTCAATCCGTATCTGCCGCCTACCACATAAGGCATGTTGCCATTTAAACGAGCCTCTACATAAGCGCTTATCACGTCTTGATAAAGCGGTTCACCTATAGCACCTGGTTCTTTGGTACGATCTAAAACCGCAATTTTCTTAACTGTTTTGGGAATTACTTTTAAGAAGTCTTCGCTAAAGAATGGGCGATACAAACGCACGGCTACATAGCCAATCTTCTCATCATTTTTTACCAATTTATTTACAGTTTCTTCAACCGCACCAATGCCGCTGCCCATCAAAACCACAATGCGCTCGGCTTCTGGGTGGCCATAATAATCGTATAAATTATACTCGCGACCAGTTAAATCTGCAAATTGCTTCATCATGTCTTTTACGATGGCAGGCAGATGTTGGTAATAAATATTAGATGCTTCGCGTGCTTGAAAAAACACATCCGGATTTTGCGCGGTTCCGCGGATAACCGGAAATTCCGGATTTAAGGCGCGGCTGCGATGCTCGGCAACAGCGTTTTCATCAATCAAGGCACGAATTACGCTGTCATCAATGATGTCTATTTTGCTCAATTCATGCGAAGTGCGGAAACCGTCAAAAGCATGTAAAAAAGGAATGCGTGATTTTAAAGTGGCTGCATGAGAAATAAGGGCCATGTCCATGGCTTCCTGAACATTTGCGCTAAATAGCATAGCCCAACCGCAACTGCGTGCGGTCATCACATCACTATGGTCTCCAAAAATTGAAAGTGCATGCGTGGCAATAGAGCGTGCCGCGATATGAAAAACAGTCGGGTTTAATTCCCCGGCAATTTTAAACATGTTCGGAATCATCAACAACAAACCTTGACTGGCCGTAAACGTAGTAGTTAAAGCACCGCCTTGTAGCGAACCGTGCACAGTTCCTGCTGCGCCAGCTTCACTTTGTAATTCAACAACATTGGGCACTTGGCCCCAAATATTTTTCTTGCCTTTGGCGCTCCAGGCATCAACATGTTCGCCCATTGGGCTAGCCGGGGTTATCGGGTAGATGGCACAAACTTCGTTGGTTTTATAGGCGATGTAACTCGCTGCCTCATTACCATCAAGAATTACTTTTTTTGCTTCCATTATTTACATTTTAATCATCATAGTTTTGTAAAAGAGGCCTAAAGGTGTTGCATATTAGCTGATCATAAAATGACTATCCTCATGCATTTTCGTACATATTACTTAGCTAATTGAGGAATTTAGCTTCTTGCAAAGAGCGCACAGATGCTTACATTTACCCGCCTGACGATATATAATAAGATTTACAAAAACAAAAACCTTGGCAAACACATTTACATCTAAGAAAAGCAGCCACATCCTTTGGCTGCTTTGTTTCTTTTGGTGTTCCTCCATTTCGGCTCAAGACTTTGAAGAAAAGCAGGTGCTCGATTCCATAAAAGGCCAAATTGCTATACAAACTAGCGATAGCTTGATTCTTCAAAATTATTTTCACTTAGCCCGCGAGTTTCAAAATAATGCTATGCACGATTCGGCCATAAAGTACTCGCTGCAGGCCTTTTCTATCGCTTCACAGTCAGGAAATAAAAGGTGGCTGGCGGATGCATTGTTGTTTTTAGGCAAAGCAGAATTAATAAGTTTTGGGCCAAGAGACAGAGCGGTGAGGCACTTACTCAAGAGTTTAGAAATATATACAGTATTAGAGGATAAGACAGGCATGGGAGCATGCAACATGCAGCTTGGGGTTTTAAGCTACGACATGGAAAACTACCCAAATGCGGTAGATTACTTTTTGGCAGCCTTAAAACATAGTCAAGGCAAACCCGTGGTTTCAACCATTCAATATTTACTGGCCCTTTCGTATTCCGAGGTTGATAATTATGAAGAAGCGCAAAAAATGTTTGACGCTGCATCCAAAGGATTTGGCGATGACAGACCTGTTTACAGCCTTCAAATAAAAACATTCACAGGAAAAATGTATGTGAATATGGGAAATTATAAAAAGGCTATAGAAGTGCTGAGCGCAATTATTGAAACGCGCGACACCACATTACAAATTGGACTTTACACACCCGCTTATGCTTTTATTTCTACTGCTTACCTAGCGCTAAAAGAATATGAAAACGCTATTAAAAACGGCACAATAGCCTACCAAAACACAAAAAATAAGCCCGCATATACCATTTATCATCGCGAAGCTACCGACAATTTACACCGCGCCTACAAAGCTGTTGGCAACATTGATAGTGCCTTTTATTTTTTATCTGAGTTGCGTGTTTTGAATGATTCGATAACAAGTAACAATGTGTTGCAACGCGTGGCAGAGTTAAAAGGGAATTTTGATTTTGAGCAAGAAATGACGAAACAAAAAGCCGAACAAGCTTTTAACGATGCCTTAAAAAACAAAGAGCTTGAACGTCAAAAATTACTGCGCAATTTGTTTGTTGGGGGCTTTATTCTGGTTATGCTTTTTGCAGGAATATTTTTAAAGCAACGCAACAACGTTTCTAAAGAGAAAAAACGCAGTGATGAATTGTTGTTAAACATCCTACCAGCAATTACTGCCGAAGAACTAAAAGCAAATGGCAAAACCGAGGCAAAACTGTTCAATGAAGTCACTGTGATGTTTACCGATTTCAAAGGATTCACAGAGCTATCTGACCAATTAAGTCCAACGCAATTAGTCAGTGAAATCCACAGTTATTTTTCTGCTTTTGACGCCATTATTGACAAATACAACATTGAAAAAATTAAAACCATTGGCGATTCCTACATGGCTGCTTCTGGCATGCCATTGTCTACTTTGAAAAGCACAAAAAATGCCGTGCTTGCCGCTTTAGAAATGCTAGAATACTTGCATAAAAACCCTGCAGAAAATGGCCTTCCAATTTTAGAAATGCGCTGCGGATTGCACACAGGACCAATTGTTGCCGGTATAGTTGGTATCAAAAAATTTCAATACGACATCTGGGGAGACACGGTTAATACCGCTAGCAGGATGGAAAGTAATGGCGTTGCTGGGCGCGTAAATATTTCTAGAAAAACCTATGAGATTTTAAAAGATGATCCTGATTTTACATTTGAGAAACGAGGTGAAATTGACGTGAAAGGCAAGGGAAAAATGGAAATGTATTTTGTGCAGCGCGCATAGATCTTTTTGATTTTTTGCTGAGGCGCTTTAAACTTTCCCTCTTTAAACACATCTAATAGGTCACGAAAAGCTCACTATGCACAAGGATATCGTTATCCTCATCAATTCTAAAAAATTTACCGAAGCCTTTAACTTGGTGGTCAAAACCTACAATAAAAGGTTGTATTGGCATATTAGGCGATTGGTTGTAAACCATGATGATGCCGATGATGTGCTGCAAAACACCTTTTTAAAAGTTTGGCGGGCCTTGCCGAATTTTAGAAGCGATGCCAACATTTACACCTGGCTGTACCGCATTGCCACCAACGAAAGCCTAACTTTTTTAAAGAAGAAGCGACAAGATGTGAATTACGATGACGTTGCTTTTACGATTGAAAAAAACTTAGAAGCCGATGTTTTTTTCGATGGCGATGAAATTCAGTTGAAGTTGCAAAAAGCCATCGCAGCACTGCCTGAAAAACAACGCGCAGTGTTTAACCTGCGTTATTTTGAAGAAATGAATTACCGAGAAATGGCCGAAGTTTTAGAAACTTCAGAAGGTGCGCTAAAAGCAAGTTACCATCATGCGGCAAAAAAAATTGAAGCCTTTTTTAAAAACCATTAAACGAATTGATAAAAATTTCATCTAACCAACATGAGCGATTTCAAGCACATAGAACACAATCCGAAATTGAAGCAAAACACCTTTAGGGTGCCCGATAATTATTTTGAAAATCTTGAAGAACGCCTACAGAAAATTGCTCAAGAAGACAAGAAAATTATCCCGATTTCAAGGCCAAAATCTTTTGCCCGCACTTGGAGTATTGCGGCAAGTTTCGCCCTCCTCTTTGCTGCATCGTGGTATTTTTGGCCAAATCAGGCAACATTAGTAGAAACCGAATTGAGCACAGAAGATGTAGCAACGCTCTCTGCCAACGGTTTTTTGTACAATGCCGAAACCTATTTCTTAGAAAACCTTTCGTTAGAAGAGTTGGACGAAATTGTACTTACAGAAAACGACTACAGCGATTACCTTGAAATTACCCAACCCAGCGCCATAGAAGATTATTATTTAGACAGCGACATTAATTTTTAAATCATGAAAAAGTACATTTTGATTCCATTCTTCGCACTTGCTGCAACAACTTTATTTGCCCAGCCGCAACACGAACATGAAGACATGAAAGAAAAGAAGGCGAAAATGAATGCCATGAAAGCTGCATACATTACCGCTGAGCTAAACTTGAGTACCGATGAAGCCCAGACTTTTTGGCCCGTTTACAACGAACTGAATAATAAAATAGAAACCATGCGCATGGCAAACTATGAGCAAGCCATGAAAATGCGCAAATCTGGAAAGGCGATTGAAGATTTTAGCGATACTGAATTGCAAAGCATGATGAAGCAACGTTTGGATAACGACATGCAAATTGCAAAGCTCAAAACGCAATACCACGATAAATTTATAAAGCAATTGGGGATTAAAAAAACCGCCATGCTCTACCACGCAGAAATGGAATTTACCCGCGATTTGATGCGCAAAAGCAAAGGCCGCCCATCAAGCGGTGACAATAAAGAGCGTTAATGACCACAGTTTTTTTGGTCTATAAAGGACGAAACCCCGCCACTTGGCGGGGTTCTTTATTTCTATTTTAGCAGCATGATAAGCACCCGCGAACTTTTTTTTGCTAACCTAGCACAAACCACAAACAACCCGCTTGGCATTGAAGTAAGCCACGCCAAAGGCAATTACATTTATACCACCGAAGGCAAGAAACTGCTCGATTTAATTTCTGGCATCTCGGTGAGCAATGTTGGGCACCTGCACCCCACTGTTGTTGCCGCCATTCATACACAGCTCAAAAAGCACATGCACCTGCAGGTGTATGGCGAATACATTCAGGGTGTGCAAGTACAACTGGCCACTGCCCTTTTAGAAAAACTGCCGAAGAATTTTGAGAGCGTTTATTTTGTAAACTCAGGGTCTGAAGCTGTTGAAGGTGCGCTAAAATTGGCCAAGCGTTACACCGGCCGACATGAAATTATTTCCTTTAAAAATGCTTATCACGGCAGTACGCAGGGTGCGCTCAGCGTAATGGGAAACGAAGAATTTAAACAAGCCTTTCGTCCTTTATTACCCGGCATCAAACATTTTGATTTTAACAGCGAAGAAGTTTTAGAGCACATTACCGAAAAAACGGCCGCGGTTTTAATAGAGCCTGTGCAGGGCGAAGCGGGTTACATTCCGGCACACAAAGGTTTTTTAATCCAGCTTAAAGCACGCTGCAAAGCCGTTGGCGCACTCCTCATTTTTGACGAAATACAAACCGGCCTCGGCCGCACAGGACATTGGTTTGCGATGGACAAATACAAGGTAACGCCCGATATTGTGCTCTTGGCTAAAGGACTTGGAGGCGGCATGCCTATTGGGGCTTTTATCAGCTCTAAAAAAATAATGGACACGCTAAAAGAAAACCCCATTTTGGGACACATTACAACTTTTGGCGGCCACCCGGTAAGTTGCGCTGCTGCGCTAGCCACGCTACAAACGATTGAAGCTGAAAACCTTTTAGCCGATGTGCTCAAAAAAGAAGCGCTTTTCAGAAAACTACTCGTGCATCCCGAAATAAAAAACATTAGCGGCACCGGACTCATGCTGGCCGTAGAACTAGAAAGTTTCCTAAAGGTAGAAGCCACCATGTACCGCTGCCTAGAAAAAGGACTGATTACCGACTGGTTTTTGTTCAACTCCAAATGCATCCGCATTGCACCACCGCTAACCATTTCATTTGAAGAAATTGAAATGGCCTGTAAAGTGATTTTGGGGTGTTTGGATTAAAACGCTTCTTTTTTTATGCCTTTTGAATTCTTTTATCCAATTCTAAAAAGCTTTTTGCGGTACCTTAGTGCAACAAAAAATGGGTTAACTAAATGATTCATCCACAGCAATAAACCTCATTCAGTAATGATGTGAAATGAAAACAATACTATTTCTCGGATTGACAATCGCATTCATTTCTTGTAAAAAGAGCCCTTCACAAGTCTACGACTATAGAGATTCCATCATTGGAGATTATATTGGGTTTAGCGTAACTACCCGTTGGATAGATACTATTGTAGGATATGGACACGATACTTCAGGGGTAAAAATTAGTTTAATGAAATCTGAGTTAGATTCAATCATCAATACTAGTTTTAATCCAAGCTTTTCAAGCCAAAATTTTTCTTTTAAATATTCAGGCGGGCAATTCATCTCAACGACTTTATATCATCCTCCGGTGCTGACATCGTTTAATGATAGCTTATACTTTAAACATCAGCCTGGTTTAGGACCAATCTGGACGGAGTGTTTTGCTCAAAAAACGAAATAAAAAACATGAATTGACAAGGTTTAAATTTAGGACCTCCTCAATAGATTGCACTAATTTGATTACACACTGATAAAAGCCGTTTACAAGCACATTTTACACAAATGTTGGTGGTGTATTCTCATTTCAATCATAACAAAACCATGAACAAAATATATCTTCTCATTTCCATTCTTACGCTCATAACTGGCAACGCCCAACAGCGCAAAACCGCATCTTTAGACGATGTTTTAGACAAATTCGAAAAACGACACCAAGTGATGGGCAGTGTGGCCTTTTCTAAAAAAGGCGTGCAAAGCTATGCGCGGGCTTTCGGCTTCGCGGAAGTAGAAAGTGCAAATAAGCCAAACGATTCAACTAAATACCGCATTGGTTCCATCTCTAAAACATTTACGGCTGCCATGATTATGCAATTGGTGGCCGAGGAAAAACTCGTTTTAAACGACAACCTTGCCCTCTTTTTCCCGACTTGGCCAAACGCAAAAAAGATAACTATTGAACATTTGCTACGCCATGAATCGGGCATTTACAACTTTGGCAAAAGTTCTGATCCGAAATACCAAAATTTAAATCCGCAGAGCCGACAAGAAGTTTTTGAAATATTTGAGAACGCTCCAATCGCCTTCGCACCAGGCAAAAAAACAGATTACAACAACGCCAATTTTGTGGTGCTGAGTTTACTCATTGAGGCGCTAGACAGCAGCACTTTTGTCGAATCGTTGTCAGCACGGATTATAACTCCGCTTGCGCTAAAAAACACGCATGCCGGAGGAATTATAAACTCTGCACAAAACGAAGCGCACTGCTATTTCTGGAAAAACGGCTGGGTTGACGACAGCGATTTTAACAACGAAAGTCTGTTGGGAGCCGGTGCCATTGTGAGTTCGCCCAGCGATGTAAATGTTTTTATGAACGCACTTTTTACACAGCAACTTTTGCCCGAAGCGCAGCTGCAACAAATGTTAACAATGAAAGAAGGCATGGGATTGGGGCTGAACCAATCTCCGTTTTACAACAAAACTGCGTTTGGACACGCAGGTAATTTGGCTTCTTTCGAGAGTTTCTCGGCCTATTTTCCAGAAGAAAAAGTTTCGTTTACCATCTGTTTGAACGGTAATCGCACAGATTTTAATGATGTGCTCATTGAAGTTTTGCGTGCTTATTTTGGGATTTAGTTTGAAGTAATAGTACTATGAAACGTAAAAAGAAATTCTTCCTCGCCTTCTTGTTTTTCATTCTGCTTGGGATGCTTATTCCGCAGCAATTAAAAATGCCCGTGCAAGGCGCCAGTGCTGTAGATTACAATGCAGAAACGTTTTGGTATTACCCCTGGGGGAAATCGGTCACGCACAAAGGCGTAGATGTTTTTGCAAAAACGGGAACGCCAATTCACTCCGCAACAACAGGCATTGTGTTGTATGCTGGCACAATTAGTATGGGCGGAAATTTTGTTTTGATTCTTGGGCCAAAATGGCGGCTGCACTATTATGCGCATCTTGACGAAATCTCGACTTCAACGCTCAGCTTTGTATCGCAAAGCAGAAAAATTGGCACTGTGGGAACCAGTGGAAACGCGGCAGGCAAATCGCCTCATTTACATTATTCAATTGTAACGCTTGTCCCCTACCCGTGGCGCATAGACGGCAGCAAACAAGGATGGAAAAAGATGTTTTACTTGAACCCGATTGATTATTTCAACTAAAAAGGCGCCCATTTCTGAGCGCCTTTTGTAATATCTAAAAATCTAATGTCTAGATTCTAAAACTATGCCTGTCCGGTTGGGCCACCAAAATTCAATGGAATTGCTGGTTGCTCAATGTCTTTAATTTCTCCGAACTGTTGCTCGTAGCGACCAATATTATCAGCCATTGCTTTAAGCAAGCGTTTAGCGTGTTGCGGTGTAAGAATGATGCGCGAACGAACTTTAGCTTTTGGAACGCCAGGCATCACTTGAATATAATCTACCACAAACTCAGTTGGCGAGTGATTGATTACGGCCAGGTTTGCGTAGGTTCCTGCTGCTACTTCCTCAGTTAGCTCAATGTTTAATTGGCCGTCTTGCATCGGTTGCTTGTTCTTATCGTCCATCTTTTCTTAGTCTACATCAACGGTTTTAAGCGCCATCATTTCTTCGTAATCTTCTTTCGAGCCAACAATAACATCATTCCAACGCTTCATACCGGTACCCGCTGGAATAGCATGACCAACAATAACGTTTTCTTTCAGTCCTTCTAAGTAATCAACTTTACCAGCAACAGCTGCTTCGTTTAGTACTTTGGTTGTTTCTTGGAACGAGGCTGCAGAGATAAATGATTTCGTTTGAAGCGATGCACGTGTAATACCTTGAAGTATTGGCATTGCCGTTGCCGGCTCAGCATCACGGGCAACAACTAAAGCTTTGTCGCTTCGTCTCAACAAGGAATTCTCGTCTCTCAATTCGCGCGCTGTTATGATTTGACCTGCTCTAATGTTGCCACTATCGCCAGCATCTGTAACTACTTTCTTGCCGAAAATAGCATCATTCACCTCAATAAAGTCAATTGCATGAACCAAGTTACCTTCTAAGAAAGTAGTGTCTCCTGGATCTTGAATATTAACCTTACGCATCATTTGGCGTACAATAACTTCGTAGTGCTTGTCATTAATCTTCACACCCTGTAAACGGTAAACTTCTTGAATTTCGTTTACTAAGTATTCTTGAACAGCAGTTGGGCCTTGAATTGCTAGAATATCTGATGGTGTAATTGCACCATCGCTCAATGCCATTCCTGCTTTGATGAAGTCGTTTTCTTGAACAAGAATTTGTTTAGAAAGGTTGATCAAGTACTTCTTCACTTCGCCAGTGCGGCTCTCAACAATAACTTCGCGGTTACCACGCTTAATTTTGCCGTAAGAAACAATACCGTCAATCTCAGAAAC
>Ga0102814_10003001_pt1 | contig 11203 bp, 1 predicted proteins | sample ColrivemetaGS741_FD_79112 | JGI IMG/M metagenome (GOLD analysis project Ga0102814, IMG submission 79112) | Estuarine microbial communities from the Columbia River estuary - Flood tide ETM metaG S.741 | ecosystem: Environmental > Aquatic > Marine > Intertidal zone > Estuary | place: USA: Columbia... | reverse complement strand
CAATTTGAAACCTATTAATCCCTCCCGTAATATGGTATGCATTAAGATTTGTTACTGTTACGTCATCAGCATCAATACTGTTTACTTCTACATCTCCTTTAATATCAAGCGTGGTGCCGTCCCATTTTAAGTAGTTAGTACTGTTTCCTAAATTTAACTTGTATTTACCTCCAGTATAACCTAAGAAAAAACCGGCATTGCTGTCTGTGGTATAGGCGGCTTTATTTGTAGTAAAAATCTTTCCAGAATTTTGAAGTTCTAGCTCGCTATTCACTTTTATATTATTTGAAATTACAGTATTACTTATTAGTTTACCTGCATCTAGAGTTCCGTCTACAATAACACTTCCGGGGAAGTGTTCTACAACTAAACTACTAAAGCTGCTTGTTCCAACAGTGCTTGTGTTATTTGTTGCACTAGTTGAGTTGTATATACGAGTACCCGCTAAATTGTGACTATTATCTGTGACAGTTACTTTATCTCCGGGCCTAATAAATCCATCTGAAGACAAAGTCATCATTAATGCTGCGACAGCTTGTGCTGCGGTAGCATTAAAAGTATTAGTACCATCCTCTACAAAATCTTCAACTATTTGATTAGTTAGTGTAGAATGCTCTGATTCTTCTAAAAATACAGACATGCTACCCCTGATACCAGATGACGAATTGCCGTTATTACCGTTTACTGCTAGTAGTTGAGCCTCTGACCATTCACTAGACCCAATAATATCAGTATCAAAAGTAGTGAGGGCTGATGCAGTTCTATACCACAAATATTTATTACTACCTGTTGGAGGAGTGGCAGACCACCCGTTGGCACTTGTAAAAGTTACGTCACCTGCTTTTAGAGTAGATGGAGCACCAGCATCTACAAATCTATAATATGTATCTCCTCCAGGCTTAGTAGTTTCTGTGGAAGAGCTTGTTCTTTTATAAATAAAAACAGTTGCTGCATTTAATCCCCTATTACCGGCGTCACCTAGATACTTAAGATAAGTTAAACCTGTAGGAATAGTAGTAGGTGGGCTACCTGTCCACTCATAAAAGTTAATATACTTTTTGGTACTGCTTGCGGTAAAACTTTTAGAGGTTGGTTCATTTACACCTCCTGCTGAGTTTGCATAGATAGGAATAACACCTTCGTTATCTCCGTCTTCACCTACAATTTTTACAAAAGTAAGTGCTGTTACGGCCTGGTCACTAAGATCGCTAAAAACTCCAGTATACTCATAAAAGTTAACATACTCATTGGTACCTTGAGTTTCAGATACATCACTCCATTGAGTTGGGTTAGTACTAGCTGCGTATAAAGGTTTAACACCTTTTGTAGCCCCAGTAATCTCTACACTTTGACCATTATTAAAATTAATTGATGTTGTACCGTTACTAGTTGAGTAGCTATCAATAGTCAAAGCATCAGGGGTTAGGCCGTTTTTCAAAAGAGAAACTGTTCCTCCATCCTCAGAAATTACACTACCTGTTGTAGAGCCTAGTCTAACAGATAGTGAAACGGTTATAGGGCTGACACTGTGAGTAGATGGAGCACTAAAACTAACAGTGTTACTTGTTGTATTTTGTGAAGTAATTACGGTACTTCCGGACTGAACAACAAAATCATAATAAATAGTTCCTTCAGGAACATTTGTATCAGCTAAAAATGCACTAGCTTGGCAAGCTGATTGATTAGCTTCTACATCACCTTGATCATCGTAAAAAAATGAGTTTTTACTTAAAAGTAAACGCGCTGTGTATGATTGACTAAATACCCGCACAGGGTCGGACCACTCATTAGCAGTAATAGTATCAGTACTACCAGTACCTGTGGCAGTTGCCGCGACTATATATATAGGCTTAACTCCCGTCAAATCATCTATATTTTTTTTCCAAATATTATTACTAAGATCGGTAGTAATTTCTCCATTCGATAAGCTAACAGTAACTGCTCCTGGATTAGCGTTAACTCCTGTCGGAACAGCGACCCTACTTGTATAAGCGTATACAAGTGCTTTTTGTATAGAATCAACACCCGAAAGAGACTTTGTCAAAACAAATCTAAATACAGAAATAGTTGCTCCATCTCCATTATCTATTATAGGAAGATCAAAAACTGCTTGGGTAATACTTGTACCTGTTAAGAAACTGCCTGAAGCTGCTGAAATTTGCACCTCACCACCACCACCAATAGAAGTAGATACAGCACCCACAGGAAACACATTAGTTGCAGTTCCATATTTAAAAGTGCCAGAACCGGCATCAGCAGCATTATTATATAGATAGTTAGTACTAGTACCATCTACTGTTTTACTAATTGTAAAAGTACTAGCAAAACTAGAAGTAGACCCTATAGTACCTGTACTACTTGCGTCAAAATTAAAAGTCCCTGCAGTAGCCTCTACAGCGTAGTCTGAGCCTAAAAACTGCAAATTATTTGTGCCATTTACCACTAATTTTGAAGCTGTTATGTTTATTTCATCTACAGCCGTTATTGTTATGTCCCCTATAGTTTCTGTCATTGTACACTTAATTATTTCGGGCATATCAGTGTATGAACTAGGAGGCGTATAGTTTAGTGTTGCTCCCGACTCGTTGCCAATAGGTGCGCCATTACGTTCCCAGACATGAGTTTTAGAACCCGTAACATTTGTAGTAGTAGCCGTAATAGTCGTAGAAGAAGGATAGTTATCATCTACAGCATTTCCTTCTAAGTTATAAGTAAAGTTTTGAGTCGGTGCTGTTAGTTTCAATATTCTAGGCTGATTAACTAGTTGTCCAATGCCTGTTATACCTTCACCATTAGTAAAACTAGAGTCATCTGTATTAGGGTAATAAGGTGAACCAAGAACTTTTACAGTATTAAAAAGAGTTTGAGTTTTTACAATATATCTAATCCAGTAATATCTAGATGAACTACCTCCTGATCCTTCTGATATAATATCATGATAAGTATTTGAGGTAGAAGTTCCGATAAATGTGGTATCTCCATGGGAAAAATTATTAACAGAATTACTGTATACTTCTACTGTATGAGTAAAAGGAGAAAAATCTGCGGCATTAGTCCAAGATAGAACAATTTCTCCCTGCCTATTTTGAGTAGCACTAAGATTATAAGGTCTATCAGGAATATTATAGCCTGTAGGAGAATTTTTAACGTCTACCTGTTCATCAACAATTAAACTTTTAGATACTTCATCCACTAAGTATGTTTCATCGCTATGCTCTTTTGCGACAACACTAACAGTACCATTATCTAAAAAATTAAGATTTTCTATTCTGAACTCTTTACTATTGTACCCGAAACGAGGGTAGGTTAATTCTATAATACTACCCGCTGTTAAAAGCAGACCTCTAGGCGACATATCAAAGCTTATAGTTGCGGAATGTCTAGCTTGATCTAAATACTGCTTAATTTGTAATCTTGCATTAAAATAATTTGTTATTGCATCTAGTGATACATTCCCTGTTTTTTTAATACCTCTATCTTGTTTTAAATAAGTAGAGTCAAAAAATGAAATAGAACGAGACTCAAATTTATTAGCTGGGTCTATAATACTAGCAGATACGGAATTTTTTGAGCTTTTTAAGCCTCCCTCATCTAGTGTAATTGTTCCTATGATATCATCGGCTGTGATTTGCTCTGCCACATCTACAATGCCCTTCTTTCCTTTAACCTCTAGCTGGTATTTACCTGCAGAGTATCGTAGAATACCATTGAATTGTTTTAACATATTATTAATATTATTAAATACGGATGAAGTTGTTTGTACTATTTGATTAAATTGATGTCTAGTAACGTTTCTTTGTTCGCTACTATCCCAACCTAAATATCTCCAGTATTTTACATCATCTGAATCGTATAAAGAATAACCTATCCCTTCTGTATTACCTGAAATACCGCCTGCTCTTCCTTTTTTGATAACTGGATTACCATTAGCGCTGACTCTAGTGGAAGAAACATCTAAAGGCAGAGAGTTTGGACCATCTCCAGAAATTTTATCTAAACTAAATGCGTTTATTACACTTGTTTTGGATGAAAAATCTTCTGAGCTAATTAATCCTGTGGTATGGGTATTAATTACTTCATACAAAATATTATCTTTATAAACTTTTTGTCCGGCACTAAATTTATAGGAAGGTTTATGTACCCTAAGTAGTTTACCCGAGCAGTTTGTAAAAGTTACTTGCTTGAAACTTGCCGAAAAGGTTTCTATTTTTCGCACGGTACCTATCCACTCATTAGACACGTATACAGCATCCTCAGCTAAATTAGAAACTGAAGTGCTAGGAACGAGCACTGTAATATCGGAGCGAGTATCGCACTGGCGAGCTGCCTCTTTAAAACTTTCTAAGTCTATTTCTTCTAACTCCAGACCTTTACCATATCTTATATTGGTTAAGTAATCTAACAGTTGCAGGGCGGGGTTTAACGAAACTCTTCTATCTTTTAAAGACTCAATTACGTACGTATCTTTAGTTGTATTACTTAGAGGAGAGTCTAATAAAACCGTGTTTGTAGAAGAATCATAGTCTAGTATATTTCTTTCTTCGTAGGTAGCAGAATCATCGACTGGAGAAACTGTGGTAATTTTTATTTTTCTACCTATTATAGAAGACGAGTACGTTACATTAGTATCTAATTTGAGAATATTTTTAAAGATAATTGAAGCTATTTCGTTACTACTACTGTATGCAACTGATCCTAAATTATCTAATGTACAATCATCTCCAGAGGTTGAATAAGTATAATTAGTAAAGTCAGAGGAGGCTCGTTCTAATGAAGGACTACCCGCACTAGTTGCGTCAGTGTAGGCAAGTCCAATAATAATACTATTGTCCGGATAATAATCTAATATATTTTTTGCCGAAGAACCGAAAAGTAGATTTGTATCTGTACTATCCCACGTAACTTTTTGGCTTTGAGCAAAAGTAGTTCCTTGTGATACTAAGTTGCTTATCTGTAATTGAAGACCTGCTGAACTAGGAACGCTACCTGTTGCGGTACTAGTGTCTTCAGTATTTAAATACCACTTTTTTGAGTTATCAGAGTCTAATTCTATATAACAATCTTGAGATTCAAGATCGAGAGTTTCAAAAAAATTAAATCTGTATTGAACTGCTCCTGTCTCGTCTATAAAAGACCAAGCATCTTTAATACGTACAGAACTATAAAGCACTGTGTTAGAGATTGCGTGTTTTATATTGCAAACAGCTCCTATTGCAAAGTCAGAAATAGTAGCGGTGCTTGTATATTCATTAGATTTTTCATAAGAATTATCGTAATTATAGCATTCAATAGCACGCCCTCTTATTATATAACTAAGCTCGGGTAGTGTTGTGCTTCCTACTCCAAGTTTATATTGTCCTACAATATATGCAGTGTCTAAAAGTTTATGAGCAGAGCTCCAATAATCTTCTTTTCTAGAGTAGTAAGAATTTTGTACTTTAAAACCTCCATTCTGAGCTTTAGAAACAAGAGTATTATCTGCTTTTTGATGTTCTAAACCCCCATGGAAAGTTAAATATGCTGTAGTATTTTCCCGTAGGGTATGAGTACGTTCATGAGTAATACCAGTTTCAGCGCTAGCCCCTGTAGCCTCAACGTTAAAGGACATATCTTGATAAACACCATATGAGTCATTATAACCCAATCGAGGCTGAGTCTCCTCTGGTTCTTCAAATAATAAATTGTCAATATTTGCGTTATAACTGCTAAGAGTGTTCCCCTGCTCTTGACTGCCATAACACCTATATTCTACTTTATCTTCCTCAAAATCTATGCCTGAGGGATTTCTAACATCAAAATCGTTTTTATCTAGGCATATAAGAGGGGTATCTTCTACATATATATCTAAAATAGAGGCAACTCTTCCTTCACAGAGAGCGTCCAATTTAAATACAGTAGTGGAATCTGACGCGTCTGTATCCACAAAAACAGGAAATCCAGAAATCTTTCTAACGCCATAAACTACAGGAAGTAACTTTGCTTTAGGGTTAAGACTAAGATTAATATATCTTTCTTCGTCTTCTTCATATTCTACAGTTTCGGTGCCTGTTATCCAATCCGCCCCGCTTTTATCTCGTATTTTAAATTTTGTAACACTCTCTAGGTACGTTGCTACTTGATTAATTGCACTATTTGCGTGTAAAAAACCTAAATCATTTGCATAAGCTTCTTTGATAGTAGCATCTATATCTGGTGTTCCATCGCTTTTTAAAGCTCTATGAGAAGAGTCTTCAGTAAGCCTTCCTTGTACTTTTAAAAAGTCTCCCCAATGACTAGTAAGAGTCCATTTTATAGTAGAGCTTTTAAGACCCTCTGACAGATTAGCCTTAGAAATTATACCTTTAAAGTATAAAAAAGGTCCGGCATTATATTTACCATTAGAATTAAGGCCTCCTCCAATAATTTCACGAGTAACAGGATTAATATGTGCTTTATATATGTATACTTCTCTATTAACAAAAGAAGTATAGGACGAAGTATTTTTGTCTTGAAGTATGGAAGTTAGGTCTTCCGAAACTAATTTCATTGATACTGTAATAACATTGGAGGAAAAGGAGCCTCCTATAAACTCAAACTCTATACCTACAGATCTGAATTTTTTTATTATTGCGTATACTTCTGTACTATTAGTAGTATCTATTAAAAGTACTTTATCACCTTGTTGAAAACCTTGAGCAATCGCCTCTTTTGAAAAGCTATTATTTACAATAGTATTACCTGATAACAAAGAAGAAAGCGCAGGAGTAGAAGCCTGAAGTGCTGAGGCGTCTAGTGTAAGAGTTAAGGAAGCAGCTTTTGCTTGTATGTTTTCGTTCACAGTACCAATCTTACTAATCTTAGCGGGATAGTAAGTCTGAGCAGCACTAATATTGGTTGAGTCAGCAGGAATAGTACCGTCTTGATATTCTATAGGATAAGAACTGTCTGTAAGATAGACATAATCTTTGGGATTTTTTGATATATTCTGAGAGTGTCCCAGATTTGCTATAGGTCTTTCAAATTTAATTAAATGTACTGGTATATAAGCTTCATAGTTTAATAATGAAGTTTTTAAAGCTGAAGGTAAATTTCTTACTGTCATTACTGTGCCTCTTCAAGTTCCAGAGAAAAAGTATATAAATTCTCTGAGTTTAGTTGGTATTCTTGTATATTACTTTTCATTACCACTTTAAATAGCGGGTTTTGTAAGTTAATTACTGTATTATCAGGTATATTGTGTTGTAACGCAGGAATAAAACTAATTCTTTGATCCGTAGTATCATTGACTGTGCCAGGCGTTAAGCTATTACCGTCTATTTCTACTCTAGTAATCTGGTATACTTTAGTGTGTGTTAAATTATTGCTATCGCCTACAGTAAACAGGTCTCCTGCCGTAAGTCTTCTTGCATTAGTTGAAGTATAATCATCATTATCAATAGTCATTTGAGTCTGCCCAGCATATACCTCAGAGTTAGTACTAAATACTTTATTTGGCGTAGTTGATTCTAAAAAAGTCAAAAAATCTGCCTTCTGCGGATTTTTATATTGAGGCAGCGATACAAAAAAAGGTGATAACTGTCCTCTTTTTTGAAGCAAAAAACTATAAATAGGTTCAAACTCTTCTCTAGTCATAGGATTATAAGTTATTGAAATTTTCCATTTTTGTGCTCCTGATTCTCTACTTATAAGTTTTCCTGAGTTTGTTCTAGTATTAGAAATTTGATGCTCAGAAGATAGCTTAACAGAAGCAAAGCCTGCACCCTCTTGACCACCACTAGCACTCGATAAAGATTGGCCTCCCGCCCCTATACTATTATTAGGATCAGGTAAAATATTTAAAAAGTCTGTAAAATTTGCCATTAGTAAGATTTCTCCCTTACACTTTCGAGAAAGAGCTCTCCGTGCTCATTTGCTGCTTCTCTAATCATTCCTATAATATTTCCTCTTTGATTTATCAATAAGTCTTCAACTCCTGCTGCATCTACTGCATTAATTGAAAAGTTTACATTTGTTTGCCCTTCTGGAGTTTTTCCAGAAGAAATTATTTCTCCAGGAGTGTCAGGCATAAATATTTCAGGCCCTTGTTCTCCTACAATATAACCTCCTGAGGCTCTATGCTTATAACCTGAGAAAGCAGGTTTAAAGTTGCTCATATTACCTGTCCCTTCAGCTCCTCGTGAATAGGCCAGCTCACCTCCAGCGTTATTTGAAGTTGCAAGGTCAACTGTATTACTACGACTCCCCGCAGATACACTAGGAGTGCCTCCAGAAGCGCCACCGCCTCCTCCTGTATAAGTTTGTGAATTAATTAAAGATAACTGTTTCGCCCCTAATGCAATAATAAAGGCAGACATAATAGCACCAACTATAGGCCCTCCCATTGCAAAAGCCTGCATAACTGCTTGAGCAGTTGCCATTATTGTTTGAGCTCTCTTCATTTTCTTGTCTTGCTCAAATGCTTTTTTCTTTTCTTGTTCTTTTTTAGCTTCTAAAGCTTTTATCTTGTTAATACTAGCTGCACTGGCTCCGTCTCTTTGTCTTTCCCGTGCTATTTCATTATCTATTTCCATTAGTTTTGCATCGCTGGCTGCTTTTTGCATTTGGCGCATAGAACTAGCAAGTGCCATTGTTGCCCCTAAACCCGCAGCGATTTTATCGCTCATACTCGCACTGCCGGAACCCATAACCTCGAATGCTGTGGTGAATGCAGTTTGCATATCAAGAGCACCTTGTATAACACTTGACATTAGCTCGCCTTCTGGGCCTATAGCTGCAAGATCTTGTGCAAATCCTGACATAGCATTTTTGGCGGTTTCTCCACTTATCCCTTTTTTATTGTCTGCAGCTTTTGATCGTATTCCTAATACTTCCTTTTCTCCTGCCGCCCTAGCTGCTGCTGCTCCTGCAGTATTGCCGGCCTTTTCAAGCTCTCGTGCTAGATGTTCTGCGTTTCTTCTTGCAAAATCCTCGGAAGCTTTTGCAAGCATGTCTATATTTTCTTTGATTCCAACGCCTCCTACAACTGCTGCAGTTCCCTCACCCATTCCCGAAGACCTAGCATTCCCTACTAGTTTCTTAGTTTTCTTATCGTTTAGCTTTATTCTTTCTCTTAGAGCATCGTTATAGTCTAATTCTAATTTGTTTCTATTTTCTAAGCCTTGGGTTAGCTTAATCTCCTTTTCAATATTAGTAAGTATCTGATCTTGATTTTTTACTTTTTCAATCATAAAACTAGTAGTAGCCCCTGCACCCGCAGCTTCTAAAGTATTTAATCTATCGGTTTCTTTAGCCGCATTTGTAATACTAGTATTAAGGCTATCTAACTCTTTTCTATACCTTTCTAAAGCTTTTACTTCGGTTTCAGCACCCTGTTTACTTAGTTTTTTATAGTTTTCTAGCAGATCGTTTACTTCTTCTGCCATTATCGCGGCTTGGCCTTCTCCTTTTTCTGTACCTACAGAATTTACTCTATTAATTGCGGCATCTACTAGATCAAGTGTTTTACCATATTTTCCTAAAGTACCTGTTTGTACATCAAGATTCTTTTTTAAGGCTGACAATGTGTCATCATACGTTTTTACAGAATCAACTGCTGCATTTGAGCTTTCCGCACTCAGCTTAAAAGCTTCGGATAAAGCAATAGCATTTTCTCTAGTAGGATTTTGATTAAATTTTTCAGTAGCTTCCAGTGTTTTTTGCATGGCTTGAGCTAGATTTTCTTGTGCATTTGTAACATCTTTACCTTCCGCTGCATGTTTATCTAATTCTGCATTCATTCGGTTTAAGGAAGCACTAAATTCAATAGCTACTTTTCTAACGCCTGCTGCTCCTTCCTGTGCAAATAATATGGCGGGGTCAATCTTTTCCATATCATTGAATTTATCAGTTGCATCTTCTAGATCATTTTGTGCAGATCTTAACTCTTTTGCAGCTTTTCCAAAAAATCTAAAGTCTCCGAACTCTTTTCTTGCGTCCTCCATTATACCCCTTAGACCCGCTTTGTTACTGCGTTTTTTTCTTTCCTTTTCAATAAACTCTGTGTACTCTTTCTCTCTCTCAATAATAGAGTTTACTCTAGTTGAGTGCGCTTTAACTTCTGCCTCTGCTATAAAATAGTCACTATTTGCTGAAGAATCCGAAGCATTTAGTACATTTTGTATCGCTGTTTGAGCCTCTGTTTGTAGCCCTGACATAGCCTTAAGAGTAGTCATAAACTTAGCATTTGGATCTTCGGTTTTTTTAATCGCATCTACATACTGATTAACTACTTCGGTAAACTCTGCTAAACGTTCCGTATTTTTCTTTAGAACTTGGTCTAGCTTAGATTCTGGTTTTTTAAAGTAAGGCATTAAAAGAGTGAAAGCAGCAACGGCAAGGCCTATATAAGGTAAAAAAGCTAAAAATGACGCACCTACCAGTCTAATGGTTGCTGCGAATGCTGTAGCCGCGCCCGAACCTAAGATAAATACTCTATTTAACAAAGATTGTCCGGCTGCTGCTGAAAGAGTCTGAACTCTAAGAATCCCTAACTGTGTGCCTAGAGATCGAAAAGCTTCTGTGGCTCCAAATGTCTGCAGTGTTCCTAGAGTGCCTGCTAAGTTGCGTTTTGTTTCTGCAAGTTCTTGCCTAAAGATTTCTTTTGTAAGGGCGTTACGAGCTTTGGTCGCAATCTTTAACTTTGCAGTATCTTTAGAAGTCATGTTAATACTCATATTAACACTTTTTAACATACGCTTTAAGGCGTCATCGCCTCTATCAGCACTTTTTGCTACTTCATTGAATGCTTTGCCCATTTTTTCGTGAGGCTTAATACCTTTCAAAGCTGCTTTTGCATGATCTTCTGTACGTTCCGCGGCTTCAGCAGCTCCACTAGCAATACCTTGTAGTCCACCAATAAGAGTATTTACAAGTCCTCCTCCAAACACTGCCGCTACACCTGCAAGTGCTGCTGGAGCTCCGGAAAAGAAATCTATTAAAGGATTCAGAGCGGTATTTAGCCCACCAATTACAGTCTTTGTAAGATCTTGAAAAGCTGCAGCTAACTTAGAGTATGCGCTGGGATCAATGGCGTCTGTTATATCCTGAAACTTTTTCCTACCGTCTTCTAGAATTGCATTGGTGAATGCTTGTCGTCTCTCGAATTGAGTAAGTTCACTAGCGGCTTTATTATGTCTTTGGGCATATTTATCAACCGCATCGTCCAAACGAACCATGATACCCAATT
>Ga0102814_10003000_pt1 | contig 11205 bp, 13 predicted proteins | sample ColrivemetaGS741_FD_79112 | JGI IMG/M metagenome (GOLD analysis project Ga0102814, IMG submission 79112) | Estuarine microbial communities from the Columbia River estuary - Flood tide ETM metaG S.741 | ecosystem: Environmental > Aquatic > Marine > Intertidal zone > Estuary | place: USA... | reverse complement strand
TTGTTCTTATTCTTGCTGATTATCAGTACAAGAATGCATTCGTTGCGGATCATGAACTGAATCTGGTCGCTTGTCTTACCGAGACAATGGCAAACGTAGAGATCAAAGCATGAATCCGTTTGAGTTTGTGAATAGTATTAATAGTACAAAAGTTAATATTATGGACCAAGACGCGGATACTGAGACTAAATATAATTCCTTTTTGGTGAATAGATCACTATCTTATTTCCCAGAAACTGTAATTATGTCTAATGAAATGAACCGTTTGCACCACTTAGATTCTAAATTACAATACGATTTTCTTATAAATATTGTACGTAAGAAGAAACGATTCTCTAAGTGGAATAAACCTGAAGAACGTACCGATATTGAATGTGTGAAAAAGTATTTCGGTTATAGTGAAAGTAAAGCAAAACAGGTGGTAGGTCTTTTGTCGGAATCACAAATAACAACAATTAAAAATAAGGTAGCCGTAGGTGGAAGAGAATAATCTAGTTCAATGGAACGCTGACATGATGTTGGAAATCATGTTGGCTGAACCAGATGACTTTTTAAAAGTCAGAGAAACACTAACGCGTATAGGTGTGGCTTCTCGTAGAGACAACACCCTATTTCAATCATGCCATATCTTACATAAACAGGGTAGGTACTTTATCGTTCATTTCAAAGAATTGTTCTTGTTGGACGGAAAGAAATCTAATCTAGAAGTGTCGGACATGGAACGACGTAACACTATTGCCACTCTGCTTGCAGATTGGGGATTGGTTGCAATCGTTAATAAAGAGGTTGCACTTGATTGTGCGCCAATGAGACAGATCAAGATCATCTCATACAAAGATAAGTCCAACTGGACATTGAAACCAAAATATAATATCGGAAATAATTGATGACTGATAAACATTATGGTATTTTTGATGGTCGTGATGAGAACATTGGGACTAAGACTCCATTCGTAGGTAACTTGCCATTTGATATGGGAGAAACTTACGGATGGAATCAGTTCATGGAAATGATGGATTCTCATCCCGACGATCTTTATGATCGTAATTCTGATAAGATGCGTATAGGTCTTAACAATTTTCATTCTCGCGGTAGTGCTCCGGAGTTCGCAAAAACAATCTATGGTGAGTTAGAAGAGGTCTTCTCTCTGCACTCAGATAAAAGAAAAATAACAAATATTGCATTTAGCGGATTTGGTCGAGAGAGTGGTTCTTATCCATGGCACAAAGATGGCATGGACGTGTTTTTAGTACAAGTTATTAGTACTGTCGGTCTTAAAGTAGAAGGCATCAATAACGAAGAACCATTTGATTTCAAACCAGGGATGTACGTGTACTTGCCTAGAGGAACGCATCACCAAGTGTTCCCTAAAGTATCACGAGTATCATTCTCGTTTGGTATTGAAGGTGATCCAGATCCGTCGATGTATTACTAAGGAGCGGTCCAAATGACTGAAGAAACGAAGATTGTATCTCTAACAGAAGTCATCAAGCAAAAAGAAAACAAAGAAAGAGAACTTAGTTCATATCGAAGACATCTAGAGATGATTGAAGATAGAATGGCATTTTTAGAAATGGACCGTAAAGTAACTCTAGAAATTATCGAAATGATAGAAAATGATTCTGTCGTCATGGTTGGTGATGACGACTATAATTTAGATGAGTGAATATTCACGAATCTGATGTTACTGTTATACACATTTAGTGTATAAATAAGTAGCGAATGTGCCGAATGGTTCGGGCATTCTTTTAAACTTGCTTAAAACTAAGGAGTTAGCAACATGACATTAACAGCAAAACAACTGTTCCCACGTTCAGCATTCGTCGGATTTGATACTATGATCGACGAACTAGACAGAGTAGCAAGACACTCGGGTGATACGTTCCCCCCGCATAACATCCTAAAGACGGGAGAGGATCAATACCTAATCGAGTTAGCAGTCGCCGGATTCACGGAAGACGAACTTGAGATCGAAGTAAAGAACCGTACACTTAGCATTCGAGGGTCTGTACTAGACACTAGAGAGTATATTCATAAAGGCATTTCGACGAAAAGATTTGAACGTCAGTTCCGTCTGTCGGAGTATGTTGAAGTAATGGGAGCTGATTTCAGAAACGGATTACTAGCCATTTCATTGGAAGTAATAATCCCTGAAAGTCAGAAGCCTCGTAAAGTAGCAATTAATGGGACTAGTATATTAAGTCCACAACTTTTAAACGAGGAGAACAACAATGGAGAAGAACACCCGAGCCAACTCTAGGTTAGAAGAGATGGGTTGGATGTTCGCAGGACTATCAAGCGTATTCGTGGTAGCCGTCTGTGTACAACAACTAATGTAAACATAAATAAGGGGGAGTAACATCTCCCTTTTTTTGTGAGTGATATGAAAGCAATACAAATAGTTATGAAAGGAGACGAACGATCTGAAGAGTACGCAGCACTCTCTCGTTGGTCTTTTCAACGCGCCATTGACGAAGGTTATATCGACTCCATCGAAACCTTTGACGCCATTACCCCTCAATCAGAAGACTTCCAAGACCATGTAGATAAGTACACTTGGTCCAAAAGTCTCATGACTCTAGACATATTATCTGGTAAAGAAAAGGATGACCACTCGCCTACAGAGAAAGCTGGAATGTGTTCTCACTGGGAGTTGATGCGTCGACAGGGTGAGTCAGAAGAAAAGTTTTGGATCATGGAACATGACACATGGTTAGTGGAAGAACGATACGAAGCGTTCAAATTACTCTCTGAGTACGCAGAGAACACGCTCTACGCAAACATAGGATTGTTCATGGGTATGTATTGCATGGATCAGAGATTTGCGCACTGGGCCCATCACATGCTTCTGAACAATGCATTTCCTATCAACTGTGGACCTTACTGTGTGTTGCAACGTCTTTTCAGAACATACACCACACGTCATCTAGAACTACCAGAAATTAATTATTACGGAATCAAAAATACCGCTTTACATCCTTGGCATGGTTGTGATACTATAGGTGTTGGTCGTGATATTGGAATCTACTTCAATCGTATGGATCATGATAAGACAGGAATTCCAACGCCGACCACTCAGTTGATTTCGAAACGTCTTGCAGTAACTCAGGATCATCATGGATATAAAGAAAAACATATTGAATCCCCTTGGACGCGTCACAATTTTTTTCACGTTATTGACTAAATGTAAATATTTACATTCAAAAAGTGTTGACAAACACACCCTAGTTGTTATATAATTCTTTTCGTAACGTCGAGTTACACATGAGCAATAGATGCTCCCAAAACCCGCCAATAGATGGCACACAATTAGGAGAAGTACCCATGTTATTACAACAACAACCTTTCGCATTTAATCGTTTCGCACCCAAGCAAACCACAAAAACAATCGGACAGTTTATACAGATTGACTATACGGATATTGATGTTTATCCCGAAGGTCAACGTCTCGACACAGAACCCAAACTAGAAGGCACAGACAAACCTTCGAAAGCACAAGGCATCATCTACGGTTTCATGTGCGGTCTCTTTGGTGGTGCGTTCATACTCAATGAAACACCCAACGGAAAGAAAATGAGTGAGATCATCGATGCTGGTCACCGCACTCGTTACCTATGGGCATTTATTTTTGGTCAGTTTCGTGAGTTCTACACGGGTAAGTTTTTCTCTGAATTCGACCCGGAGTTTAGGAAAGCATTTCTCGACATCAACATCAACATAGTCACGTACTTTGATTTGTCGCCCGAAGAGATTGCATTCATCTTCCAGATGGTCAACAAGACTACTGACGTTAACCACCAAGAGATGTTGAACTCATACAACTGTATTCCAGTTGCAAAGCATATTCGTGAGATGTCGCGAGTTGTTAGAGGTGTAGAGAACGACTGTCATCCCTTATTCACATCATACACCACACAAAAAGGTAAGTTGACGTTTAAGAATCTGATGTTCGGTAATGAGCGATTACGTCAAGATGAAATGGTTGCTCGACTCTACTTCCGATTCTTCGATGGCGGTGGTCTTGGTGTGATGAACCGTAAGAATCTCGAAGAGATGTACAATGCGTCACCAGACAATGACACGATGATCAAGTTGACGAAGCAAGTCAAGAAGACTCTGGATTTTGTACATGAAATGTCAAAAGTTGCGGCATCAAAGAATCGCAAGTTGACGATTCGTGAGTTCTCGCTTTACTCGCGACTATTCATCCATCTGACTGACAAGCTAGGTTCGTTTTCGTACGATCGTAGAGAGTTCTTTGAATCGATCGATCGTGCATTCGCACCCTTCCGTGTGAAGTTAGAGAGTCAGACTAAAGAGTTGCAGGCACGATCCCCGTTCGATGCTGGTAAGACTGTAGGACAACAAGTTATGGATTCGCTTGGCGAGTACGATACTCTCTCGCATGTCAGTTTTCCTGTCGAGCAAATTTTGGCGCGAGCAAATCTTACTAAAGCAATCATGCAACTAGATACTGCGAGACTCTTTAGCCGAGAGGAACGCATTGCTAAGTTGGTTGAGCAAGGTGATGTCTGCGCCGTCGATGGTCTGCCTCTTACACTCTCAGAAGCAGAAGGTGCGCACATCATTGCACATACTGCGGGTGGACGTACCGTGTATGACAACCTAGCGATGGTGAGAGCATGTTACAATAAAAAGATGGGTTCGATTAGCGTCACTGATTATCAATCGATTTTTAATCTTGATAAGTCTGCATAATATAAATCTACAAGGGGTTGACAACAACCCCTTTTTACTATATAATTCACCATATGACTAAATTCTATACAAATGTCCGACACGTCGGCAACAACATCTTATATCGCGGTTATGAGAACGGTCAGCAGATCAAGACTCGCGTTCCTTTCAAACCAAAACTTTATGTGAGTGGTGATTCTAAGTCTGAGTGGCGCACACTTGACGGACAGTCTGTCGTTGAAGTGCAGTTCGAGACCATGAAAGAAGCGACTGAGTTCACGAAGCGATATCGCGACGTTGACAACTTTAAAGTGCACGGTCAGAACAATTACACCGCGCAGTTTATATCTACTTACTGGCCTAATGATATTCAGTTTGATCGTGATCTAGTTCGTGTGATGAATATCGATATCGAGGTTGCGTCAGACGAAGGATTTCCAGATCAGCGCGAAGCAAAATATCCAATTATCTCTATCGCCCTTCGTAAGAATGATGGCAACTACTGGGTGTGGGGTCTCAATGACTACACTCCCTCTCGTGAAGATGTTCTGTTTATTCGTTGTGATAATGAGATGGATCTTGTTCGCAAGTTTGTAGACCATTGGCAAACTTACAGTCCTGATATTATCACAGGATGGAACACACGTTTCTTTGATATTCCTTACATTGTTAATCGTTGTTATAAACTGTTTGGTGATGACACGTTAGTAAAACGTCTGTCGCCATGGGGTCTCGTGCGCGAGAGAATTCAGAAGATCAATGGACGTGAGAACCAAGAATATGTTATCGAGGGTATTGATCACCTTGACTATATTGAGATCTTCAAAAAGTTTACTCTCAATACACTCGGACAACAAGAGTCGTATCGACTTGATCACATCGCACACGTCGTTCTTGGCGAGCGAAAACTCTCTTATGAAGAGCATGGTAATCTGCACACTCTCTACAAAGAAGACTATCAGAAGTTCATAGACTACAACGTAAAAGACGTTGAGTTGGTGCACAAGATTGATGAGAAGCTAGACCTAATCTCGCTGGTGCTCACTATGGCGTATCGTGGCGGTGTTAACTATACAGACACTCTCGGTACGACTGCGATCTGGGACTCTATCATCTATCGTATGCTAAACAATCAAAAGATTGTGATTCCGCCCAAGACAGAGAAACCCAAGACTCCGTATCCCGGTGGTTACGTGAAAGATCCTCAAGTCGGATCTCATGACTGGGTGACATCGTTTGACTTGAACTCTCTGTATCCGAACATCATTGTGCAGTACAACATGTCGCCCGAGACTATTATGGATGGTATTGTTCCTGATATCACTGTAGAAAAGTTTCTTGACGGTCACGTGAAATCTGATAATGATGACTACTCCTTGTCACCTACTGGTGTTAGATTCACTCATACACGCAAGGGTGTGATTCCTACAATTATTGAACACTACTACGCAGACCGACGTATTATTAAAGACAAGATGCTCAAGTTAGATCAAGAGTATCAGAACAATCCTAGTAAGTCGATGCAATATAAGATCACGTCACTTAACAACCAACAGATGGCGATTAAGATCTTAATGAACTCACTCTATGGTGCTCTTGGTAATAAGTGGTTTCGATACTTTGATCAGCGTGTTGCCGAGTCTATCACCATGGCAGGTCAACTGGCCATCAAATGGGCAGAGAGGTGTGTAAATAATGAGATGCAAAACATTCTCAAAACAGATGAAGACTATGTCGTCGCAATCGATACCGACTCAGTGTATATTCGCATGGGTGACCTGGTAGATAAGTTTTCTCCCAACAATCCTGTCAAGTTCTTAGATAAGATCTGTCGCGAACACTTTGAGAAATCTCTTGATAAGTCTTATGCTCAGATGGCGACTTCGACTGGTGCTTATATTAATCGCATGGAGATGGGTCGTGAGGTCATCGCAGACCGTGGTATCTGGATGGCGAAGAAACGATACATCCTGAACGTGCACAACAACGAAGGTGTCCAGTACGCAGAACCTAAACTCAAGATGATGGGTATCGAGGCAATCAAGTCGTCGACCCCACAGGTCGTTCGCGACAGATTTAAAGAGATCTTCCGTGTGATTATTGAAGGCACTGAAAATGATACGCAGTCGTTCATTCGTAATTTCAAAAACGAGTTCAAAAATCTACCGCCCGAAGATGTCTCTTTTCCACGCGGTGTGTCAAATCTAGGTAAATGGCAAGATCGTAAGACTATCTTCAAGAAAGGTACTCCTATTCACGTGCGTGGTGCGTTGTGTTTCAATGCCGCAATCAAAGATGCAGGTCTTCAGAATCGTGTGGAGACTGTAAAGCAGGGTGAGAAAATCAAGTTCTGTTATCTCAAAGTACCTAACCGTCTCGGTCAGAATGTTGTCAGCTATCCACTAAATCTGCCTACAGAACTCGGTCTTCACAAATACATTGATTATGACATGATGTTTGACAAGACGTTTCTAGATCCTCTTGTAGTTATCTTGGACGCTGTCGGTTGGCAGTCAGAACCACAGGCATCACTTGAAGACTTTTTTGGTTGACATTCCGATTTAATTGTAGTATAATAGGTACCTATGAAAGATCTAAAAACACCTTTACGATATCCTGGTGGCAAGTCACGAGCAGTAGACTTTCTGTTCTCGCGTGAGAATCTGCCTGTCAAAAACATCAAAGAATATCGTGAACCGTTTCTCGGTGGTGGATCTTGTGCATTTGCATTCACTAAAAAGTTTCCTAACATTCCTGTGCGAGTCAACGACAAGTACTATAATCTGTATTGTTTCTGGTTGATTTTGCAGAAAGAAGGTGAAGCGCTTACTCAGAAACTTCACGATATCAAAGACGAACTACTCAGCGCGTCTGATACCAAACAAGCACACTATGACTATTATCACGTTGTGACAGACGTGCTTGCAAACCCCAAGAATGAGTTTGAGACTGCATGGGCATTCTATATTCTCAATCGGTGTTCATTCTCTGGTCTCACAGAGTTATCTGCGTCATTCTCTAAAGGTTCGTGCTTTGACCACTTTCATCACAGACTGATTGGTAAACTTCCCAAGTATTCGCGACTTATGCAGAACTGGACAATCACAAACGAAGATTACTCTACTATGTTTTGTGATGACCCAGATGTGTTTGTATTTGCTGATCCGCCCTACGATATTGCCACTTTCATTTACGGCAAAGATGGTGACATGCACAACTCTTTTGATCATAAAGATTTCTTTAGATGCACAGACGCGTCTGGTAATATGGTCATGATCACTTACAACTCAAATGACACTCTACAAGAAGCATACAAAAACTGGAATCAAAAGATCTGGGATTTGACTTACACCATGGTGTCAACTGCCTCTTATCGTGAGAATGAGCATAAGAAGAAAGAGTTGCTTATCTGGAATTATCCGACAGAAGAATCTCAAACGCTTGAAGAATTTTTTGTTTGACAAACGCACCCAACATGTGGTATAATACGTCCCATGTATGAATTAACTCTATTCAAAAACCAGTTTGATAACAAGACTCATCGCCGTACGACGTTTATGTCGTGGACGGACTTCGTGATGTGTCTTCGTGATTCTTACACTAAACCTGGAGAGAAAGGTGGATCCAATAGTTCTCCTCTTCTTACTCCTGCTGTGTTCGACGTGGGTACGACGCGTAGTAATCGATCTGTTCTTTATTGGAGTTCTTGGTGTTGCGTTGATGTGGATGATCCTATTGACGGTTGCACTGATATAGAATCCCTAAGAACTTGGTTACAAAGTCAATATGGTCAGTATGACTATGTCGTCTACAACACAGCAAGTAGTACAGAAGATCATCTAAAATTTAGAATCGTATTCCGTCTGGATGAGAATGTTGAAAACACTCGAATCAAATCATTTTGGTATGCACTCAATACAGAACTCGGTGATCTGGGTGACCCACAGACGAAAGATCTTGCACGTATGTACTACGTACCTGCGCAGTACCCCAACGCATACTCTTTCTTTATGGTAAACTCTGGTGGGTCTCCCATGAATGTTTCAGAGTTGATTGCGAAACATCCATATCATGAGAAAACAGGTAATGCTTTTCTGGACAAGCTGCCTATTGAGTTGCAGCAAGCTGTAATACAACATCGCAAGAGCAGCCTAAATAATACCGACTTTAAATGGTCATCATATCGTGATTGTCCATTTTGGCCAAAGAAACTTGCGATAGAGTATCAGATGATCAGTGGAACTGGTTGGTATTCGAAGATGTATCGCATTGCGGTTGCGATTGCAGGTAACGCATACTCTAGAGGGTACCCAATTACCTCTAGACAAATAGAAGAACTGTGTCGAGAGTTTGATCTCGAAACAGGTAATTGGTATGAGAATCGACCTCTTCATGTAGAAGCAGATCGAGCATTAGAATATATTTACAGGAATGGATAAAATGAAAAAAGTATTAGTAACAGGTGCCGCTGGTTTTATTGGATCTCAGTTATCAAAGCGTCTTATGGATCGTGGTCTAAGTGTAAAAGGTATCGACAACTTTAATGATCATCTTTATACTCCTAAACTAAAGAAAGATCGTATGGTACACTTCGGATTAGATATTTGGGGTTGTGATATGCGTGATGAAATAAAACTAGAAGCATTATTACGTGACTTTAATCCAGATACTATAGTTCATTTAGGTGCAATGGCAGGCGTGCGTGACTCTCTCGGCAACGAAAAAAGTTATCACCAGAACAATATTGACGCAACGCAAAACTTGATCGATGTTTGCAAAAAACATTTGCCTGATACTAGAATTCTTTATGCGTCAACTTCATGCATCTATGCTGGCGCTCCAGTGCCATGGGTAGAAGGTAAAGAACATGGTAAGCAGTTGAATGCGTATGGTTACACCAAATGGGCAAACGAGTGTCAGATGCAGTCGTCTGGTCTTAATACTGTCGGTCTGCGTTTCTTCACAGTCTATGGACCATGGGGTCGTCCCGATATGGCGCTGTTTGACTTTACTAAAAATATACTTGACGAAAAAGAAATAACCGTGTATAATTATGGTGATATGAAGCGGGACTTTACTTACGTTGACGATATTTTGGATGGTATTGAGATCGTCTTAGATAACACCGACATCGAGTCTGGTGAGATCTTTAATATTGGTCGTGGTGAGCAAGTCGAGTTGATGGACTTTATTGGTGAAATTGAAAAGAACACTGGTAAGACAGCAATTAAGAATCTTGCACCTAAGCATCCGGCAGACACTAAAGAAACATGGTCAGACACATCTAAACTTGGCGCACTTGGTTATCAACCAAAGGTGAGTATTGCAGAGGGTGTTGAAAGATTTTACGAGTGGTACAAAACATATAATGAGGTGGACTAATGTCTAGAAAAATGCAAAATGGCGAATCTGTAAGATTTTTAATAGGTATTGTGGGTCACGGATTTGTCGGTCAAGCTGTAGAATATGCGTTCATGCATCCTATAGTTGACTTTGCACTATTTGATCCAAAACACAATACAAGTCTAGACGACTTGTCCTATAAAACACTTGATGAGACTCCGACGTGTTTCTTTATCTGTGCACCGACACCTTCGAATGACGATGGTTCTGTCAATTCTTCTATTGTTGAAGAGAGTGCACTTAAGTGTTTACATGAGACAGACGCTCTCGTGATTATTAAGTCAACTATCACACCAGATGCGATTGACAGAATCTATCAACAACTTACGAAAGAACAGATAGATCGTTTTGCTTATAACCCTGAGTTTTTGACAGAGAAAAATGCTAAATCGGATTTCGTCTCTGCAAAGTTTCACGTCATCGGTGGCACTCCTCAAGCAGTTGCGGAAGTTATTGATGTGTATGAAATCTTTAGTGCTTGTGAGTCAAACGACTATCACCGCATGACTGCATACGAAGCGTCGTTTGTGAAATACACAATCAACTCATTCCTATCGACCAAGATCACGTTCTTCAACCAGTTATATGATCTGATTAACATGTATGGTTGTAATTACAATACTGTAGTACGAGCTGCTGGTAAAGATGATCGTGTTGGTTTGGGTCACACTCGTGTTCCAGGGTTTGATGGTAAACGTGGGTTTGGTGGTGCGTGTCTGCCTAAAGACACAAAGGCATTCTTGCGATTCTCTACGTTTGAAGATAATGAGGGTAACGATCATTCATTTGATTTATTAGAGAGAGTACTTGACATCAATAGTGATTATCGTGTACAATATGACCTCGATGAACGTGAAAAAGTTAATAACATTACATTTGTAGATTTTGGAGGCAAAAATGTCGATAATGGACAAACTGAAGAAGAACTCGAAGATAAAGGAGACATCGACCCTATCGACGAGTAAATTCTTCACAGAGAAAGATATGGTACCGACCGATGTTCCGATGGTGAACGTCGCATTGTCTGGTTCCGTAGATGGTGGTATCGCACCCGGACTTACGGTTCTGGCAGGACCATCTAAACACTTTAAGACATCATTCGCA
>Ga0102814_10002995_pt1 | contig 11214 bp, 9 predicted proteins | sample ColrivemetaGS741_FD_79112 | JGI IMG/M metagenome (GOLD analysis project Ga0102814, IMG submission 79112) | Estuarine microbial communities from the Columbia River estuary - Flood tide ETM metaG S.741 | ecosystem: Environmental > Aquatic > Marine > Intertidal zone > Estuary | place: USA: Columbia... | reverse complement strand
TAATAGTTTTTGTACCTAAATTTGGATTCTTAGCTGCGGCTTATGTTACCTTAATTACTTATTTTATAATGATGCTGCTTAGCTATTTTGTGGGTCAAAGGCATTTTCCAATTCCTTACGAAGTAGGCAAAGTGTTTTTGTTGTTTTTTGTTGCGTTTTTATGTTATTGGATAAACAACAAACTTTTGTCTGATGCATCTATTTTAACTTATATTTTAAAGGGCCTATTGTTTGTGGTTTTTACTGTATTGGGCTTTTTTGTGATAAAACAAGGCAAAAACTTAAATTTGCCATCCATTACTCGTAAATGATTGAGCTTTCGGTAATCAACACTAGCAATAATCCACTTCCTGCATACCAAACAGCATATTCTGCTGGGTTGGATTTAATGGCGTTTTTGCCGGCAGAGGAAGTAATAAAACCAATGGAAAGAAAGTTAATTGGCACTGGTTTATTTGTGGCGTTGCCTGAAGGATATGAAGCTCAGATTAGACCTAGAAGTGGTTTAGCTTTAAAAAACGGAATTACAGTGCTTAATTCGCCAGGCACCATAGATTCAGATTATAGAGGCGAAATAAAAATATTGTTAATCAATCTATCGCAAGAACCATTTACCATAAATAATGGAGACAGAATTGCTCAGATGGTGGTTAGTAAACACGAACAGGTAGCATTTACACTTACAGAAAAACTAAACGAAACGGCTCGTAACCAAGGGGGATACGGGCATACAGGAACTAAATAATAAAGAAGAATTTAACCTATGAACATTATTATACCTATGGCAGGTATGGGAAAAAGAATGAGACCCCATACACTTACTACACCTAAACCACTTTTACCAATTGCAGGAAAACCGATTGTTCAACGACTAGTTGAGGATATTGCTAAAGTAGTTAACGGCCCAATTGAAGAAGTTGCCTTTGTAATTGGCGAAAACTTTGGTGTTGAAGTAGAAAAGAATTTAATAGCTATAGCAGAATCATTGGGAGCCAAAGGTTCTATAAACTACCAAAAGGAAGCATTAGGTACAGCTCATGCTGTTTATAGTGCAGTGCAAGCTCTTAAAGGTGAGGTAATTGTTGCATTTGCTGACACTCTATTTATGGCAGATTTTGTTATGAATAGAAGCGTAGATGGAACCATTTGGGTACAGGCAGTAGAAGATCCAAGAGCGTTTGGTGTAGTAAAGGTAAACGACGCAGGATATATTAGCGAGTTTGTAGAAAAACCAGAAAATCCAGAATCAAACTTAGCCATAATAGGCATCTATCACTTTAAAGATGGTGACCGGTTAAAAAAAGAAATAGAGCATTTATTAGACAATAACATTATGGAAAAAGGTGAATACCAATTGACAAATGCGTTGGATAATATGAAAGATGCAGGTTTAAAATTTGCACCGGGAAAAGTAACAGAATGGTGGGATTGTGGCAACAAAAATGCAACTGTTTATACCAATCAGCGTGTTTTAGCAACGGCAAAGGGAGATTCGTTAGTAGATGTTAATGTATCAAATCAAAACTCTGAAATTATTGAACCTTGCTACATTGGTAAAAACGTTAAACTAATTAATGCTAAAGTTGGTCCGTATGTATCTATTGGCGACAATAGTGTAATAGAAAATTCAGTTATAGAGAATACCATTATACAAACAAATTCAATTGTAAGAAACGCTACTTTAACTAACTCTATGTTGGGTAATTTTGTAGAGTACGATGGCAAAGCAAATCAACTAAGTATAAGCGATTATTCCACTATTAAAATTGACTAAACTCAGATCTATATCTTATGTTTTAATTGTACTTTTCGGTTTTGGTTGCGGCTCAAAAAAAACAGCCATTAGCGGATTAAGTTATGATAAAAGGAAGGTTTTCGAGCAACAATTTTTTGAAGCAAACAAGCAAAAATCGTTAAACAATAAGGATAAAGCTCTTTCATTATTTCAGCAAGCGTTAGAAACTTATCCAGCAAGCAGTGCGGTAATGTATGAAGTAGCAAAGCTGCATTATCAATTAGAAAATTATAATGAAGCTCTTTATTGGTCTAAACAAGCGGTAGACAAATCTAAAGAATACAATCATTGGTATTCGGGTCAGTTAGCTCAGTTTTATAATAAATTTGGCAAGTACAAGGAGTCTGCTGAGGTTTTTGTTTCTATGATACAAAATGAACCAGATGCAAAAGACAATTATACTGAGGCCGCCAGTCAGTTTTACAACGCTCGCGAGTTCGATAAGGCTATTGAGCAGTTGCTGAAAATGCAGGATAAATTTGGAATTGAAATAGAATCTGCACATCGGTTGGAATTTATTTACAGAAACAGTGGGCGATCAGATAAAGCAATTGATGTGATGAAACAATTGTGCGACAAGTACCCTAGTAACGTTGAGTATAAAGGATATTTAGCAGAATCGTATCTTAAAGCTGAAAAACCTGAAAAGGCAATAACTGTTCTAAATGAGATTGTTAAACTAGATTCGAACGACGGATTTTCGTATTTTATGTTGTATAACATTTACAACAATCAAGGAAATGATGAATTAGCTTATAAAAACTTAAAGAAAACATTTGCAAGCGATGAGATAGATTTGGTAGAAAAACTACAAGCCGTTGGGATCTATTTTTTAAAAATAAATAAGGACGAAAAAACGAAGAATGAGCTTATAGAGTTAAGTGATATTTTATTGGAGCAGTATCCAAGTTCGATTGAACCCTTGGTCTTAAAGTCTGATGTAAGCAATGCCCTAAATGACTTTGTAACCGCTAGGAATTATCTAGAACAAGCTTTAGATATCAGTCAAAGTGATTTTAAACTGTGGATGAAGCTTTTGAAACTGGATGAGAAACTAAAAAAACCTGCTTTACAACTTGCTGATGCCAATAAAGCGATCGCCTTGTATCCAAACATTGCCGAATTACACAGAACTAAGGCGTACGCTCTTTACTATTTAGGTCAATATACCGAAGCTATTGTTGCGGCTGATGAGGGTTTGGAAGTTTCGATAGATAAGCAAGATAAGATCTCACTATTTATGTGTAAAGCCTTGTGCAATAGTAAGCTAAACAATAATTTAAAATCTGATAACCTCTACCGTGATGTATTAATACTTGATCCTTATAATACTGGAGCGTTAAATAACTATGCTTATAATTTAGCCTCTAGAGGTGAAAGGCTTTCCGAAGCTGATTCAATGATAAACGTTGCTTTAAAATTAGAAGGGTCAAATCCATTGCTTTTTGACACGAAGGCTTGGGTTTTGTATCATCAACAAAAATATACGGAGGCTTTAGATTGGCTTAATAAAGCCATTGCAATTGATCCAAGAAATATTGAGTATTATGTTCATTCCAAAGCAGTTTATCAGAAACTGGGCAATCAAACTTTGGCAAATGAAATGCAACAAACTATAGACAAACTAACTAGTGAAAACGTCAATTAAAACGATACTTGCAGTGTTTGGCTGCATGTTTATATTGTCTTCGTGCGGCAATAGAAGAAAAATACAAGCAGTTGATCTTAATCAACAAGTAATAGATAGCTATTGGGCAAGTCAATTCGAGTATGATTATATAGAATTGCGAGGCAAGGCTACAGTTGATGTAGATGGCAAAAGCAATAATGTCTCACTTCATATAAGAATGAAGAAGGATAGCATACTTTGGGGTAAATTTAGCTTATTGGGCTTCGAAATAGCAAAGGTTAAGATTACGAAAGACAGCTTTTTCTTAGTTAACAGCTTTGCAAATGAGTATATGAAGTATGATAACAACTACCTGTATTCATACTTAGGTTTTAAAACTAACCTTGGTCAACTGCAAAATATGCTTTTAGGAAATGCCCCTTTTGATTCTGTATTGTACAAGTTAAACGCAGATAATGTGCAACTTAAGGCGAATGAAGGCATTGCTACTAACACTTTGCAATTAAACGATCTTTTTCGTACATTAAGTTCGGGTTTAAATACTGCAGATACAACTCAAAGTGCTCATTTACAATACGATGAGTATGAAATGGTAAACGCTAAATTGATGCCCAAAATTGTGAACATTACAGTTCGAAATCCAACATCTCCACTCGATGTTGTGCTTAATTATCAAATCGTAAATACTTCACCTATAACTACTTTCCCATTCGAAATTCCGAATGGGTATAAACGTAGATAAATATTTTAGGTTATTTTTAGTGGCATTAATGGTAATGCCTTTCTTAGCTTATAGTGCTCCAAATAATGCTACGCCAAGAACACGAGCTTTAAAACGCGATATTCAATCTATCAAACAAATTTTATCTCAAAATAAACTGGAGAAAAACACATTGAATGCAGAAGTTGCAGATGTGGAATATCAAGTGGCTGCTGCTAAGCGAGTTATCGTGATAATAGAAGGAGCAGAAAAAGTAAGTACTTATGAACTTGCTAAACTTCGAAATCAGCTAGAAGTAATAGAACGTGAACACGAAATGGCACTTTCGCAATACCAGGTAATATTGGTTGAAGAGTATAAAAATCGTGATTACAGAACCAAGCTTTATTTTTTAGCCTCTAGCAACAGCTTTAGTGAATTTATTACTCGGTTGAACTACTTAGAAAAGCTAAAAGAGTTTAGAAAACGCCAGCTTACTGCAATAGAGAATAAAAAGAAGGAAGTAGGTGATAAACTGTCGGTTTATAGTGGTTCTAGTCAAGAAAAGTCTAGAATTTCGAAAATGAAAATAGAAGAGGTTAACAGGCTAAATACTTTGCTAAATGAAAAGTATCAGGTGTTGCAAAAATTGGAAACCTCAGAAAATAACTTACAGCTACAACTAAATGCGGCTCAAGCTCAGCTAAATGAGTTTAGTGGTACTAAAGAGAATGGGGGAGCGAAAACTTCAATAGAGTCTACAATAAGTATTTCTAAAATGATTTGGCCGCTTAAAAATGGATTGGTAGTCAGTCACTTTGGTATACACAAGCATTCCAAAGAGCGAAAGATTCAAGTTGAAAACAATGGAATAGATATATTGGTATCTACCAATGAGCCAGTGCGATGTGTGGCAGATGGTGAAGTAAAGGCAGTATTGCAAATTCCGGGCTCTAATACAACGTTGATTATAGATCATAAAACACATTATTCGGTGTATTCAAATCTGGATGGTACCACGTTAATCGTAGGTAATAAAGTAAATAAAGAAGATGTTTTAGGCAATGTAGCTAAAGATAATCAAGGTGCATCTAAACTTCATTTTGAGGTTTGGCAAGGCACAAAAAAATTAAACCCAGAGGATTATTTGCTGGGCAAGCTTAATTAGCTTGGTTATTCATTAAAAATCGAGATATTAGCCCCAATGAAAATTGCAGTAATAGGGGCAGGTGTTATGGGCAGCGGAATTGCCCAAGTGTCGGCTATGGCGGGGTTTAATGTGGTACTTTATGACATTAATCCTGTAGTTCTTCGTCAAGCAAAGGAACGCATTGAAAAAAACTTAAATAAAGCTATTTCTTTAGGCAAACTTTCTGAAGAGGAAAAGAATTCTACGGTAGATAAACTGCAGTTTACAACTAAGATAAATGATGTAATTGCGGATTTGATAATTGAAGCAATTGTAGAGAAATTAGATATAAAAAGTAGAGTACTTAATGAGTTGGCTGAGATTAATGGAGAAGCTACTATTTATGCATCTAATACATCGTCTATTCCACTTACATTGTTAGCGGCAAACTTTAAGTATCCAACACAAGTGGTTGGTATTCATTATTTTAATCCTGCTCATATAATGAAGTTGGTTGAAGTGATAAGTGCAGAGCAAACATCAGACGAAGTGCTTGCTAAAGCAAAAGAATATGTAAGCAAAGTAGGTAAAAAGTATATTGTAGCTAAAGATGCTCCAGGTTTTATTGTAAATCGAGTAGCTCGTCATTTTTATGTAGAGGGTCTCAAAATTTTAGAAGAAAATGTTGCAAACCACGAAGTAATAGATGAACTAGTTCAAGCTAGTGGTTTTAAAATGGGGCCTTTTCAGTTAATGGATTTAATTGGAGTTGAGACTAATTTATCGGTAACGCAATCCATGTATGAATTATTTAATTACGATCAGAAATTTAGACCCAACCGCATACAACAAAAAAAGGTGCAAGCGGGTTATTATGGTAGAAAAACCGGAAAAGGGTTTTATACGTATGACAAATGAAAAAGCTTTGGTTAGTTATAATCTTACTAGGTAGCACTTTAAGCTACATTGGGTGCGATTCAGACCCCATATATTCAGGAGAATGCTATGTGCCTGAAGTTGCGGTAAACGTAACTTTAAATATGAGTTTGCCCGAGTACTTTTTGTTGCAAAATACAGGTGAGTATCGTTATGTAGAAGGAGGAAATAGAGGAATTTTTGTTGTGCATAATTACGATGATGTGTATTACGCCATAGAACGTACTTGCACCTATAAGTCTGACAATGAATGTGCTAAGATATTTGTTGACAGTACTACATTGCAATTAAAATGTGGAACAGAAGTAGATACCGGTTTTGTAGAATGTTGCAACTCTCGCTTTTTATTTGATAGTCGGGTAGTAAATGGTCCAGCACGTTGTAATTTAAAAACGTATCGTATTAACTTAAGTGGTACTACGTTGTATATCAATAATTAAGGCAGATATATTATTCTGGATAAAACGCTTTAATCAGCAATTACTGTAGATAGGCTTTTTAGTTTTTGTGTAGATTTATCATAAGAAACACAAAGATCTGATCAGTACCCATGCTTTAGGTCGCACCCTACCCAAAAGTAGTAAATCAACTCGTAATTGGTTTTGTAATTTGGTTCTCCAAAATGTTTTATAAACGAATTTGCATCTAACCACAAACAATAAAAGCTATCGTTTTTGTGCATATACTCGGCAACTAGGTATTTAGTATGACAATTTGTTGTGCTATTGCCTTCATTCCACGCTGCTGAAAGCGTTGTATATGAAACAAAAGGGATGGGTTTTTTAACAGGTGTTTGAGCTTGAGCTTTATAAACTAAGGTGAAACAGACTATTAACAAGGAAAACAGCTTAGATGTTATATGAATTCGTGTGTTGCTCATTCTATTTTTAATATAACTCTATCCATATTTCCAGCAAGGGGCGTTATTTACAAATTTATTTGTTTGAATCTACTTTACACATTGCTTACTCGAATATAATAAAGACTTACCACCTTAAAACAGGATGATTATATACGCTATTATCGTTATCAATAATCTGAATGTAATACACCCCTTTTGGATATTTAATGGATGTGTTTATACTTTTAGTGCCAAAATATTCGCTGGTCTCTAATAGCTTGCCTATGGAGGAAAGCACATTAAGTTGAATGTATTGCTGATGCTTTTCAAATTGAATGTTGATTTCGCCCGTAGTTGGGTTTGGATAAACCAAAATGAAAGGACTTTGGTCAACTTTTTGAACCGATAGGGTGTTTACCACAATACAATTTGAGGTGTCAATACAATTGCTGTTTTTGAGCACTACTGCGTATGTTCCAATTACACTTGGCTTAAAACTCCTATTGGTTTCTCCTGGTATTTCGGCATATCCACTATCACATTTTACCCATTGGTAGCTAGCCAATGTATCGTTGCTCCAAAGCGTATTGTTTGTAGAGGTAATGGAAAGGTCAAATGTTATAATTATAATGTAAGTAGTTAAAATACTGTCGCATTGAGCATCTATATCAAAGGTGTCTCGTATTATTTGCGATGTGTGATAGGTTGATCCATTTAATGTTACAGAATCGCAGGATTGAATTGTATCGTATGTCTGAACGGTGTTGTTTATAATCAAAAGTGTATGAATTATACTATCGCAGCCATTGTTGGTGCCAAAGGTATCCATGATGGTTTTAGAGTTATAATGGTAAATGCCATTCCAATATACCGAGTCACAACTCGCAAGGGTGTCATATTCCACTTTAGATTGATTAACGGTAAGTGCCGCCGTAACTATACTGTCGCAACCATTTATAGTCTGAAAACTATCTGCGATTTGTGTAGAATTGAAGTATGTAATTCCTTTGTAAATTAGAGAATCACACGAAGTGTAAAATTGCTGGATGTTGCTGGATTTTGATATTCCCAAGTGTACATGAACTATACTATCACATCCATAGTAGGAAGAAAAAGTATCTGTTATTACAGTGGAAGCAAAGTAGCTTTTTCCTTGATAATCGGCGGAGTCGCAAAAGTTCAAAAACGTATTTTTAATGGAAGAATTGCTGATGTGTAAAGTTGTTTTAATTATGCTATCACAGCCATTTTGCCTTTGGAATGTATCTTGAACCAATTGACTGGTATAATAAATCGCACCATTCACACTGGCCGAATCACAACTTTGTCTGTAATCTTGAATGCTAATGCTATTTGATATATTCAGATTGTATTGAATAAGGCTATCACATCTTTTTGTGGATTGCAAAGTGTCGAAAACCGTTTGAGATTGATAGAATGCAGTGCCATTTATCACAATCGAATCGCAACCATTTCTCTGCTCTATTTTTAGCGATGAGTTACTTATGTTGATTTGAGTATTAACAATACTATCGCATCCGTTAATAGTACTAAATGTATCGTGTACTAACTTAGAGGTGTAATAAAAAGTGCCTTTAAATAAAGTTGAATCACAGTCTGTAATGGTATTATTATTTACTACAGAATTATATATGGTAAGGGCGGTATTTATAATGCTATCACAGCTATTTGAACGAGTAAAAGTATCCTGCACGTTTTGCGAATTGTAATAGTAAATGCCTTGAATTAAGGCAGAGTCGCAAGCGGTAGCCGTATCGTTTTTAACAAATGCATAGTTTATCATTAAAACACGTTCTACAATACTATCGCAGCCCACGGAAGTATTTAAGGTATCAAAAACAGATTGGGGTGTAGTGTATGTTTTACCATATAAAACAGCTGAATCGCAATGATACGTAGTGTCTTTGGTTTTTATTGAATTGTGAATGGTGAGAACCGATGTGATAATACTATCGCAACCGTGAATGGTGCTTAGCGTATCTAAGATGCTTTGAGTGGCAAAATACCAATGCCCATTTACTAAGGCAGAATCACAATTCGTTAAAGTGTCATTTACAGAAATAGGATGATGGATTTTAATCGTACTAATGATTACACTATCACATCCATTTTGTCGGTTAAACGTATCAAGTAGAACGGTGTCAGAAAAAAACGTGTTACCTTTTACACTTTTAGAGTCGCACCCATAATAGGCATAGTTTAAAACAATTGAACTATCGATTTGAATGTTGGTTATGCGTATGCTATCACAACCATTTATGGTATTAAATGTATCAAGTAGGGTAGTGGTTTGATAATAAACCGCTCCATAAGCAGTGAGTGAATCACAACCCTTTAAGTTGCTTATCTGTTACTTTGAATTATTGATAGTAAGATTGGTTGTAACTATGCTGTCACACCCGGACTTTGTGTATAGGGTATCAATAATTGATCGAGTAGAGCTGTACCAATTTCCATTTACCAAAGCAGAATCACAAGAAACAATAGAGTCTTTGGCTGTTTTGGAAGGAGAGATGGAAATGTAAATATGCGTAATGCTATCGCAGTTGTTTACAGATGAAAGTGTATCTACCAGCAGTGCAGAACTGAAATGCCAAGTATTGTCAAAATAAAGCGAATCGCAACCCGGATATGTGATTGCAAAAGTGTCTATGTCTTTTATGGTGAGGTTTAAAAATGCAACACTATCACAACCGTTTGCAGCAACACCTAATGAGTCAAAAACAACAGTGTCTCTTGTGTAGGTTACATTGTCAATCCATGTATAGTTGCAAAACGCAACAATGGTGTCTCGTCTTGTTTTAAACATACACGACTCGGCGGCACCTGCATCTCGTTGGTAAAGTATTGGTCCATTTTGAGCAGTGCTGGAGTCGGCAGGATTTCCCTTATCAATGGCAACGCTGCCTGGTAAGGGAGGCAAGGTTTTGGTATACCCACCATTGTATTGCAAGGCACCCAAGTTTAAATTGGATTTAGAAACGTAGGTTTGGTCCGTTGATATCACACCTGCATTAGTATTACTAAAAATATTATAACCCAATGAATGAATGCTATCGGTATAAACTACCGAACTATCATACGTCGCTAGAATGCTACTTATTGTTGTAAGCTTTGTGTACGATTTCTTCGATTTTTTACCAAAAACGGCACTGCCACTATCTGCACTACTCTCGTTTATAGTTACATTTTTTAGATACAAATTATCATAGAAGTAAATGCTACCACCTTCGACACTTGCGGTGTCTCTGGAAAATGTAGAATTAATAATGGTAGGATTGATGGCTTTTATAGCTGCACCATAGTCGCTTTTGTTGTTGTTAAATGTACTACCCGTTATCACACAGCCTCGTGTAGAACCAAAATGCAAAGCACCTCCGCTATTTTCTGAGAAATCGGAATGTTCTAAATACAAGCTATCGTAGGTCATATACATCGTAAAGCCATTGTTGGTATTCTTAGAGAAATGACAATGCGACATTTTCAACGTACTTGAGTCATCATTCGAATAGCTACCTAGATAAGCACCACCGCCATAGTCACCTACGTTGTTGTCGAAATTGAGATGACTGAAGTTAATAATGGGTGTTTGAAGGACAGTATAAAGTCCGCCCCCTAAATAATCGGATTTATTATTTTTAAAATCTGTGTTTTGGATGGTGAGACTATCTAATGTTCCGGAAATGTAACCTCCACCACCAGACTCGTATGCATAGTTATCATTAATTTCACAGTGGTCAATAAGTACGCTGCTTTTGTAAATATTTACGTACAGACCTCCTCCATATTCATCTGCTTTATTCTTGTTAAATTTGGAATTATTTATGCTTAAATCACCATATTTAGAGTCGATGTAAGCACCACCTCCCATGCCAGAATAGCTTTCATTATTTTCTACGGCTAGATTATCGAAAACGACAGACGAGCTATCGAAATAGGCATAAAGTCCACCGCCTTCGTCGTCGGCGTAACAGTTTTGAATATCCATATTTTGAACAATAAGGCTGTCCAAATTTTTTCCTGAAATTTTTATTCCACCGCCTATATGCGAAGTGGATTTGTTGTTGTACGATATAACATTTCGCACCAACCCTTTTTTTCCCTTGGCACTTATAGATATACCTGCAGTATAATAGTTTGTATTATGCTTTGTGGAAATATT
>Ga0102814_10002992_pt1 | contig 11222 bp, 6 predicted proteins | sample ColrivemetaGS741_FD_79112 | JGI IMG/M metagenome (GOLD analysis project Ga0102814, IMG submission 79112) | Estuarine microbial communities from the Columbia River estuary - Flood tide ETM metaG S.741 | ecosystem: Environmental > Aquatic > Marine > Intertidal zone > Estuary | place: USA: Columbia... | reverse complement strand
TCATCATGGCCCAATACGCCCAAGCGTAAGGTCCAGTAGCCCTGTTTAAGAAAGCATACTGCTCATACTCCACACCAGAGTACCACGCCATAAACAACTCCGTAATGTAAGCACAACCTACAATAGAACCTGTAATCATGATCACAATGTTCATGAGTTCAATGTGCTGAACGGTAATATAAGCCTCTAGGTTAGACACTTTTCTCATAATAATAAGAAGGGTATTTACCATGGCAAAACCAGAGAAAATTGCACCTGCAACAAAATATGGTGGGAAAATCGTGGTATGCCATCCTGGAATAACCGAAGTAGCAAAGTCAAAAGATACAATCGTGTGTACAGAAAGTACTAAAGGAGTTGCTAAACCCGCCAACACCAATGACACTTCTTCAAATCGCTGCCAATCTTTAGCACGACCAGACCAACCAAAACTCAATAGGCTGTAAATCTTTTTCTGGAATGGCTTTACTGCTCTATCGCGAATCATTGCAAAATCTGGTAATAAACCTGTCCACCAGAATACCAATGAAACAGATAAATAGGTAGAAATGGCAAATACGTCCCAAAGTAATGGGGAGTTAAAGTTTACCCACAAAGACCCAAATTGATTAGGAATAGGGAGTACCCAATAAGCCAACCATGGGCGACCCATGTGTATGATTGGAAACAAACCTGCTTGAATTACTGAGAAAATAGTCATGGCCTCTGCAGAACGGTTAATGGCCATACGCCATTTTTGCCTGAAGAGTAATAACACGGCTGAAATTAAGGTACCGGCATGACCAATTCCTACCCACCAAACAAAGTTGGTAATATCCCAGGCCCAACCAACAGTCTTATTCAGACCCCAGGTGCCAATTCCTGTTGAGACGGTGTAAATAATACAACCCAATCCCCATGAAAATGCTACTAGAGCAATTGAAAATGCGATCCACCATTGTTTGTTTGCAGTTCCCTCAACAGGAGCTACAATGTCTAAAGTTACATCGTGGTAACCTTTGTCTCCAACAACAAGTGGTTTTCGTATAGGTGCTTCGTAATGCGACGCCATAATTTATAGTATAGTTATGTTCCTTTATTGTGTGTTATGCTTCTGTTGTGTTACGTACTTTTACGTGATAGATTACATTAGGCTTGGTCCCAACATGTTCTAATAAATGATACATACGATCACTCTCTTTGAGTGTTGCCACCTTAGAATGCTTGTCATTAATATCTCCAAATGCCATTGCACCGTTTCCACAAGCTGCAGAGCAGGCGGTTTGGAATTCACCGTCTTTAATTTCACGACCATCTCTTTTAGCGTCTAGAATAGTTTTCTGTGTTTTTTGAATACACATAGAACATTTCTCCATAACACCACGAGAGCGAACGTTAACATCTGGGTTAATGACCATCTTACCAAGGTCATTGTTCATGTGGTAGTCAAACTCGTCATTGTTATTGTACAAGAACCAGTTAAAACGCCTCACTTTATAAGGACAGTTGTTGGCACAGTAGCGGGTACCCACACAACGGTTGTATGCCATGTGGTTTTGACCTTGCCTAGAGTGCGACGTTGCAGCCACAGGACATACCGTCTCACATGGTGCATGGTTACAGTGCTGACACATAACAGGCTGGAAGGCTACTTGAGGATTGGCAGACGGATCTTCCAACTCTCCAAAACCTCCTAGTGAACCGTTGTCTCCAGTAAGTCCGTCAAAATTATCTTTCTTCTCATTATCTCCTTCAAAAGTGTCTTCTGAAGAATAGTATCTGTCAATACGCAACCAGTGCATATCCCTAGATTTTCTGATTTCTTCTTTACCCACTACAGGCACGTTGTTTTCTGCATGACATGCAATCACACAAGCCCCACATCCAGTACAGGCATTCAAATCAATAGACAGGTTAAAATGGTGTCCTATAGACCTGTCAAATGAATCCCATAAATCTACAGAAGTAGCCTCAACCTCCTGGTGGTCTAAAGACACCATAGGCTGTGGATTCCAATATTTTGCGTCTTTAGTATTAAAGACCTCTAGGGTTGTTTCTTTAATGATGTCACCACGTCCCATAAGGGTTTTGTGAAGTTGAACACAAGCAAACTCGTGCATACCTCCCTCTTTAGCAACAGAAACCTCCTGGGTTCTTGAAAAATCATTATACAAAGCAAAAGCATTAACCCCTACTTGCATTTCTTCTTTTAAGCCTGCTGTCTTTCCATAACCTAAGGCCAAACCAATGGTTCCTGGCGCCTGACCTGGCTGAATAATTACAGGTACCTGAGATAAGGTAGCTCCATTGACTGTGAGACTAATGTAGCTTCCATTTAATCCACCATTAGCCACATTCTCATTAACAAGACCAAAACTAGCCGCGTCTGCTTTTGAAACGGTAGCATAATTATCCCAAGATACCCTTGTGATAGGGTCTGGAAACTCTTGTAGCCAAGGGTTGTTGGCTTCTTGGCCGTCACCCATGCCAGTTTTAACGTACAATACCAACTCCATTGTATGAGCAGTTGCCGCTTTAAGCGCCTTAAGTTGTGCAGAAGCATCTATAGCAGAAACCATTTTGGTTGCCGCTGAAGCACCTACATACACACCATCATGAAGGGCCTTGTTCCATACAGAAGCGCCAAGAATAGTCGCCTCCCAATTGTTTTTAATATAGTCGTAATATGTACCTTCTATTCCAGTCCACTTCATTAGTGCTGTTTGGAATTGTCTGGTGTCAAATAATTCTTTAATAGTAGGCTGTGTAAGGCTATAATGTCCTTTTTTAACCGCTACATCTCCCCAAGATTCCAGGTAATGCGATGCAGCTCCAACCCACTGAACAGATGCAGTGGTTTCATTAGGCATGGTAGAAAAAGCCACCGTTGTGCCAACATTTGAAAGCGCTGCTTTAAATTCAGCTGCATTAGGTAAACTATACACAGGATTAACACCGTCTATCACCAATAACCCAACTCCACCAGCACTCATCTCTGCAACTAAAGACTGTAACGCCTTATCACTGCCACCGCGAACATAACGGGGTGCTTCCATATCGAAGGCAACACTTTCTAAAGAAGCGTTTAGATCCAATACCAAAGACTGGGCTTCTACACTGTCAATACCTGTTAATACCACAGCATTATCACCAGCTTTAACAACCGCTTTAGCAGCTGCTTTTACAGCAGCCATTATGTTTTCAGGAAGTGCTACTGACGTAGCTCCTGTTGTTACAATTTCGTATAGTGCGGCCAAAGCCTGAGCTTGTTGTGCTGAATTAGACGGCACTCTTTTGTCTGCAGCAGCACCTGAAAGCGTCATATTAGATTCAAACTGGAAATGCTGTGACATTTGGCCTGCGCTTGGAATTCTGCCTTTGGCATAACCTGCGTCAAAACCACCACCTTGCCAATCCCCTAGGAAATCTGCACCAAAAGATACAATCACAGATGCTTTCTCTAAATGATAATCTGCCAAAGCCCTTTCTCCTGTCACTGCCTCAAAAGCGTCCAGTGCAGCAGATTCAGAAATAGCGTCATAAACCACATGAGAAACTTGATCCTGCCCTTGCGCAAATTCAGCTACTAATTTAGACATGCTTGGACTTGCATAGGTAGGGGTAAGAAATACCACTTTCTTACCACTGGCTTTAGCATTTGCTAATGCAGATACAACTGCAGCGTCTAAGTCTGACCATTCAGAAGGAGCACCATTGAATAATGGCCCTTGTAAACGAGCACTGTCATACAATGACAATATAGAGGCCTGAACCCTTGCATTGGCCGTTCCTTTAACCTGAGCATCTTTATTGTTTTCTACTTTTATAGGCCTTCCTTCTCTTGTCTTTACAAGAATAGAAGCAAAGTCAAATCCATTGGCAATGGTGGTAGCATAAAAATTGGCTACACCAGGAATGATTTGCTCCGGCTGAACTACATAAGGAATAGACTTAATAACAGGACCCTCACAAGCAGCCAATGAAGCTGCTGCAGTACTAAATCCTACATACTTTAAGAAATCTCTTCTATTGGTATTGGAAGTAGCCAGGGTTTGTTTGTCAGATAAAAATTCCCCTGTAGGGATTTGCTCTACAAACTCGTTTTGTTTTAGCGTCTCAATCATGGCGTCGTTTGCAGAAAGCTCTGCTTCACTCTTCCAGTATTTTTTGTTTGATGACATAATATTATCTCTGTAATTAGCTTCTTTTTTTTCTAAATCTTAATTTCTAGTAGTGACACTTACCACATTCTAAACCACCCATTTGGGCCGCAGTAAGTTTGTCTACACCATACTTCTGTGAAAGTGCCTCGTGAATTTTGTCGTAGTAAGCATTTCCTTCTACCTTCACATTAGTCTCTCTGTGACAGTCAATACACCAACCCATAGTCAATGGACTGTACTGATACATGATCTCCATTTCCTCTACAGGACCATGACAAGTCTGACAAGCCACGCCAGCCACTGAAACGTGCTGCGAGTGATTGAAATAGGCAAAGTCTGGAAGGTTATGAATTCTAACCCATTCTACAGGCTGGCTCTCCCCAGTGTATTGCTGGGTCTCTTCATCCCATCCAACCGCTTTGTATAGCTTTTTAATCTCCTTGGTATAAAACTCGTTGGTATAACCATTCGCCAAATCATCTTGAGTTGGTCCTTCTGGGTTACCTTTATACTCGTATATAGATTTGTGGCAGTTCATACACACATTCAAAGAAGGTATTCCAGAGTGCTTAGACACTCTAGCAGATGAGTGACAGTAAGTACACTCAATTTTATTATCTCCAGCGTGAATTTTATGAGAGTAGTGTATAGGCTGTACCGGAGCGTAACCTTGATCTACCCCAACTTGCATTAGGAAACCGTAAACATAATATGCACTTGAAAGCAATAAGAAAATTACAGTCACTAACACCAAGAATTGGTTCTTGGCAAAAGCCAACCATATTGGCATGCGCACCTCTTTCTCTTCCGTCTCGTAAACAACACCATTAGCCTCAGCAATGCTTCTCAGTGTTTTGTTCACTAAATACAACATCATTACTAGCAAACCAAATACCAGCATTAATGCACCAAGAATCACTTCATTTGAAATTCCAGAAGCAGCTACTGGAGCAGCAGCAGTTGCAGCAACAGCTGCAGCAGCCGGAGCAGGAGCAGGTGCGTCTGTGTAGGCAAGAATATTGTCAATGTCTTCATTACTCAAAGTAGGGAAAGCAGTCATAGCCGCCTGATTGTACTCGTTGTAAATAGCCAAAGCACGCTCATCACCTGCCTTAATTAAACTGTTGTTGTTCTTAATCCAAGCATACAACCATTCTTTATCACCCTCGTACTTGGCCGTAACTCCAGCAAGAGCAGGTCCTGTCATTTTCCTGTTCAAGGCATGACACGCAGCACAGTTTTGATTGAATAATTGCTTCCCTTTAACAGGGTCACCAGAAGACTGGTCTTGAGCAGAAAGATTTTGAGGGACCAGTGTTAATGCCACTAGAAACAACCCTAGAAATGAAGAAACGAGATTGCGGTATGTCACCTTTTTCATATTATTAGATATTGTAATCTTCAGGTTTGGCACGATATTCACTATTTAAGAATAAAAAAGCAAGTATCGGCACAGTAAATTTGAGCACAAAAATACGACATAGAACTTATTTTATTAAGCCATTTCAGAGTAGATTTTGCTAATTTATAAACATTCTAAATAATTATTTTTTTTTAGCTTTGATTTGTAATAAGTTACCTTTGAAAAACACTTTTTCGTGAAACAAAATGAAACACAAACCCTTTTATATCCTTCCATTCTTATTCTTTTCTACAGGATTTTCTTCAGCACAAGAGCAGCCTATTAAAATAGAAAAAGACAGTGTTGTACTCAGTACTTCTGAAAAACATACAGCACTTTTAGCGGCTTATATAAACTACCAAAAAGCCCGGGGAGACTATCGCATTCAAATCTACTCAGGTCCACTAGACCAAACAGAAGCACTTTTAGAAAATCTAGACGAAAGCTTTGCCGAATGGCCCAAAAGCATAGATTTTGAATCGCCTAGCTTTAGGCTTAGAATTGGCTCATTTAAAACAAGGTTAACGGCAGAGAGAAATCTCATTGCAGTTCGTAAAAAATATCCTGCCGCCGTTCTTTTAAAGCCTCAGCTTATAAAAAACAACTAGAGCGCACAACTAGAAAGAGTGGTTTTAGCACTAACAAAAAAAAGAGCCCTTTGAAGGGCTCTTTTTTTTGTGCATCGGCCGTGAGGCCAGATTATTTTAATTTCTTCTTTACCGCTACTTCTTGGAAAGCTTCTACAATATCTAATTCTCTAATATCGTTGTAATTCTTTACTTGCAATCCACAGTCATAGCCTTTAGCTACCTCTTTGGCGTCGTCTTTGAAACGTTTTAAAGAAGACAGTGTTCCGGTATATATAACCACTCCATCTCTAATCAAACGGATGTTTGAATTCCTAAAGATTTTACCAGTCAAGACCATAGAACCTGCAATAGTACCCACCTTAGAAATCTTAAAGGTCTCTCTGATCTCTGCAGTACCTGTAATCTCCTCTTTCATCTCTGGAGACAACATACCCTCCATAGCATCTTTGAGCTCATTAATAGCATCGTAGATAATAGAGTACATTCTAATGTCTATTTCTTCCTTATCTGCAATAGACCTGGCATTACCCATTGGACGTACATTAAATCCAATAATTATCGCATCTGATGCAGAAGCCAATAAGACGTCTGACTCTGTAATAGGCCCTACCCCTTTATGGATGATATTTACTTGTATCTCGTCTGTAGAGAGTTTCTGGAACGAATCTGTCAATGCTTCTACAGAACCATCCACATCTCCTTTCAAGATTACATTCAACTCCTTAAAGTCTCCAAGGGCAATACGCCTTCCAATCTCGTCTAAGGTAATGTGACGCTGGGTTCTCACAGACTGCTCTCTCATTAATTGAGAACGCTTGGTCGCAATTTGCTTGGCTTCACGTTCGTCTTCAAAGACATTGAATTTATCTCCGGCTTGTGGTGCACCATCTAATCCCAATACAGATATTGGTGTAGACGGTCCAGCCTCCATTATATTTTGCCCACGTTCATCTTGCATGGCTTTTACTTTACCACTACAAGTTCCCGCCAATACATAATCTCCTATCTTAAGGGTTCCTGCCTGTACCAATACGGTAGAAACATAACCCCTTCCTTTGTCTAAGAAAGCCTCTACTACTGTACCTACAGCACGTTTTTCTGGATTGGCCTTTAATTCTAAAAGCTCTGCTTCTAGCAAGACTTTTTCTAAAAGCTCTTTAATACCCAATCCTGTTTTAGCAGAAATATCGTGGGATTGTATCTTACCTCCCCAGTCTTCTACCAATAAATTCATCTGAGCCAGCCCTTCTTTAATCTTGTCTGGATTGGCAGCAGGTCTATCTATTTTGTTTATCGCAAATATAATGGGGACACCAGCAGCTTGTGCATGGCTAATAGCCTCTTTTGTTTGCGGCATAATGTCGTCGTCCGCAGCAACTACTATAATAGCAATATCTGTTACCTGAGCACCACGAGCACGCATGGCCGTAAAGGCTTCGTGACCAGGGGTATCTAAGAAGGCGATTTTTTGACCTCCGTCTAAAGTCACTCCATAGGCACCAATATGCTGGGTAATTCCACCACTCTCTCCTGCAATAACATTCTCTTTTCTAATGTAATCTAACAGGGAAGTTTTACCGTGATCTACGTGACCCATTACCGTTACAATTGGCGCTCTTGTCACCAAATCTTCTGCAGCGTCTTCTACCTCAACAATTGCTTCTTCAATATCTGCCGTGACAAATTCCACCTGATACCCAAATTCGTCTGCAACAATAGACAATGTCTCTGCATCTAGACGCTGGTTCATGGTCACCATGATTCCAAGAGACATACAGGCAGAAATAATTTGCGTGGTAGACACATCCATCATAGTAGCTACTTCATTTGCCGTAACAAACTCAGTCACTTTTAGGATTTTGCTTTCCAATTCTTGCTGTTCTAAGTCTTTTTCCGTCTGCTCTCTGTGAGAATCACGTTTGTCTCGACGGTACTTAGCCCCTTTTCCTTTCTTAGATTTCCCTTGTAATTTCTCTAGGGTTTCTCGTACTTGCTTTTGTACTTCTTCTTCTGTAGGCTCTACCTTAGGGGCAGTACTTAAGCGTTGCCCAGCGGCTGCTTTGCCTCTAGGCCCCGTTCCTCTTTGTCTCGGAGCGGCTGCGGCTGCGGCTGCACCAGGACCTCCAGAAGGAGATACTATTCTTTTGCGTCTTTTCTTGTTGTCGTCATTGTTAGAAGAAGCCACTGGTTTCTTCTTAGGCTTATTAAACTGTGACAAATCTATTTTGTCGCCCATAATTTTGGGCCCACTCAATTTCTTATACTGCGTGGCAATAGATCCTGTGGACTGTTCCGCTTCTGCTAATGGCTGAGCTGCTGGAGTGGTCTCTGTAGCCGCTGGAGATACCTCTTTAGCTACTGGAACTTTAAGCGTTTCCTCTTTTATTTCTGCCTCAGCCTTGGCCGGTAAAACGGCCTCTTTTTGAGGCATTTCTGCAAGCGGGGCTTTTTCTATTGCTTTGGCTGCTGGCGCAGCCGATACTATTTTAAGTCCAGTAGCTTTAGGTGCTGCTGCCTTAATTACTTCTTGCTTTGGTGCTGCTTTAGGGGCTGCTTCTTTAGGAGCAGCAACTGCTTCTTTTACTGCTTCTGGTGCAGGCACATCTTTTTTAGTTGGAGTATCTAGGTCAATCTTACCCACGGTCGTTGTTCCGGAAAGTGTTCCTTTTGCTTTAACCACATCATTGGCTCTAGCCTCTCTGGCCAAACGCTTGTCTTCTTGCTCTTTTTCAAGCTCTACCCTAATAGCTTCCTTTTCTTTTCTCTTTTCTTCACCCACTTCCTTAGAAGCAACTTTCTTGCTCTTATCCGTTTGGAACTGATCTAAAAGAACCTGATGCACTTCTTCTGATATTTTAGTGGTAGGCCTTGCCTCAATAGCATGCCCATTAGCCGCTAGGTAGTCTACCGCTCTATCCAGTGAAATGTTTAATTCTCTTAGGACTTTATTAAGCCTAATGGTTGCATTCTCTGCCATAAAAAAAATTTGTGCTTACTAGTATTTTTCTGCTAATATAAATAATGAAATAGGTTCAAGGATGAAATCCTTTAATTATTTGTGTATTATCTTACTGCTTAACCTTCTAATTCTTCTTTAAGAATTCTAACAACATCTAAAATTGTTTCCTCTTCTAGATCTGTTCTCTTTGCCAGATCTTCTACATCTTGCTCTAATACCGCTCTCGCTGTATCCAAACCGATCTTAGACAATTCAGCAATAATCCATGCCTCTATTTCATCTGAGAATTCTGTCAATTCAACATCTTCCTCTACCCCTTCTCTAAATACGTCTATTTCATAACCAGTCAATTGACCCGCCAATCTAATGTTGTGTCCCCCACGACCAATAGCCTTAGAAACTTCTTCTGGCTTAAGGTACACTTGGGCAGTCATTTTTTCGTCGTCTAATTTTACAGAAGAGACCCTAGCTGGACTCAAAGCCCTTGTCACTAATAAGGTAGGGTTATTTGTCCAGTTAATCACGTCTATGTTCTCGTTGCCCAATTCTTTGACTATTCCGTGAATTCTAGATCCTTTCATACCCACACAGGCACCTACTGGATCTATACGATCGTCGTAAGAATCTACGGCTACTTTGGCCTTTTCTCCAGGGATACGAACCGCCTTTTTAATGGTGATTAAACCATCAAAAACTTCTGGAATTTCTTGAAAGAACAATTGCTCTAAAAACAGCGGAGAAGTCCTACTCATAATAATGGAAGGCTTGTTTCCTTTTAATTCTACACTTTCAATAATACCCCTAACATTGTCTCCTTTTCTAAAGAAATCTGCTGGAATTTGCTTGTCTTTCGGAAGGATAATTTCGTTTCCTTCGTCATCTAAAAGAATAATAGCCTGGTGTCTAATATGGTGCACCTCAGCGGTGTATATCTCTCCCTCTAAATCCTTAAATTGCTTGTAGATCGTGGTATTGTCATGCTCATGGATTTTGGCTATTAAATTTTGACGCAATGCCAAAATAGCCCTTCTACCCAAGTCAATTAACTTTACCTCTTCAGAAACATCTTCCCCTACTTCAAAATCCGGCTCAATCTTTCTAGCTTCAGTGATAGATATCTCCTCATTAGGGTCCATCACATCTATATCTTCTACTACTACTCTGTTTCTCCAAATCTCTAAATCCCCTTTGTCCGGGTTAATGATAATATCAAAATTATCATCTGATCCAAATTTCTTTTTTAAGGCACTCCTAAAAACCTCTTCTAAAATGGCCATTAGGGTTACTCTGTCAATAAACTTGTCATCTTTAAATTCTGAGAAAGATTCAATAAGTGCAATATTTTCCATCTTGCTATCTATTAAAATTTAAGGTTCACTTTTGCTTCTTTAATATCTGTAAAAGCAATTTCTTGTTCTTTAGTCACGGTTACTTTTCCTTTGCCTATTGGCTTGGGTTCTCTAGCTTTCCACTGCAATACTATGCCGTGGTCTAGAATTTGGATTAAATTCCCTTCTACCACTTCATTTTCGGTACGAACTGTTAAAGATCGCTGAAGGTTTTTTTTGTACTGTCTGGGCATTACCAAAGGAGTTGTAGCTCCTGCAGAGGCCACATCCAATCCAAAATCAATGGTCTCTTTATCTAAATTATGCTCAATAGCCCTACTCACATTCATGCAATCTTGAAGTGTCACACCAGTATCTCCATCTAAAACCACGGAGATTTTCTTGTCTGTTGTCACTTTAAAATCTATTAAAAATAGTGATGGATTTTCTTCCAACGCTGCATCTAATAAGGTCCTTACTTCTTTTTCGAACATAGATTTATGGGTAATAAAAGAGGGGACTTTTGGTCCCCTCTTATTCCTTTATCATTTAATCGCCACAAATATACAATATTTTAGGCATAATACAATAAAAAACCCAAAGCGAAAACTTTGGGTTTTTTTGTTGGTCTACAAGGACTCGAACCTTGAACGACTGTACCAAAAACAGCTGTGTTACCAATTACACCATAGACCACTACCGTATAAGAGGCTGCAAATTTAAAACAAAGTTTGTATTATCAAAACAAAACTTTTCTTTTTTTTCCAAAGACATTCGTCAGATGGCAATTTTCCGTTGCAC
>Ga0102814_10002990_pt1 | contig 11226 bp, 11 predicted proteins | sample ColrivemetaGS741_FD_79112 | JGI IMG/M metagenome (GOLD analysis project Ga0102814, IMG submission 79112) | Estuarine microbial communities from the Columbia River estuary - Flood tide ETM metaG S.741 | ecosystem: Environmental > Aquatic > Marine > Intertidal zone > Estuary | place: USA... | reverse complement strand
CTATAATCAGCGTTTAATCTAACGTAATCCTGCAGAGTTCCTCCAGTTTCTTTCATAAACTCTACAAGCTTCTCCACATTCTCGGGTAAATCAACCTTAGGTGCAGACTCTATTGCTTGTTGTATTTCTTTTTCTTGAGTAGTTTCTTCTGTAACCTCTCCTAAAGTAATAACTTCTTCTTCGCTGTTTTCCGTTACCTCTTGTATTTCTGCTACTGACTCTTCTTCAACAGCTTCTACTTGACCTTCAACGGTTTCTTGCTCTTCTGGTTTTGTTTCAGATAAATTTACTTTAGTAACGTTATCTTCTACTTTTTTTGGACCTTCTCTAAGATCCACTTTAATTGTTTCTGACATGATATAATATTATAAAATTAGTAAATAATTATCACCTAGGTTCAAATTGCTCTAGGCCAAATCCACCGAGGTTGTCAAACCCAGCTGATTCAAAATTCTTTGGTAAAGAATCATTTTTTCTTTGATCAATTAACTCGCTTTGTTGAGTTGCTTGTATTTTTGTTCTATCGTCTTTACGATCCTCTTTGTATTTTTCGTTATCCTTTTTCACACCAGAATGAGCTTGTGCTAAACGCATATTGTACTGGAATTCAACTTCCATTAATTGCTTTTTAATTTCAGCTTCTTGTTGCAACTTTTGAATATCAAATTGAGATTTTGATTGCTCTATTTGTATTTTAGTTTGTGCTAAAGCTTGTTGCTTTTGAACTTCTGCCATAGCTGCTGCTTCTGATGCTTGAGCGTTTGCTTGTGCTTGCGCTTGTATATTAGCTTGCTTCTGTTCCTGCTCTCTTTTAATATTTTTTTCTTGCTTAAGCTTCAAGAACTGATTAGCTATCTTAATGTTTTTTATTTGTCTAATATCAATAGTATCAGATAAGCTTACTCCTCCGGTCTGTAAAGCTATTTGTATATTTTTCTCTAACAAAGCTTTTTCTTCTTCCTCAGGTTCTAACTCTAAGAAAATACCAAAATCATGCAACTGCAATTCCGTAAACTCTTTTAACGTATTTGTATTAAAAGTACTTATAGAGTTCATTAATGAATTTTCAGTAAAAGGGTTTTCAATTAGATCAGCTACTTTTAAACTTATGTTTTCACAAACACGTAAAGTTATAAAAAGTAAAGAATCCAGTAAATGTCTTGTAGCTGTGTTTGAAGCATTTGCTGCTAATTTTTGAACACCTACTAAAGCATCTTTATCAGGTAAGCTTCCGTCTCTAGCTTCATTTAAACCAGTTACATCTCTTATCATTTGTAAATAATACTGATAAGTACCTATCAAACTTTGTATTTTAGCTTGACCAGATGACGTTGCTAATTCTTGAATAGGAACTTTACCTGCGTTTAAACCACCGTCTTGATTTAGTGATCTACCTACTATGGATCCTGTTTGAAAATACATATTAAGAGCCTCAGCTGGATTGTAACTTGTTCCATTACCTAAATCAACTTCAGCTAAACCGTCCATATCTAAAAACACACCATCAGGCACTATTCTAGACATCACTTGTTGTAGTTTTAAATGAGTTAACTGAATCATATCGGCAAAACCTGTTATTTTACTCACAACAGACTCTATACGTCCTTTATACATTTTAGGTGCGCTAATACAGTAATTCATTTCTACTTTTGTAGTATCAGCATTTGGCCTAGTCATATTTTCAGCCATCTTCCATTCAAGCATTGTATTAGTGCCTATAACTTTAGCTCCAGTATATAAAACCTCTATGCTTCTAGAAATTCTTTCAAAATTATCATTTTTAGGTGGATTAAAAGAATCTGTTTTTTGAAGAGCTTTTTCCAAACCCTGCTCAGTCTTTTTTATTTTAAAAACCTGATTCATATAAGTCTTGTATTCAAAATACATTACTTGAACGGTGTTTTCGTCATAATTACCCCAACCTGTAACGTATTGAGATCCTCCTGAGTTTTTTTCTATTTCCACCATTTCCTCGTTGGATAGGTCTGGAAATTGCTTTTTTAATTCTGGTATAGATATAGCTTTAACTTCACCTACATAATATATGTCTTGAAAGTTAGGGTCTTCAGTGTAAGAATAAACCATACAAGCTGGATCTACATAATCCACAACTATTCCTTGAGATTTTTCAAATCTAGTTTTAGTAGCTGCTATTCCTATAACTGTTAAATCGTGAGCTAATCTTCTTTTTATCTCTTCGTATTTATTAGCGGATAATACAGTGTTTATAACTTCTTCTTCAGCAACTTCTACATTTTGCTTGTAAGACATTTGCATGTGTAAATCAAGCTCTTCGTTTGTTTCTGGTAAGTTTTCTAAGTCTTGAGTTTGAGAAAAATCCATACCTAAATTTTCCTTTAAGTTAATAAGGGCATTTTTGGTATTCATATCTTTCTCTATAGCCTCTGCATACTCTGTTCTGTTTTTAACAGAAAAAGGATCCTGTGCAAAAGCTGTTATGTCATATGATTTATTAGATAATCCATTTGCCACTATATCCACAAACTTAGATATAATAGGTACAGGCGTCCAATCTAAATTTAAATAAGATAAATCACCGTTGATTGATAATTCGTTTTTATACTTCTGAACACTTTGTTCACCCCTAGCATATAATCTTAACTGATGAAAGTTTGAGTAGTATTTAGCGTATCTATTCCCTGATCCACCTTTTTGAAACCACTCTTGCTCTATAGCTCTACTTACTTGTATGCCGTAGTCTAAGCTTGCTTTTTCTTGATCGCTAACTGTTTGACTAGGAAATGAACTATTAGTGTTAGTTTGTATATTCATTTATTTAATAATTTTTGATGACGCACCAGTGTTGTCGTATTTTTTTATACCTAAGTTTATGCTTTTGTATTCTTTTTTAGCTACTGGTGTATACCTGTTTTTATTACAAGCCATAATAGCTAAACCTGAACTTATGGAAGCATCGTGTTTTGTTCTGTTGTTTATATTAAACTTTGCCCAGTCTTCTAAGGTTCTTTGCATGTACATGTTACCATAACCTTCTCCTAAATAACCAACGTGGGTTTCTATATAAGATTCAATAGCAGCTGCGTGAGCTTGTTTTATATCTTCACTTGAATTTGGTATTCCACCTATTTCTTTTTCTGTTACAGATAGTTTATTCCAAACTTTATCTGGCCTATTCATACTATAACCTCGATAACCTCTTCTTTTAAAATGATACAGTAATCTAGGTTTATTGTTTTCTGCTAATATAGGCATACCATAAAAAACGCAAGCCATAAGCACATCTTCAAAAAACATTTCAGCGGTTTGTGGTCTTGATATATACTCTAAGAAAAAACAATTAGGAGGAGCATCTTCCATACTAAATTTAGTTAATCCGTGTAAAGCTCCATTAGAACCTCTTTTATCTACTGTACCTGATATATCATAACTATCACATCCAAACGCACCCATATGTTCGTTTCCTGGATATTTAGTACCATTCTTTATTATCACCTGATTTTGAAGATTATTCGGAGGAACCCAAGATATTTTAAATCTACCGTCTTTATTAGGATAGAATACTACTCTAGTATCTTTCATTCCGTTCTCCCAAGCAAAGCTCCCTGTTGTAACTACTGCTGTATTTTTTAAATCTTCATTGTAGTCTACTTGTTCGTATATCTTAGTAAGATTAAATATAGACTCTTTAGCCTCGTCTCTAAAGGCGTGTTTTTCTGTTCTTGGAAACTGACGGTAGTATTCATTTAAACCGTCTTGATCGTTCTTTAAACCTTCAACTTCATTTTCCCAATGCTCTATTACTCCGTAGTCTATTAGCTCTCCGTCGACTCCTTTGACTGGTTTTTCGGGAGTGTCGAATACAGGTAATCCAAAAGTATCAATGAATCCTTCGTAGTTCCATTCCATAGGTATGAACAAAGAATATAATCCTGAGCTAGTCTGCCCGTTGCGGTTCCTTTTCTTAACATCTGAGGCATTGTATAAACTTTTAAAATTATTACCACCTTTTTCTAAAGCATTTGATGTTGATCCCATCATACACTTACCAATAACTTTTCTACCTAATCTTAAACAAGTCTTTGTAACTCTCCAGTTATTTAATATGTTATCAGGCTTTTCCCATTTACCACTTTCATCATGCACTAGTAATCTTAGTTTTTCACCATCATAAGAGTTATCTCCTGTATTTTTCCAGTCAATCGTAGTATCTAATCCTACAATTTCTTCTAGCTTATCTTTAGAGCCTAGTTTTTTTCTAGTTAACTTACTAGCAGGTACTCTATATGCTAATTCTGTTTTAGGACGATCCATACCGTCTTGTATTGGCTTAAAGAAAAACGGATAGTTAATGGAAATAGGTACTACTTTATCTGTAAACATTTTCTTTGCATCGCTACCTGATTTAGAGAGTATACCAAACCTAGAGTCACTAGACATAGTTGCTTGGTGAACAGTTTCTGATGATGACATAAAAGAAAAACCAGAACGTCTATTCTTAAGATAACACATTCCATAACTTCTACTATCTGCTTTACAAGCTTCCCAAAATATAAAAAATAATCTATTCGATTCTCTAAAGTCAGGGCGTCCTACGTCAATCTTTGTCCATTGCAAGTACATATAATGTGTACCTGTTATATATGTTGGTTCGCCGTTATTATAAAACCAAAACCCATCTTCTCTATATGTAAACTCTTTATCTATGTAATCAAACCATTTTTCTTTGAAATCAACAGGATATTCCTCCCAGTCAAAAACACTTTTTATTTTGGTTAATTCTTTTGGATATTCTGAAGCCTCCCAGAACTGCTCTTCTTTCTTAGCAGAACGTTTTTGTACATTTTTTGTTGCTTCTGGTAAAGCGATTCTAAGATTTTGGATGTTATATATTTCTCCAATCTTTCCAGTTTTGCTAATAACCACGACGTCATAATCAGCATTATAACCATATTCCCATTTTTTATAGCGATTCATTCGCTTTATTACCTGAGGCTTAATGTAGTTTTCTTCTACACTGTATAAAGTTTGCTTGTACATCTTATTTAGATCTACGTTCTGCAAAACCTTTAAAAGCTTTTTCTTCTTTTTCTTCTTTAGGTTTTTCGTTTATTTTATCCTCTTCCTCTTGTATTCTTTGTAAAATTTCAAAAGCATCGAATATAGCCAACTTTTTTGTTGCTGCAGCGTTTTTTAATCTGTCAGCAGATATATCATCATCAGAATCAACGATAGCTTCTTTTGCTACCTTAATTAGTTCTTCAACGGCTATTTGCCCAGCTAGGATGATATTCTTTTTCGTTTCCTTTATATTCATATTTAATTACAATATCATTAGATTTCATACAGTACAAACGCTTGTTATCAAAAACAAACTCAAACTCAGAGTTAGGTTTAAACCCTATTAAGTCTCCCGGGGTTATTTTAAGCGCTTCTAAGGACTTGTTGCTGTATTTTAGTATACCAACAAGCTCTTTTTCTTTTTGATTCTTTAAAACATCTGTTTCTACAACAGGTGCAACAAAGCAGTAATCCATATTAGTGTACCATTGTTTGTTTTTTTGGTACATATATATTTGATCAGGACTAGCAAAGTACATATTGTCTTTAAAAAATGTAGAACCGTTTTTTTCTACGCCTCTAACGTCGTACCATCTTCTAAATATGTTGTGATGTACTATTACTTTATCACCTGGTTTTATATCTGTTTTTAGCGCTTTAGGCGTTGCGACAACAACAGCTTCTTTGCTAACAGATCTCCAATCTTCTACTTTTGTATTAGTAATAAGATTTTTATCGCCTACCTTTACTTGATTGTTATATCTATCATTTAAAGGTCTTATAATAAATTGACCTAAGCTATTCATTAATACTCTAAATCGTATTCAACAGATATAGCCATGTTACAATTAAACTTTTTCCAAGGTAGTACTTCATCATTCTTTTTAATGTGAATACTATATGAACCGTCAGTTTCGTCGTGCAATATAGCTTTTATGATATGACCACCATACACAGACTGATTAACAGCGTAGTGCATGGCGTCATTTTTATAATCTGAGCCAATACTTATTTTTCTAATTATCTTGCTCATCTTTTTCTTTGATTTCCGTGTACTCGCCGGTTTGTAAATCAATATTTACATTACCGTAAGTAGCTTCCAAGTCTTTCTTAATGTCTTCAATCTGTGCATTAACTTGAGCAAACGCATGCAGTAGCTCGTGCTTTTTAGCTTCTAACAAACCTAAGTTTGTAATAATACCATCAGCTTTTTGTTGTTGAGAAATAATTGATTGTAACTCTTGTTCTTTAATTTTTGCCATAATTTAATTTAATTTAATTTTACTTTTATAATCACCTATAATTTAACAATTTAACTTATTAGAATTTTAAATCTTGATATTTAAGACCTAAAAATCCATGTATTCCTTCACTGTTGATATCAACTTCAAAAGTTTTCCAGCCGTATGGATGATCCACTAAACCATCTTCATCTTCTTGTAAATCTCTCCATAGTACATCAACTAAGTAACCTTCTCCAAATACCGTTTCAGATATTACATCTTCTCCATTATAAACTGCTTTCTCTAAAACCTCATAACCAAGTTTTGTGATAGTATGTTTGTGTGTTGGATAGTTGTTACCGTTTTCATCTTGCTCTACACCTAAAGCTTCTATTTTAGACTCTGCTTGCTCTCTTCCGTAACCAAATCTGTATTTACCTATATGTAATCCCATAATTATATTGTTGTTAATGTATTTATTTCTTCTTGTGTCTTAAAATCGTTATAAACTCTTAAATCTAATATTTTTATCGGACTCAATCCTCCAGCATTATTTAATACTTCTGTTATTGTTGGTAAATTTCCAGTTGGTGTTGTTGTATTTATTGTGCTTCCGTTATGTGAAAACCTTAAAGATGTTCCACTATATGAAAATGAAATAATGTTTATACTACCTGCATCTAATGATAATGCACCATCAACCATTCCACTTGAAGCTAGACCACTACCATACACATCATAATTATTAGTTTGAAAACCCTCTAAAGCTATTTCGTTAGTTCCATCAGAAAACCTCAATAATTCATAAAAATCAGTAGAAAACCCCATAGGGATAAATTTCAAAACTACTGTATTAGTATTTGCAACTGTTGGTTGTGATGAAAAATCATTGCTAAAAGTTTCTGCACTTCTTGATGCTGTTCCAGTTATTGGAGTTGGAATATATGAAGTTGCGTATGGTAAAGCTTCAAATTGGTGTCCGAAATAAGCTACACTTGAATTACCTACCCCTACAACATCTCCAACATATGCTCTAAATTCTGATTCTAAAGAACCATTTATAATTTCTACAACTACTTGAAATCTATCAAAACCATTTATATTTGATTCTATTTGAGTTGCATTATTGGATTCTAAAGAAGTTAAGTTTATGAGACCTCTCACTTCCAAATCCCCATTTACAGAAACTCCAGTTGGTGTTGATATTCTTTTTCTATACCAAGAGTATGTAAGTTTTTGACCATTTAAATAAGTTCCTGCTGGTATTATTTCTTGATACCTAATCCAAGTATATTGTGGAGTTGGTATAACAGCATTATTTGTTCCATCTGGACTTATAGTATTAGTTAAACTTGCTGGTAAATGTGGATAATTCCCCTCTGCTGAACCAATAACTAAATTAGTACTTGCAGGTTCTAATAATAGACTTGGGCAACTACTATCAGAATAATCCAATCTTGGTATATCTGTTGCTACTTGTTCTATTAAACCGTTTTTATTTACTCTTGAACCTGCGTCATTTCTATCAAAAGTAAAATCTCCATCTCCATTTGTAGGTAGTACAGAATAAACCTTTTGAGCCTTATAACCACTTGGTATCATTGTTAAACTCGGTGTTGCCATATTTTATTTATATTGTTGTTAAAGCGGTTAATTCAGCATCTGTTAATGCTTCTTTGAATACTGCTACGCATTTGACTTTTCCTTGAAAAGGATTGAAACTAGAACCACTATTAAAATTAAGTTCGTTTAAAGTTGGAATTGCTCCCGAAATACCAGTATAAATTTTAACTCCATTTAACCAAACAGAAAAATCATTTTGTTTATACTTTATAGCTACTTTATTAAAATCAGTAATATCCGTAAAATCAATGGTTTTGTACATTTGAGTTACACCTCCAACTTGAACCTGAAATGCACCTTTATTTAATGTACTTAAAAATTGAAATCTAACTCTATTTTGAACATCACCGTCAGATAAAGTAATAGATTCAAAGCTATTTATTGAAGTTAAGGCTGCAACTTCTAAATAAAATACTCCTTCTGTTGAGCTTATTAAATCACTACTACCTGCATCTGTTGATGAATCTGCTCCTCTTGTTTGTACTGAACCACTTGTAGGAATGTATGAAGTTGCGTATTGTCTTGTAGCGTGTGATTCTGCTTGAATTCCGTATATATATACTCCGTTTGTTCCATCTCTTAAAATATTTGTTGCTCCATTACTTGTAGCTAATCTAATATTAACAGAACCACTTAAATCAAATTCTGTTGTAAATGTAACTGCTATTCTGTACCAGCCATTTCCATAATCATCAATACTTGCAGTATGACGACTTGAAACAGTTCCTAAAGTTCCGTTTGAAATATTAAACCAACTTCTACTTGTTGCATCAAACCCAAAATTATTAAGATATATCCAATCATTATTTCCTTGTTTCTTAACAAATAAAGAAAGTGTATTATAGTTTTCAGATATAACATTTACACTGAAATAATTTAAACCACATTGGTTTGTAAGTCCATCATTATTATCTACTAACTTCCAAGCATTATTAGTACCATCTGGAGAAGTAGCTTGTGCGGATGTTAAAACAACACTAGATACAGTTGGGTCACTACTTTGAATAAATATATCACCAGTTGTAAAATCATTTGAATCAGTTGCAGTATTTGTAGCTTGTGGTTCTAATAATAAACTACCACATCCGCCTCTATAATCTATTCTTGGTAGATCGGTGTCGTCAGTAACTGGTTCAATAACAACGTTTGATATAGAACCAATAAAGTTTGCGTCACCTTGAAATAAAATAGTTGGGTTTATATCGCCAGATGTTGCTTCAACAAAGTAGTTACCACTTATTGTTAAAGCGTCAAATTCAGTACCTCCACTATTATTTAAACTACCACTTAAAGTACCAGCTGAAATATCTAATGTAAATGATATTTTTACTAACTGATTTTGTATGTTTGTTGATATTGTTTGTATTAAATTAGTAACATCTGTTTGTGTTCCATCGCAAGATGCTTTGTTTCCTCCAAAAGACCATCCATCTCCAGCAGTCCAATCTATAATTTCAACAGCACTTATGTTACTTATTGAACCAGTAAAATTATTATAACTTTGTATTGCAAAACCTGTACCAGCCACTGTTATAAAATCTGTAACTAATCCATTTGATGTATTAACAGAACCGTTTACACCTGAACTTCTCCATCTAACATTACCACTTACATAGTCTGATATTGTGTACTGAATTTTATATGTTTTTCCAGTTTCTAATATTCCATTTTGTTGAATAAATGATGCACCATTAACAATACTTGCTTTTCCATCAGCAACAGTCCAATCGTTTAAAGTCCAATCAGTAGAACCATTGCTAAAATCTCCATTTATAACAACCTCACTACCTATTTGAGAAAAATCTCCGTTAGTAACCACATTGCTACCAAGAATCTGAACACTCTGTACAAGACTTTGAGAATTAACACGTGTAGCTGGGGAATTTCTTGTAAATGTGAAATCAGCATCTATTACTTCTTTTACAGAAATACTGTTTATCACGGATTGAGTTCCTGCATCTCTTGCTTGAACACCTACAGTTCGTAAATCAGTTATAGATGATATAAGATTATATGTAAAAGTTCCAGAAGAAGTTATATCAGCTTGTCCACCACTTCCTAAAAAGTTAGAATAAAACCTAACACGACCTGAATCCACGGAATCAACATCTAAAATTACTTGGTAAGTTTTTCCCTCTACTAGTTGTATTGCTTGAGATATTATGCTCCCACTTGTGTTTGACCCATCTGAAATAGCCGTATTATTACTAATACTCCAACCTATACCCTTATTCCAATCACTATCAGTTGCAAAATCTCCATTAGTAATTAATTCACTACCTAAAGTCTGCTCTGGCTTAACACTATGTAAAACCCCATCACTATATGCAGTTGGTGTGGTTACTATACTCGCTTTTTCTAATAAACCTTCGCTGTTTAAATCTCCTAAAGTATTTTTAGTACAAGCTTTATTTTCGAAATAAGTAGACCTAGCTTTAAGCTTACTAAGCAAACTACCTATTAAAGTAGAACCCTGCCTTAAAGTATTGGTAAATGTTGTATTTAATAAACTTAACATATATTTTTTTTAATTTATAGCTAAAATGTCACTTGCTGTTGTTGCTGCTAATACCGCTTTTACAACGATAGGTAAAAAAGATCCGTCTGCTACATTTTTAATAACCACAGTAGCATCACTGTTACCGCCAGCCATTCTTACAGATAAATCACCTCCTGTACCTACGTACAAAGCTGCTTCTCCCCTAGGGACAAAAGCTTCTGTAAAATTAGTGTCACTTTTAGTAACCGCTTTAGCATCTCTAGAGATTGCTTTTGTTTCTTGTTCTAAGTTAAAATACTTCCCCATTTTTTATTATTTGTTACTTTGTTAAATTGTTTTTCTTTTCGTATGATCTCGCTCCTACTAATCCTAACATTCCGAATAGTACTTGCATTGTAATAGTTGTATCTATATGTGGGAACTCAATTTCCCAGCCGTTTACTGTAAACACAAACCTCAATAAAGGCTCTATAAAAACAGCGTATAATAAACCTAATCCACACACCCAACCTATAAAAGGTCTCCAACCTGCAACAAATACAGTTCTATGCGTGGCTTCAGCTTCGTTTATTTTAGTTTGAACTTCTGCAAGTTTACCTGCTATTTCTAACTTTTTATTAGGGTCAAGCTCTTTACCTTTTATAGCTTCTCGTATATCCTTAGCCAATGAACCTAAGCCTTTAGTTCCGCTTCCTAATAATCTACTTAACCAACTCATATATTAATATTTACCTCTAACTCCTGATGGGTTAGATTTTTTAGAACCACCTTTACCAGCCCATAAATTCTTACATGCCCAGTATCTAGCTGTTAACTTGCTTTTAGCTGAACCACATTTGT
>Ga0102814_10002986_pt1 | contig 11232 bp, 12 predicted proteins | sample ColrivemetaGS741_FD_79112 | JGI IMG/M metagenome (GOLD analysis project Ga0102814, IMG submission 79112) | Estuarine microbial communities from the Columbia River estuary - Flood tide ETM metaG S.741 | ecosystem: Environmental > Aquatic > Marine > Intertidal zone > Estuary | place: USA... | reverse complement strand
GCCCAACCTGCCGCAGATATCGTCAAAAGCATTACCGATGAAGCCCGCTCGATCATTTCTTTTTGACCCTTGTGGCAGTCTCTGAACCGCGCCCTAATTCTGCGATATGCAGGCCATTGTTGCGAACTTAAGATCGACCGGATTTTACCGGCAATTGTGCCCAGACACAGCAAAGTTTGTAAGTAGGCCGTTTAGCGCTACAATCGATAAAGACCTAAGCTTAGTGACCAGCAACAAGAGGAAGGGCAATATGCGCCCAGATATCAAGATGATCGCGATCACAGGCGCAGTTATTCCTGCAGTTTTGGGCTTTAGATTACGCATAGTAGATATCGGGCTATGACCAAGCCCGATCGCGCAATGATCGGGCTGTTTTTACGCGTTGCCTTGCGGCTGGCCATGCTCATTGCAATCATTTACGGCGCAGTGCATCTGTCGGACAATATTCGCCAATCGCTTCAATTTGAGATTCTGTCGCATAATGAAACCGCCATTCATCGGGCGATTATTTTGGGCGTGTTGGCCTATATTTTGCTGACCGCGTTGCCCTTTGTGCCGGGCGCAGAAATTGGCATGGCGATGCTAACTTTGCTTGGCGCGTCCATTGCACCGATGGTTTATCTGGCGACAATTCTCAGCCTGTGTCTGGCCTTTGTGATCGGGCGGCTGATCCCGCCTAATGCCTCTGCTGCGGCGCTCCGCCGTATTGGGTTGCGCAAAGCAGGGAAGCTGATTGCAGATATTTCCCTACGCCCCAAGGAAGAGCGGCTGGAAGCGCTGGTTGGCCAAATTGATAAGGGCGCTGTTAAATTGGCCGCGCGCTATCGCTATGTTCTGCTGGCTATGCTTATCAATATGCCCGGCAATATTGTCTTTGGTGGTGGTGGAGGCATCGCGATTGTCGCTGGCCTCTGCCGGGTTTTTGCGCCGCTGCCGTACCTGTTGACAGTTGCCATCGCCGTGCTGCCCGTGCCGCTGGCGGTGCTAATGATGGCCCCTTAAACGTGCTGATCTAGTAAAATCGTATTGCCATCTGGGTCTTGCAGCATGGCGCTTGCGGGGCCGGTTGTTGTGCTGTCAGCCTCGGTCATCAGCGCAACGCCTGCATTCTTTAACTTGGCCTGAATGGCGCGCACATCCGTAAAGCCTTCAACGGGTTGCGCGTTTTGGTCCCATCCGGGGTTAAAGGTCATGATATTGCCCTCAAACATCCCCTGAAACAGGCCAATCTTGGTGCTGCCATTGGCCATAATCAACCAACCCTGCGCCTGATCGCCATGAAATTGGGTAAAGCCCAAAAGCTCATAAAATGCCTTGGATTTGGCGATGTCCTTGACCGTCAAACTTATCGAAAATGCGCCGAGTTCCATGCTATCCCTCTCTGTTGGTAAGGCACCATCATGCGAAGACAGGCTGGTTGGTCAAAGTGCCTCAAGTTCCGCTGCTACCAGCGTCTGCAATTCCCAGATCATTTCATCATGCATTCCGGCGGCTTCCAACTGCTCCATCGTGTTCAGCACATAATCGGGCATATTGCCAAACATACCTACGGCAGGGGTGATTTGCTTGGCGATTTCTGCAAGGCTCAGCCCACCTATATGGCCAAATGTTCCTGCCGCGGGTGCAACGAAAACCAACGCTCGGATCGCACCCTCATCGGTTTCAACATCTAGCCAGAGTGGCGGAATGGGAGGCTCACGCTCAAACAAGTTCAGCAGACTGCCGTGCAAACCTTCCTCAGGCAGGCACAAAGCCACCCCATCACATACCCCACCCCGATCAAGGCTCAGCATCAGGCCGGGGTTGTCGGGGTTGCCGCGATAGCGCGTATCGGGGCCAAGGCAAAACGCGCGGTGCCAACCCTGAATGCGGGCATTGCGGCGCGCTGCCACTGGCATGCCGGGGTTCCAGATCAATGATCCAAAGGCAAAAACCCATAATGGCCCATCGGGGCGGCAGGCCAGCGCATGGTTCAGTCGCCCCGCAATCGCCGCCTCGGTTTGCAAGTCCGCTATGTCGGCAACCGGGCCGGGATCGGGGATTGTCGCGGGTAATTTATCGACAAGCGCGCGGGTCAGGTGAAGGGCTTTTGGCATAATTGGCACCTTTCAAAAATTGCAATGATAACCGCAGGCGCAGCTTGCGGATAGCCCTAGAGGCGGATCACTGCAATCTGGCGGCCATAATCCGGCTCGCCGCGCTGGGTGGTGCGGCGATAGGAATAAAACCGCTCCTCATCTGAATGGGTGCAATGCCCTATCCATTCGGCCTGCACGCCTGCGCCGCGCAGTTGTGCAAGCAAAAAGCTGGGCAAATCAAACATCAGCCGATCGCCCTGTCCTTGGGCGAAAAACCGGGCGTGGCGCTCATCCTCGGCCAAGAAGTGTTCCATATAGTCCGGACCAACCTCATAGGCGCGTTGGCTGATGCATGGTCCGATGGCTACAGAAATATCGCGCCGTTTGGCCCCCAAATCCTCCATCGCGGCCAAGGTAGACAGGGCCACACCATCTAGCGCGCCACGCCAACCCGCATGGGCAGCGCCAACAACGCCTGCCTTTGTGTCGGCAAATAGCAGCGGTGCACAATCGGCAGCCAGTGCGGTAAGCGCAATGCCGGGTGTGGCCGTCACCATGCCATCGGCTTTGGGCTTATCGCCCGGCCAACCGGGACGAGCAATCCGCACCACCTCGGTTGAATGCACCTGATGCAGGCTCATCAAAGCCTCGGGGTCGACATCAAAATACTGCGCGACAAGGCCGCGGTTCATCGCCACGGCCATCTTGGAATCGTCTGAACCGGTGCCGCAATTTAGCCCGGCATATAATCCGCGCGAATGCCCGCCGATGCGGGTCATAAATCCGTGCCGGACGCCGGATAACAGGTCAGATTGCAGGGCTGAAACGCTCATTCTCATCAAATCCTATCGGGGTTTTGCCCGGTTGCATCAGGGCCATCACCTTAAACAGGTTCCCCATTTCGTCGGGGTGGGTCAAGCGGCGATGGGCGGCAGCAACGCCAGATGCGCCAAGTTTCGCCAAAGCTTGCGCCCGCGCCGTAATTCCCAACCGCTCTAAAAACTTGCCTTGCGTCGTAAACCCACCCCCCAGCCCAGCCGCTGCGGCCAGCGGGGCAAATTGCACATGCGCGGTAATGTCTGCCTCTCCCGGTTCCATGAACGGGCTGACCATTTTATGTTGGCGCAGCGCTTGCAATGTATCGCCCGTGCCGCGCCAATCGCCATAATCCACAGTCAACGCCGCCCCGCCGTTTGTGCGGATGCGTGTGCCAAGCTGGGCTGCAAACTCTTCGGCAGGCGCGCAAGTTTCCACAATTACGCCCGGTGGCACATTATGCCGCGCGCTCAGCGCATCATTCGCGCCTTCTTGCCCCAGACCGGGTCTCAGGCGCGGTCCAATCAGCACCTCGGCCCAACCTGACGCGCCGCGATGAAACTGGCGCACCGGCAGGGCATCAAAAAACTCATTGGCGACAATGAATAGCGGCAGCTTGGGTAGGTCGTCCAAACGATCCGCCCAGTTAACATCTCCCAGCCGATCTCGCTGCACAGCGCGCAGGCTGGGTGAGGTCTCAACCAGCCAGACCTGCGGCGTAAACCACGGCACCTTGGCGGTGGCGCGCAGGATGTCGGCCATCAGGCTGCCCCGGCCCGGCCCGGCCTCGGCCAGAATAAAAGGGCTGGGCGCACCGGCATCGAGCCAGCTTTGCGCCAGCCAAAGGCCCAGAATTTCACCAAACATCTGGCTGATTTCTGGCGCGGTCGTAAAGTCGCCCGCCGCACCTAGTGGATCACGCGTGGTGTAATATCCCATCGTCGGGTGGCCCAGCGCCAGCGCCATATACCGATCCAGCCGCATTGGCCCGGTGGCGGCAATCTCGGCCGCGATAAGATCGGTAAGTGCGTTCATGCCACCTTGCGACGCGTTGCCAGCAGATAAAGCCCAAGCAGCAACATAGGTGCCGACAGGCTTTGCCCCATGGTCAGGCCAAGCTCACCCAATTGCAGCACATGGCCAGCGGGGTTTTCGGGGGTAATGAACTGGGCGTCCGCCTCGCGGAACTGCTCGACAATTGTGCGTGCAATTGCATAGCCAACCAAGAACAGCCCCAGCACGCGACCCGGTGCCTTCAGCCATTTCAAGCCCCAGACCGCGACCATGAGCACGACGCCCAGCACAATCCCCTCCAACGCCGCCTGATATAGCTGGCTTGGATGTCTCGTGCACAGCACCAACCAATCGGGCGGGCAATCGGGCGCATCGGGGAAAAACATCCCCCAATCGGCCGTCGTTGGTCGCCCCCATAACTCGCCATTGATGAAATTCGCAATGCGCCCCAAAAACAGACCAAAAACAGAGGAAACTGCAATCATGTCGGCAATAGACAGAAAGCTCGCCTTGCTGCGCCAACTGACATAGGCCCCGCCAAGCAATACGCCCAGCACGCCGCCATGAAACGACATGCCACCTTGCCAGACCTTCAGAATATCGCCGGGGTTTTGTGAAAAATAATCCCAGTTATAGAAAAACACATAACCAAGCCGCCCACCCAAAATAATGCCCAGCACCATCCAAGTCATCAAATCTTCAACGCCTTTGGCATCCATCGGTACGCGCGCCCAAAGCCGGTGGCGGTTGACCAGCATCACCGCATGTCGCCAGCCCAGAAATATGCCCACAATATAGGCGAGTGCATACCAACGCAGCGCGAAGGTCATGCCGCCAAGCGAGATTGAGAAAATTTCGGGGTCAATATCGGGAAATTGCAGCATGTAGAGCATGAACGCCTCGCCTTAATGTTTGCGCTGACAGACCAAGCGTAGGCGCCAAAGTCAAGTCTACCTTGGCAAAGCCCTGCTGATTGCCCATATAGGGTGAAAGCCGCAAAGGAATACCGCATGCAAAGCAATAACCGAATATTTGACGATTTGTCCAAGATGATGTCCAACGCGATGGGCGTCGCTCAGGGCGCTAAAACCGAGGCCGAAACCGCCATGAAATCCCTTATGGACCGCTGGTTGGCTGATCGCAATTTCGTCTCGCGCGATGAATTTGATGCCGTCCGCGCCATGGCGCAGAAAGCCCGTGAGGAAAATGAGGCGCTGAAGGCGCGGATTGAGGCGCTAGAAGGTGGCGTGAAGGGTTGATCAAAGGTGCGCAATGAATGCGCACCCTACGCCGAATAAATTGAGCCCTTATCTCAATGCTACCCTGTAGGGTGCGCATTCATTGCGCACCTTTGTTGATTGCGCAACTTTGTTGATTGCGCACCTTCGTTGAGCTTTACCACCGCTTCAGCCCCAACAATTTCTCGCCCAATTCACTCAGTTCCGCTGCTTTCGCATTCTTCTTCTCCCATTCGCGCGGATCGCCGGGAAAATCTGGCCGTTGGGGGTGGTCAAGTTCGCGCCACAACCGAATTCGCTCGGCCACCTCGGCGGTGTTATCCTCTTCCGCTGGGAACATCGAAATATACTGCGCCATACGCACTTGGTTTTCCGAAAAATTCGGGCGCACACCATGGGCCAGCAACGAGTTGAAGATCATCAGATCGCCGGGGTTCAAATCGACATTCTCGCGCTCAAGCCCTGTCATGTCGGGCAAGATCGAGTTGCGATCTTCCGGCTGGGTTTTTTCCCATTCATCAAAATGTTCAAACAAATAGGGCACGCATTGAAAGCCGCCCGTGGCTTTTGTTTGCGGTTTCAGGCTTAGCACGCCCTGCACGCCAATCGGCAGGGGGCGCTGCTTGGTGTCCACATCCCAATGGATGAACCCATCGGGATTGCCGGATTTATCCTTTTTGGGCGGGTTCAGGTTGGCGCGGTCTATCGCCACCCACAGGTCGGTCCGGTCCCAGATATCGACAAAGGCATCGTAAATGCGCGGGCTCATCCTGTTATCCCAAAGCAATTGGTGGTTATAGATCTCCACCATCCCGGCATTGTTCAGTTCGGCGCGCACATGCGGGCGGCGCTGGGGGGCGTACCACGTGCTGGGGTCATTTGGGTCTTTTTCGTCAAACTCCCACAGCAATTCTGTGGTGCGCTCTGCCTGTTCAGGCGATATTGCGCCGCGCACAATGACATAACCTTTGGTGATCCAATGCTGCCAATCCGCCTCGGACAAAACCCGCAGCGGCAGAGTTTTTTGAATTTCCTTCAGCTGTGTCGTGACCTTGGAGCTGACCGGATGGCTAATCTCTTTGGCGGTAGGTTGCGCGGCAGTTTGCATATTGGTTCCCCCTGTTTTGGAACATATTAGCCAAGAGCATTCGTCAATGTTGTGTTTCTGCGGCCAATACTGATACTATTCTGGCGAATAAAGAGATATCAACGCAATGAAGCCGAGCCTCGAACGCTTGCCATACCAGCCTGACAGTTCGCTCGCGATGCTGGAGCGGCGGCTGGATCAGTCGATTCCGTTCCAGTGGCACCACCATCCAGAGTTTGAGCTGACCCTTACCCAAAACTCCCGCGGGCATCGGTTTATCGGCGATCATGTTGCACCCTATGCCGATTGTGACCTTGCGCTTGTTGGTCCAAACTTGCCGCATACATGGGCTTCGGAATCCGCCATCGCGCCAGACCAGCCCCATCATGTGCATGTGATCTGGTTTCACCCCGATTGGGCGGCGTCGCTGTCGCAATCACTGGTCGAGTTTCGTGCCTTGCCGAACTTTCTGGCGCGTGCCGATCGCGGCCTTGGCTTTTCGCCCGCGCTTGGCGCTAGCCTGCGCCCGGCGATCATGCGCTTTTTCAACCAGCCCCCGGCTGAACGCCTGTTTACGCTGCTTGGCATCCTGACCATTCTTGCCCAAGACACCGCCGCCCAGCCCTTGGCCAGCCGCGCCGCCCGCCCAGCCAGTTCCGGTGCCGCGCGAGACCGGATTGACCGCGTTCTTGCCCATATCCACGCGTATTACGCGGCACCCATAAAGCTGGCTGATCTTGCTGATATTGCCGCCCTGTCGCTCTCGGGCCTACATCGTATGTTTGTCAGCCAAACCCGCAGTTCCATCAGCGCCTACATCACCGCTTTGCGCATTGGCGATGCCTGTGCGCTGTTGTCGGGCACCGACCTGCCCGTCGCCCATATAGCTGAGCGCGTTGGCTATGGTGCGCTGGCCAACTTTAACCGCCAGTTCAAAGTTGCCCGCGCCATGACACCGCGCGAGTACCGCGCGCATTTCAGGTTTGGTCAGTGAGAGACTCGACATTGCCGACATATGTCGGGAAACGAAATGTGTAAGAAATATGCTGACGCCAGACAAACGCCGCGCAAGCATTTTGAAACTCGCCCACGCGAGGTCCCATAAGCGCACTTATGGTGTGGCCTATACGCTGTAAGGAAGTTCAATCCTGCCGGCCATTTTACTGCATCTCGGCTTCAACTTGACGGCAAAGAAGGCCATTTTTGCTGAATATCGCCAGCCCAATGCTTGGTTTTCTGCCAGCCCGTGGCCCTATATCGGCTTGTAAGCTCCAGCTATTTCAGTTGCTGCTATTAAGACCGGGCAAATCGGATTGCGAGCGGATCTATAGATGAGCTGCCAAACGCGGGATATCCCGCTCGCGCCACTCATTTCATGTTTCCTTGCCGCCCAAACGGCTAACCGTTGCCCCGCAGATATCGAAGGGCAACGGCGCCTATTTTAGCAGCCGCTGATGCGTATGAAAATGCAAATGTCAGCCCGCTGCCGCGTTTACCAGTTTGGGCATCATATCAGCTTAGCCCTGCTCTTTAGATCTGGGATAAGGAATGAGGCGAACTGTTTTGGGTCCTAGCGGCGGCGATCGCGGCGGCTGCTCATCGGTTGGAAAGCAATGCCGACATGGGTTTCGCAATAGGGCTTGCCAGCCTCGGTCGGGTGGCCGCAGAACCAAAATTCGGGTGTTGCCGGGTCACCAATGGGCCATTTGCAGGTCCGCTCGGTCAACTGCATCAGGTTCAGCTTCTTGGCTTTGCGTTCCAAGGCTTTCACATTGGCCAAGGCTTCGGCGCTGATTTCAGAATTGGTCGGCTGGGGTGGCAAAGGTTGGCCGGGGATACCGATGGGGCGCCGTGGCGGTATGTTGTGCGTCACAACTGGTGCAGAGGTTGCTGCTGGCGCAGGTTCCGGCGCTGGGCGAGTTGCGGGCGCTTCGGGGGCTTCCGGCGCGGGTTTAGCAGGTGCTGCTTTGGCCGCAGCAGGCTTAGCGGCTTCTTTGGCAGGCTTGCTGGGGGCAGTCGCCGGGGCGGTTGGGCGGTTGGACAGGCCAAGCCGATGCACTTTGCCGATGACGGCATTGCGGGTCACGCTGCCAAGCTCTTTGGAGATCTGGCTGGCGGATTTACCCTCGCCCCACATCTGCTTTAACTGCTCTACGCGTTCATCTGTCCAGGACATGCCGGTCTCCGCCAATAACCAAAGGCGCCCGAATGTGGACGCCACGCTCTCTATTCTAGTCTCTTAGCGCCGAGTTACAAGTCGCAGCACCCGATTCGCAAGCATTGGCGACGAATCAGGCGCTGATTCGGGCGAAAAGTCGGTCCATCATGGTCAGGCATTGGCGCAATTGCACCTCGGACACGTATTCATCGGGCTTGTGGGCCTGCGCAATTTCCCCCGGCCCGCATACAACGGTCGATATGCCATAGCCGCGAAACAGCCCAGCCTCGGTGCCAAACGGCACGGTACTGGCGGTATTGGCACCTGTCAGGGCGGCGACCAGCTTTTCAGCAGCCCCCTCCACTTCAGGTTCCAGCCCAACCACTTCGGCGATGGTTTCGGTTTCGACGCTGGCCGCAGGGTGGCGCGCGCGCATTTGGGGCAACAGTACATTATGGGCGTAATCCGAAATGCGCTGGCGCACGAATGAAAAATCCTCGTCGGTGACGGGACGGAACTCCCAATCGATCTCGGCCTTATTGGGGATAACGTTGGTGGCAACACCAGACACAATCCGCCCTATATTGATAGTCGTCCAAGGCGGGTCAAATGGGCTATCAGCGGGGGCGCGGCTGCGGAGCTGATCAGAAATCGCCATCAGTTCGGCCACATAGCGCACCGCATATTCGGCAGCATTCACCCCGGCATCGGGCATAGAGCCATGGCCTTCGAGCCCGACAAACCGGGTTTGGTATTCGCAACACCCCTTATGGCCGTTGATCAGCCGCATGCCTGTGGGTTCGCCCACAATGCAAATGGCAGGGTGGATGCCGCGTTTGGCCAAGGCCGCCAGCATGACTGGTGCGCCAAGGCAGCCGGTTTCCTCATCATAGCTTAGCGCGATATGCAAAGGGCGGTTCAGGTTGGCCTTGGCAAGTCGGGGGGCAAGGGCCATCGCGCAAGCGATAAACCCCTTCATATCGCATGACCCACGGCCATACAGGCGGCCATCGGCGCGGCGCAATGTAAAGGGGTCGCTGGTCCAATCTTGCCCTTCGGTTGGCACAACATCACTGTGCCCAGACAGGATAATGCCACCATCGCCCATCGGCCCGAACGTGGCAAACAGGTTGCCCTTAGTGCCTGAGGCATCATGGGTAATTTCGATATGCGCGCCGTATTCCGCCAGATAGTCGGCCGCATAATCGATCAGCGCCAGATTGCTGTCTGAGCTGATGCTTTCAAAGCCAATCAGGCGTTCGAGAATTTCAATAGTATCGTCAAACATTGCTGTCTCCCTGCACAGATTTAGACCTAAGCGGATGCCGATTAAAAGGCCAGAAGAAGTTGGCGGCGCTCATAGGTTGGTAACTATCTGGCGCTAAGCCTGTCGCATGAACCGGAGAATCCGAGCCATTTTGTTTTGCCTGTTGGCCCTTTTGGGGGCTGGCACCGCTTTTGCCCAAGATGCCACCGAAGAAGGCGCGTCGATTTGTTAGGCGGCGAGTTATGCGGCAGCACAGGAATTATCAATCCCACCCGATGTGATGTTGGCCATCAGCCTGACCGAGACCGGCAGGCGGCAGGGCGGGCGGCTGCGTCCATGGCCATGGACGGTGAATATGGAAGGTGCGGGCCATTGGTTTGACACCCCGGCCACAGCGCTGGAATTCGCAACCAAGCGATACGGCGAAGGCGCGCGCAGCTTTGATGTTGGGTGCTTTCAGTTGAATTACCGCTGGCATGGTATGCATTTCACCTCGATCGAGGCGATGTTTGACCCGATGAACAATGCACGTTACGCCGCCCGCTTTCTAAGTGATCTTTATGTCGAGCTTGGCAGTTGGAGCGCGGCTGCGGGCGCATATCATTCGCGCACGCCGTCATATGCCAGCCGCTATTCTGCCCGGTTTGATGATATTCGCGCCCGGCTTGGGGGCGCGGCTGAGGAACCTCGCCTTGTGCTTGCCGTTGCTGCATCGCCCGCACGCCCTGTGCTGGCCGTGCATCCATTTTTATCGGCCGGTTCGCGTTTTGCTGCCGGGCCGTACAGCGCGCTTGCCGCGGCACCGGGTGAAACGCCGCTGCTGATTGATGACGCCGCCGCCGCCAGCACAGCGCCACTTGGGTCCTTGGCCGCGGGCGTCATTGAGACACAAACACACAGCCTTCTGGTCGCCGGACCGGGCGCCTTATTTTAGGGGTTGGCATGAAGTTTTCAATTCGCGAGCTGTATCAACCCACGGTTTTGCTAAGCCTTGCGCTGATGGCGGTCATCGTCATGATGGTTTTGCCGGTGCCGTCCTTTGTGCTGGATATCGGGCTGGCGGCCAGCTTTGCGCTCGCCATTCTTATATTCACCATCACACTGTTCATTGGCCGCCCCTTGGATTTTTCATCCTTTCCGACAATTTTGCTGGCCACGCTTATGCTGCGCTTGTCGCTTAACGTCAGCTCCACCAAGCTGATAATTGGCGAGGGGCATAACGGCACGGCAGCGGCGGGCAAGGTGATTGAAGGCTTTGCCATGTTCGTCATGGGAGGCTCGGTCTATCTAGGCCTTGTGGTGTTTGGCGTGCTGATGATAGTGAATTTCATCGTCATCACCAAGGGCGCGGGCCGTATGGCCGAGGTTGGCGCACGCTTTGCACTTGACGGGATGCCGGGCAAACAACTGGCCATTGATGCCGACATGGCCGCCGGCGCGATTGACCATGCCGAGGCTAAGGCGCGCCGTCAATTTGAACAGGAAGAAACCACGTTTTTTGGTAGCCTTGATGGAGCGTCCAAATTCGTGAAGGGCGATGCGGTGGCCGGTTTGCTTATCACCATGCTGAACCT
>Ga0102814_10002984_pt1 | contig 11236 bp, 8 predicted proteins | sample ColrivemetaGS741_FD_79112 | JGI IMG/M metagenome (GOLD analysis project Ga0102814, IMG submission 79112) | Estuarine microbial communities from the Columbia River estuary - Flood tide ETM metaG S.741 | ecosystem: Environmental > Aquatic > Marine > Intertidal zone > Estuary | place: USA: Columbia... | reverse complement strand
GAGTAGCCATGTACTCTTTGAAAATGTAACTTTTTTCATATGTGCTTTTTGTAAAGGTTTTTTTGTAAAAATTTGGACTGTTTCCATAATATCAATTATTTGATTAATAGATTAGAAAAAAATCAAGATAAAAATATAGTAATTGATTAGCCAAAACCACACCATTGCACCAACGGTATAGCTTATTGAATAAATGGTAGTTGAGAGAGGATGAACGGTAGTGGTTTACTTATACTCCAGTTCACTATAAGTAAATGGCACAACAAGAATTACACGTGTTCCGGTGTTAGAATGCTTGAAATATACCGTGTGGTATGAACAGAAGTACTGATAGGGGTCAGATTAGGGGTCAGAAATAGACGCTTTTACCCCCCAACACCCGATTCCTTTCAAACTTAGGAAAAATTAACTCTCACTGCACCAACTGCACCTATACCGCTGATATTCTGAGGTTTAGTTGGGGCTCTCCAGTAATTTCAACATAAAAAAAGCCCGTAACTCATAATAATTTCTCTCTGTATGCTCTTGCTGTATGCTCAAAACTGTTTAGTAGCCCCTATAGGACTATTTACGAACCAATTGGTGCAAGAATTAAGAGATTTCTATTCAAAACTATGTACCTATAAGACTTGCTGATTTTGTTAAATTCCATCCTTCTTTATCCTTAATAAATAGATTTACCGTAAATTCTTGTTTCCTTGTATAACGTTTGTGAAAAAGTATCAATTTGCTAATGTCATCATTAAAAAAAGGTATACTAAGTAGTTGAAATGATCCCTTGTATTTTATTGATTTAATATCTTCCCAGGGGATTATATTTAAATGATTTGAATATAGTTCTAAGGTATTAGTACATTCATTCACAGATGAAAAGCCTTCATGCTTTGAAAGCCCCAGCATCAATAAATGATCACTGAAATAAATAATTGTATCTTGGGGAGGAGGGTAGATTTTACCACGCTTATTATAAAAATCAGAGCGTTTTTGACTAATACCTATCCAATATTCTAACTCACAAATTGGCATTAAAGTATTGATGGTTTTTACATTTTCGTTGTCATTATAATATTCCTTAATAATCTGTTCAACTATATGAATTTTTTCTTGATCTGATACTTCACTTTTATTATTGCATGATGTGAATACTACAAAAAGAGCAAAAAGGAAAATTATGATATTTCTCATCCGAATAATTTGTCTAATTACAAGATGTAGAAATCATTTTAAAGGTTGTGTGGAAAGATTAAATACAAAACACTATTGAAGTTTCCGAATCATCACAAACAGCATCTTTGACATTTCTTCCAGACTTTTGTAGAATTCATCGAAATCCGACTTGTTTATTATTTCCTGGTCGTACAAAAAATCAAATATGGCAACACATTCAAAAGCAGAACCACGAGAAATGATGTAAAAGTTTCTCTTGTCTGGTTTTGTAAAACGACCTGATCCTTCTGCAATATTGAGCATGATACTGAAGGCAGCTCGTTTGAGTTGGTCGTGGGTGTTTCGGTCTAATTTGTTGTTGATTAGAAATGAATGAACCTTGGAATTGAATTCCTTGGATTTTTGATATACGATTAGCTTTTCGAAATCGAACATAGGGTAGGGTTTAGGTGAATGAATGGTACAGTTTGAGTTTGAGTTTGAGCATAGAGGGAAACAGTTTTTCGTCTGTGAATTTCAAAATAACACTTTCAAAACTCAAAACTCTTTTCTCTCTGTATGCTCTTGCTGTATGCTCAAAACTGTTTAGTAGCCCCACCAGGACTCGAACCTGGATCTATGGTTTAGGAAACCACTATTCTATCCCTTGAACTATGGGGCCAAAAGGTGTGCAAAAATAGAAATTATTAAATTAATTCTTCAACATTGGGAATAAATAATCAGAATAGATGATTCATTCAGTTTTTTAGAACGACAACTTGACTGTAGAAAGGCCTAATTGATTTTAATATTAAAAATATATTTGCCACATTGCTCCTTTGCAGCTGAATAGTCTTCCTGCCATAAATACTTTGCCATGGCATCTAAAGCAATGTTTTGCTTATTCTTGTCCTTGATGGTCGTCTCACTCTGAATGATCTCCACATAAGTAGATTTTCCTCGTTTACTGATACATACCTTCATGGAGATCTTTCCATTTTCTCTCATCAATGCAGGCGGAATCTTTCCACTCACTGGCTGACGACCGAATATACCATCACCCGTTCCGTCAAAAATACCCGTTCCGGGTCCGCCGGTTCCCGCTCCGGATGAACTATCCGTTCCACTGCCATCTTTCCCAAATCCATCTCCCTTTTTTCCCTGCCCGGATCCGCTACCGTCCTTGTTGGAGGGCGGGGAAGAGTTCGAACCGGTATCATTGGCCTTGCTGGTCTTTCCACCTGATTTGTTAACCGGGATCTCAGCTGGTTTTGAATCTGAATCATTGGAAGGCGCCGGAGTGATCTCAACAGGTTTTACTTCTTCAGGTGCTTCCTCAATAGCTACGATCTCACTGTCTTCAAAAATATCTGATTCAATCGTCTCAACGGGCGTTGGATCAGGCATTTTGATCTCAGGTACAGGTGTTTTGGACTGTGGCGTCTCTATCTGATCCACCGGTGCCGTTTTTACCTTTTCTATGTTCTCGTTCCGAGCGCGTTGCTCACCCTCAGAAGATTGTCCCTTATAACTGTTGGCAGATGGAGCATTAGCGAAATCTATGGCAATTGAAAACTGGGTATCAATGCTTTGTTCCGGATCTTCCTTCAACAAAGGAGATAAGGCGAGAAGGAGAATCAGAATATGGATTGCTACAGAAATACGCAATCCCCGCTTCTTGTGCTCGTCCTCGTTCTTCAGTTTTGCTTTACTCATAGAGATAAAAATTATATTGGCATAACGTTTTCAATGCCTTTGTTATTATTTAGGGGTCCAAACTCTTTAACTGCTGCCAAATATATTATAAAATTTAATAATTTTATTATTTAAAATATGCGCATTTTCTATACCTGATCATATTCCGTTGTTTTTTTTACGTCATCACGGACAGATTCTTTAAAAATAATTAAAAACAAGCAAAAAGCAAATTCACAGGCTTGATGAAATTATGGATTTCCTGCTTATTCTGTTTTTAAATTAAGCAATTTTAACTATCATTGGCATGGTAATACAAAAGTCAAATTTTAAAATAAGTAAATGTACCTGAGCATCATCATTCCTGTCTATAATGAAGCCGATCATGTCGAAATCATGCTGCAAAATCTGTCAGAAGTAGAAATGCCCGGTTTCCTCGAAAATATCGAATTTCTGATCGTTGATGATCATTCGTCAGATGATTCCGTGTCCATCCTCAAAAGCTATGTTGAAAGTCGTGAGAATTTCAGACTTTTTATCCAAAACAAAAATATGGGTAAAGGCGCAGCCGTTCGCAGAGGACTGGCTGAAGCAAATGGAGACGTTTTTCTGGTACAGGATGCTGATCTTGAATTGTCACCAAATGATATTCCACGGATGCTGATCGCAATGCATGAGCTGGGTGTTGAATTTATAAATGGAAGCAGATATCTGCCGGGTATCGTTCGCCCCCTGGCTTCCTATAGAAGATATCTTGGCAATCGACTGTTCTCATGGTTGACATCCATCCTGATCAATGTCAGAATAACCGATATGGCTTGTGGTTATAAATTGTTTCACAGGAATATCGTTGAACAGATCACTTTGAAAGAAAATCGATTCGGATTTGAAGCCGAATTGATCCTGAAAGCACTGCGACTGAAAAGGAATAATATCGCTGAAGTTCCCGTTCAGTATTTTCCTAGAAATGAAGGGGAAGGCAAGAAACTCAATACCTGGGATGCTTTCAAAATATTTAAAACCATCTTTCAGTATGCTTTCCTAAAACAAAATTAAGAATGGATATCAGGATAAAAAACATATGGTCAAAAGCATCTATTGTTGTCCTGCTATTCGTAATGGTTTCTGTTGACCTGAATGTTCAATTCTGGAAACAGGAAAAAAAGATAATATATTGGGATATTGTTTCCTATTATGCCTACCTGCCGGCTACATTCATTTATAAGGATATTAGCCTTCAGTTCACAAAAGATCCAAAGTCTTCAATCGAACACAATTATGTTTTCTGGCCTCAGGAAAATGATGAGGGTGAACTGGTTATCAAAACAACCATGGGTTTATCGTATTTCTACGCTCCTTTCTTTTTTCTCGGTCATGTTGCCGCTTTGATTTCAGGTCAGGACACCGGGGGATTCTCAGCACCTTACAAATTGGCATTAATGATAGGTGCATTGTTTTGGTTATTAGTTGGGTTGGTCTTTTTACGTAAAGTATTACTTAAGTATTTTACAGATGAGATCACAGCAGCTGTTTTACTAATAATTGGTTTTGGAACCAATTTGTTTCATTATGCCACGCTTGAACCGACGATGTCACACCTCTATAGCTTTACGGCATTTTCAATATTTCTATGGTTGGTGATCCGTTGGGAAAAACAAGCTTGTTTGTTGAATAGTTTGTTGTTAGGACTGGTTGCCGGCCTGATTACATTGATCAGGCCCACCAATTTTATTATTGTATTCATTTTTATCTTATATGGCGTCAGGGATTTTCAAACTTTGAAAACCAGGATTGTATATTTACTTTCAAAATATAAAATGATCCTGGTAATGATGCTTGCAGGAGTGCTGATCATTCTGCCGCAACTGATCTATTGGAAAGTCGTTACCGATGATTGTTTTTATTATTCTTATGGTTCTGATGAAAGTTTCTTTTTTGGTCATCCGCACATTTGGGATGGTCTTTTTAGCTACCGCAAAGGTTGGTTTGTCTATACCCCTGTAATGATCTTCTCCCTCGCTGGTTTCTTTTGGTTAAAAGACAAACTCAGTGGTTTTTTAATTCCGCTCTCCGTCTTTATGGTGATCAATCTATTTCTGGTTTTTTCCTGGTGGAGCTGGTGGTATGGTGGTAGTTTTGGCATGCGTGCACTGATTGATTCTTACGCCTTGCTTGCTTTGCCACTGGCTGCCTTTCTGAAATGGATCAGCGGTCAAAAACGGGTATTCAGGTCCTTTTCCTATGCAATTGTCTTTCTCTTCAGTTTTTATGGATTGTTTGCAACGGTTCAGTATTATTATGGGGCAATCCACTGGGATAGTATGACGAAATCAGCTTATTGGGATTCCTTTGGAAAGATTCGGCCTTCCGGCCAATTTTATGAGCTGATCAAAGAACCCGATTATGAAGCTGCCAGGAAAGGTGAAGAATCCTATTAAAAGTCGATTCCAAAATAGGCCGGCTTTAATTGGAAGTTCTGTAGGCAGGAAGTGTTTTTCCGAAAAATCGGATGATCAGATATAAAATACCTACATCTGCCAGCAAAATGATGCCGTTTGAAAAGAAAGTGCCACCCCAATATCCAGCCACAGTAATACTTATTATGCTGACCAAACCCACGATAAGAGCATACGGCATCTGTGTCTTTACGTGATCCAGATGATTACAATCCGCAGCCAATGAACTTAAAATAGTGGTATCTGAAATAGGGGAGACATGATCCCCTAAAACTGCCGCACCCAAAATACCCCGGATTACATTGTATAATAATTCAGTGCTGGTTGCTTCATCCAGCCCATACGCTTTGGATATGTACCAGCTTGCTGGTAATGCAATTGGGAATAAGATAGCCATCGTACTCCAACTTGAACCGGTTGAGAAGGCGATCAAAGCTGATAATATGAAAATGATCATCGGCATAAAATAGGGATTGACCAGACCGTCAAGCGCTGACGTAATGAATTCAGCCGTGTGCAGTTCCCGCGTCGTTATCGCCAGCGACCAGGCCAGACATAAAATAACCAGGGCCGGCATCATCGTTTTGAATCCGGCCAGCATACTGAACATCGTTTCATTTAGCTTCATTATCCTTTGACTGTTGGTAAGGATGACAGCTGCAACCACCCCTGATAAGGAACCCCAGATCAGCGCCGTGAATGAATTTGAATTACCCACGATAATTCCAACCTTAACGATCCAGGAAGTTTCGGATGAATCAAGCAAATTCATATTTTGCCAAATGACGCCCCAGTGACCGCTATCAACATTAATACCGGCTTCGGCCAATTGTAGGTATAAATTGTCCATACCGGTCGAGATCAGGCCAAGGATCGTAACAATTACCACCAATGAAACTGGAATAACTGCATTGAACCATTTATATGTGATCCCGGGTAAGGGGCTCAGATCTTCCATATCCGGTTCGTCGTCCACGCCTTTGGTGGCAGAAGAAACCCGACCGGTTGTTCTGGCTCTGTATTCAGCTTTGTACATCGGTCCAAAATCCTTTTTCATGAAAATAATGAGCAATATGAAAATCAAGGTCAAAACAGGGTAGTATGCATATTTAAGCGAACTTAAAAATATGGAATAAGGTGAGAGATCTTGATTGAATCCCTCAAGATGCACGATACCTTCTCCTATATAGCCAAGCTCAGCTCCGATCCAGGTAGTAATAAAGGCTATTGCCGCTACAGGAGCAGCTGTGCTGTCAACTATATAAGCCAGTTTTTCCCTCGAGATCCTGAATTTATCCGTAATGCTGCGCATGGTGTTTCCGACGATCAGCGTATTTGCATAGTCATCAAAGAAAATGGCAACACCCAACAACCAGGTGATGAATTGAGTGCTGGCAGGCGTTTTTGCATGTTTGGAAAGATGTGTGACAACACCAGCCATACCTCCGTTTCTAGATATGATGGCCACCATTCCTCCGATTAAAAGTGAAAAAATGATGACGGCCAGATGATCTGCATCCATCATGGTAGTGATCAGGTACTTGCTTATGGTTTCGAAAAAAGATAAAATGAAGTAATAAAATGAATCAAATCTCATCCCGCTAGCTATAAAAGCACCTGAAAAAACACCCATGAAAAGAGCAAAAATTACTTCCTTGAACAACAAAGCAAGAATTATTGCAATGGCGGGCGGTATAACAGACAACCAGAGTGGGATGCGCTTTACCCGATAACTATTATTAGCTGTCTTTGAAATATGATAAAGTTTGTGCTTGGATTGAAATTGAAGAAAAACCAGCTGACCCTTTTTATCAGTATCCAAAAGTGGAAATTCACTGGTGCCGTCTTTTGGATGAAAGGTGGTTTCGCTTCCATTGATTTTTAATGATAGCGAAAGGCCATTCAAAGGTTTTGAAAAATTTAACAAAAGGCCTTCTTTGCCAGACTTAAGTTGAAATTGGACATTTTGTATTTGAATATCAGATGAGTCAACAGGTTCAGCTGCCAATGCTTGAAATGAAGTATTGGCAAAAATGAAAATACTCAAACTTATGGCATACCTAAAAATGTACCTCATGGATAATTTTATCTTTAAAATGTCTATCTTCCAAGCCAAATCTTGAATCCATAGCATCGAGTGGATGCCTGAAGGATTAGTGAATATGAAAATAAGTCATTTTTTTTTAACATTTCTAATTTCAGCTGTTTTTAGCCAATTGATGTCTCAGGATTTCAATTGTATGGCCATTCCGGTCAGACATGGTTCAGAAATATTGGATCATCCTTTTTCGGGAGGACTTAATTCGCCGCAATTCAACCAAATGGATATCGATCTGGATGGTAAAGAAGATCTTGTCGTTTTTGACAGAATTACAAATGACATTCAGGTTTTCCTGTATCAAAATGACAAATATGTTTTTGATTGCAGCTACGATCAACTTTTTCCATACGTTTCTGCCTGGATGATCCTGAAAGATTATGATGCGGATGGGTTAAAAGATCTTTTCATTTCGCCAGCCTTGTCTTCTGCGCCCTCAGTTCAGGTTTTTAAAGCACATGTTAAAGAGGGTAAACTGCAGTTTGAAAAGCGATTTTTTCCATACGGAACCGGGGATGTGATCAGTTATAAATATTTTGGTTTTGAGTATGGTGTGTATGTCGCAAAACCCGACATTCCTGCGGTCACTGATGTTGATAACGATGGCGACCTGGATATTTTATCATTCGAATCGGGTGGGGGCACGGTTAATTATTATAGAAATTTATGTGTCGATGAAGGCTTGTCCCTCGATAGTTTTAAAATGGAACTCGCAGACAGGTGTTGGGGCAAATTCAGGGAGTCAATTTATGATGACGAGATCATTTTAAGCGAGGATCCTTTAAAATGCGCTGAATCACCGGGATTTCGACACGCAGGCTCTACCATTTTACCTATTGATATGGATGGGGACTCTGATACCGATCTTTTGCTCGGAGATGTTTCTTATAATGGGCTGATCTACATTCATAATGGGGGCAGTGAAAATGATTTTGCTACTGCTTTGGAAAGAGATTTTCCTCAGGATGATATTCCGGTTCAGTTGAATTGGTTTTTAGGCAGTTTTTTAGTGGATGTCGATCAGGATTCCAAAAAGGAATTGGTGGTTGCGCCAAATGCTACAATCGGAAGTCAGAATATTGATAATATCCTGGTCTATTCAGACCTTGATGCGACTTCAAAATTTGATTTCAGCCTCGATCCGGTCCAGTTTATGACGAAAGATATGATGGACTGGGGGGCAAAAGTTTTCCCTTGCTTTGTTGATGAAAATCAGGATGGCCTGATGGATTTAATTATTGGAATGTCTGGCATGATCGGTAAGGATACCAGCCTTGATACCAGACTTGTTTTTTATCAAAATGAAGGCAGCACCGATTCACCTGTTTTTTCATTAAAAGATACTGATTACCTCGGTTTTTCGAGTAGGAATGAGTCTTTTCTTGCTCCTGAGTTTGCTGATTTAGATGGGGATCTTGATATAGATCTGCTGATCGGTCTTGAGAATGGAAAATTTATCTATTTTGAAAATCAAGGCGGCCCGGACATGGCATTTTCATTTGCTGATCCGGTTTATGATTTTATGAACCTTGACGTTGGAGACAATGCGACTCCTTGCCTTTTAGATATAAATAATGACGGGTTAATGGATCTTTTGAGTGGTAATGCCATGTCCTTCACCAATCAAAATATTACGGGGAGCCTTGCTTTATTTAAAAATAGTGGTTCAAAATTTAATCCTTACTTTGAAGCAGACTGGGATGCAGATTTCAATGAAGTTCCCTTTGCAAATGTCAAATTGCAGGAAAGCCAATTTAATACACTCAGCTGGGCAACACCTGAGTATTATGAAAGTAAATCAGGATCTGAATTGATGGTAGGCAGTATCAAAGGAACAATCAATCAATATGCTGTTTCGATCAACGATCAACTTGAAATTCTAAAGGACTCAGTTGCCGGTTTGGATTTTGGGAGATTTGCGGCACCTGCCATTGCTGACCTGGATGGAAATGGATTTTTGGATATGTTGGTTGGTGTCGAAACCGGTGGATTCCGCTTGTATCAAACAGACATAAGGGCCTTAAGCACGGGAACAATTCAAAATACCCTGGGACAGAATACTTTTGTTATTTCGCCTAATCCGGCTGCAAATAAAATCTCTATTTCTCAATTGGGGAGGCGAACTGAAAATAACGAATGGGTTCAAATAACGATCATGGACCAGCTCGGAAATATAAAGTTACAATATGATAAATATACTTTGAACACAGCATTGGATCTCTCCGGTTTGCCTTCAGGTATCTATTTTGTATTGATTCAGGAGGATGTTTTCATGTCTTTTAACCGGTTCATGAAGTATTAATACCTGAATTGAATCAAATTTTAGTACAATAGCTCGTCATTTTATTATGTTTGCGTCAAATTTCTAATTCGATGATTAATCTTACCAACTTATCCTTATCATTTGGTGACCGGATCATATTTGACAATATCAATTGTTCGATCAAGTCCAAAGACAAAATCGGGGTTGTGGGCAAGAACGGAGCCGGTAAAACAACCTTGTTCAAGATAATTGCAGGACTTAATTCCGCAGATGGCGGGAAAGTGGATATTCCGGGAGGAAAAACCATAGGATATTTGCAGCAAGATATCAGTTTGAATCAATCTCATAAAGTGATGGAGGAGACCCTTTCTGTGTTTTCTGATATCAAAGACATTGAAAAAAAAATAGGGGAGATCGAAAAAGAACTGGAGGTTCGTGTAGATTTTGAATCGGATTCATATCATGACCTAATAACCGATCTTTCTGATTATTCAAATAAACTGGCTGTGCTCGGAAGTCATTCGATTGAAGCTACCGCCGGAAAGATCTTGTATGGTCTGGGATTTACAGCAAATGATTTTGACAGACCCATCCGTGAATTCAGCGGAGGTTGGCAAATGCGTATCGTACTAGCCAAATTGCTTTTGAGTCAACCGGATTATGTGCTGCTGGATGAACCAACAAACCACCTGGATATTGAATCCATCATCTGGCTCGAAAAATTCCTGCTGGATTATAGCGGAGCTGTTTTGTTGATTTCTCACGATAAACAGTTTCTGGATAAGGTGACGAACATTACGATGGAACTGGAACAGGGGAAGGTCCATTATTATAAAGCCAATTATTCGAATTACCTTGAACTAAGAAAGGACCGACAGGAAAAATTAGTATCCGCTTACAAAAATCAACAAAAAGTGATCACCGAAAAAGAAAGAACGATCACCAGATTTATGGCCAAAGCGAGCAAAACGAAACTCGCACAATCCATGCAAAATAAGCTGGATAAAATGGATCGCATCGAATTGGATGAATTCGATACCAAAGCGATTAAATTGCAATTTCCTAATGCGGAAAGAGCAGGACAGATCGTGCTGGATGTTAAAAATTTATCAAAAAGTTACGGAGATCTGAATGTGCTTCAAAATGTTGATCTTAAAATGGATCGGGGCGACCGTTTGGCTTTTGTGGGGCAAAATGGTCAGGGAAAAACTACTTTGGCAAGGATCATCATAAAACATCTGGAAGCAACTGCCGGGGTGGCGGAATTGGGACATAATGTAACGATCGGTTATTACGCTCAGAACCAGTCAACAGAACTTGAACCCGGCCTAACCGTTCTGGAAACTATGGAACGCAGTTGTCCAACTGAAATGAGAACGCAGATAAGAAGTATTCTGGGCGCTTTCTTGTTTAGTGGAGAGGATGTTGAGAAAAAAGTAGTGGTGCTTTCCGGAGGAGAACGGGCTCGATTATCCATTTCTCTGATGTTGCTCAGACCTTTCAATTTCCTTGTGATGGATGAACCTACCAATCACCTGGATATCCGAACAAAGGAAGTACTGAAGAATGCTTTGCTTG
>Ga0102814_10002983_pt1 | contig 11237 bp, 10 predicted proteins | sample ColrivemetaGS741_FD_79112 | JGI IMG/M metagenome (GOLD analysis project Ga0102814, IMG submission 79112) | Estuarine microbial communities from the Columbia River estuary - Flood tide ETM metaG S.741 | ecosystem: Environmental > Aquatic > Marine > Intertidal zone > Estuary | place: USA... | reverse complement strand
TGAAAAAGGTTTTATATTATTTCTTGTTTTTCCCCATCTTTATTTCAGCTCAAATTAACGAAAGTGATACGCTTAACGTAAAAGCAAGTCTTTCTATAACTGGATTTTATCAAGGCGGAAATGTAGAAACCTTAATTTTTAGAGCAAAAACAGATTTGAGTTTTAAACCTTGGAAGAATTGGGTATTTAAAAACCAAAATTCGTATGTCTATCAAGAGTTTGGCAAGGAAAAGGCAGATGAAGATATATTAAGTCTCAACTTCTTATATCTTAACCCTGAGCGAAAAATATATCCGTTTGTATTAGGTTTTGTTAGCACCAATTTTCGAAGGGAAATTGATTTGCGTTCTCTTGTTGGTGCAGGTGTTACGTTTCAAATTCTTAATAAAGAAAAGGATTGGCTAAAACTTTCTTTTTCTAGTGAATATGAACAGACCCGTTTTAACGAAACTGATTTTAACATTTTGGAGTATGATGGTAACGCATCTATTAATACTTTTCGGGTAACTTTATGGTTTAATGGTAAATACCATTTGTTTAAAAATAAAATAATTCTAAATCATGAAAATTATTTTCAACCTTCTCTTGAGGAAAGTAATAATTTTCGTTGGCAAGCAGATGTTGGTTTAGAACTGCCCATTTGGAAGTTTTTAAACCTTAAAATAAATTATCGACATACCTTTGAAAGTATAGTTATAGAAAACCAAAAACAGGAAGATAGATTTTTGACATTTGGTTTTACCCTAAAAAGTTATTAACTAGATTAACGCAACTGACTTTAGGTTAAGTAATAAATTTAGCAAATACAAACCGAATATAAAATCTGTGGGATTTTCCGAGTATACACAAACTAGAAACTAACCTGCCGGCAGGCAGGTTATGCATATTGTTGTTTGCAGTTTTTTCTAACTAAATTCCGTTATTTCATTTTGGTTTCTAAAACTGTCGAATTCAATCCTTTGAAAATTAACCAAAGAGGAAGAATTAGTTGAATGAGCCCTATTGGAAGAAGCATATTCATACTAATGCTATTTCCGAAAATCGAAAAGACTATTTCAATAAACATAAGAATTACTGCTATTATTCCACCAATTGAAATGCCTATTGGAATTAATTTAGACACGTACAATGTATAGTATAAAATAAAAACTGGAAAGCAAGAAATGAGTAAACTCAAGTAGTGTGTCCACCAATGTTTTTTATAAAACACATTACCTAAAGTATTTAATATGTCATAATTGCCAGTTTCATTTTTAGTATACTCTAGACTTAATTCTAACATCGATAGAACACTAATATTGTCAATAGATATAGCTATAAAACCTAGTATACTAGAAGCCAAATATAAAAAAGCCAAAGTGCTGCTATGTTTTTTAAAAATTGGTAATAATACTGAGGCTATAAAAACAGAGGTTATTCCGCTTAAAAATAAAAGTAAGGTCGAAATAATGATTTCATTTGAGTTTGCAGAAGTATTAGTTAGAAAATCATCTGAAAATAGTACAGGGCTTTGTAAAAATTGATAGACAGTAATTCCTGTTGCAAAAATTAGTAGAAACAATAGACCTAAGAGCCTTCCAGTTTTTTTATTAGATTTCATATTTTGATTGATTAGTTGATTGATTGAATATAAGACGTAGTACACTATAGAATGTTACAAAGAGGGTGGGTTTTCAGATTGCACTTTAGGGTTAATATATTAGCCATTTTAATGGCTTATATAAATAGTTGTTGTTAGTTTTTTTTCAATCTTTTAATTTCTTTTTGATACCCTTCCTCGTTTCCTAATTTTAATTTTTTTGAAACCATTATAGCCGACTTATAAGTCTCAATTGCCTTATCTAATTGGTTTGTTTTCTCATACAATGCAGCTAAATTATTTAAAAACATAATATACTTTGGATATGCTTCTGAAGCTCTTTTATATACTGTAATTGCTCCCAAGTTGTTTTCTTTATCTAGCAATTCCATAATTATGTTAACGTAATCACTAGCTGGTCTTCTGGTATTTTCACCATACTTATCTGCTAGATTCTGCTCACCTTTTAAAAATACTTCGTCACTATAATTCTTTAATAAATCTTCAGAAGCTTTTAAATCAGAAAACACAAATTTCAACCCATAATAATTTAGTAATAATCGAGAATCATCGTGTTCTTCATCGCCCACAATTTCTTCATGCTTCCAACGGAAGTTTTTAGGTGGATTATTTTTGATTACATCAACATATCGAACTAACTCTTGACGCATTCCCCAACCTTCTGCTCCACCAGTTCCAAAGTAAACAGATTTATTCAGAGAATCTTTAGACTTGAAAAATTCTTTAGCTTGACCTGTCATTTCTTCTTTATTCCACCATAAAGCCGGTGCTTGTATGATGAATGCATTAAATAATTCTGGTTTATTCATTAATGCATATGTGCTAAATAGACCTCCAAAAGAATGCCCTTCTAAAATTCGAAAGGGATGAGTTTGAAAGTTTGATTCTACATATGGAATTAATTCTTTTTCTAAAAATTGGATAAATTTAGGAGCTCCTCCACTTTGTGGTATGTCTGTATCAGCTCCTGCATAAGCATCTTCGCCTGCATTTGAGGGCGTTAAATCTCTTGCTCTATCTAAACTTTCTATAGCCACAATTATCATTGGCGGAATAATACCTGATTCTGTGAGTAACTCAACGGTTCCCACCTCATGTTTTATATTTCCCAACCCATCTAAAAGATAAAGAACAGGGTAAGCATTTTTATTATTTTCATATCCAATGGGTAATGAAATAATAATGGGACGGTCTTCTTGTAAGATTTCAGATTTTAAGATGTACTGCGTTCCTAAACCTAAAAGTTGATTGTCTTCAGTTAACTCTATTTTGTCTGCCAACTGTGCATTAGCACTAAATTGAAAAAAGATTATTGAAAGTACTGCAAGCGAAATTTTGAATAATTTATAGTTCATTTTATTAAATGTTATACAATGAAGACGATTCTCTAATTATAATGTTACCTATTAATTAATTATACATGTGCTAAGCTTTGTTATTCTTTCCAAAAAGGTATAACGACAGATTCTCTAAAAAACAAAGAGTCATTTTCATTATTATTTTGGTGAATTTTCACATTTACTTTTATTGCATGTTCTCCACGAGCCAGATATCCTAGATCCAGAACAGTTATTAATCCAAGATTTTTGCGTGTAGGGTGCTCATAGAACCGGTATTTAAGATTGTTTAATAGTGTATCATTAACATAAATTTTAAATCGTTGGGAGTGGCAGTCTAAAGCCAAATCTGCATTCATGTTGTTACGTAATGGATCATTATTGCTAAAGAAAAAAATACCTGTTTTAGCTGGTTTTAAGTTCGGGCAAATGGCCTTAATAACTTGATCATCGTTACGTGCGACATAAGGCAGAAAAAGTTGAACAAATCCGTTTTTAACAAACTTGGAAGAAATACTTGCAGAATACGAAGACCTATCTTCTACTGTATCATCATAAAAATTGTTGCTTATGGATTGTAGCGTTCGATTTCCTGGAAGGTATGCATGTGAATTAACGTTCAATGAGGCAATTAAGGTAAAACCTATCAAATAAGGAATTAAAAATAAAACAATATTACGGCCGTATTTATTGTCCAACAAATTATAATAAATTGGACGATAGATAAAAGCCAAAGTAATAACGCTGAAAAAGCGATAAATAGGATAATAGAACCTGGCAAATCTTTTTTTTTGTTTTATCCAACCAAGGGTAATGAAATCAAAGAAATAGACTAAGCCTCCCAATAGGTATAATAATAAAAAAGGTACAATAACCAAAACCCATATATCTCCAAATCTGGTGACTATCCATTGCATAGTAATTGCCAGGATAAAGATTCCTACAACATAAAGACCACCGGAAATTAGAATAAAAATGATAAGAAAAGTAAAACCGAAAACAGAACTGCATAATTTTTCCAATTGCTGGATATATAAATCAAAACTCACAATTTTAGTTCGAAGAAACCGATCAAATTTAGGGCTTGTATTTAGTTTATTAAAATCAATATCTCCAGACACATAACGCAATCCTATTGTGCTAATCCACAGCCCACGTAACAAAACATGCAGTATGAGATTAATAATCAAAACGTACCACGCACCCAACATTACCTGATAAGGTATATACAGAAATTCATAATAGGCACTCCCGGATAGCAATAGACTAATTTGATCATCCAGGTTGAGAACTGGCTCATATGATTCAGCTAGTAAAAAAATAGCAAAGCCAGAAATCAATAGCTCAAGTTGCCAACTCTCTTGCTGTAGAATCTCAAGCCATTTAGTAAACGATTTATTCTTGTCCTTTTTCATTTGATTTTTAATAATAGCATTTCTAATTTACAACACTTATTTTTTCATTAATTGCACTAGATCAAAATAAAGACGTCTGTCAAATGGAAGGTTGTCTCGCTTTTCTAAATATATAACAATTAATTAACTAGAGTTTAGAGTAATGAAGGTTAACATTATTGTTTACGGTGTTATGCTCAGATTGTTGAATTCATTTATTTTAATTAATAGCCATATACATTTGGATCATTAGTATGGTATCCATGTATGCATGAGCTAAAATTAAAATCCAAAGTCTCCTTTTTAATTTGATATAACAGATACCCAAAGCTAATCCCATAAATCCTGTTTGTACCATTCCCATCGGTCCCCACGAATAATGAATAAGTCCGAAAATAATTGAACTAAGTATTACTGCAAGATTCCTTGCTATTTTAGAATCGGCTCCAATCTGTGAGATTCTTGTTATTAAAAATCCTCTATAAATAACTTCTTCTCCAAATGAAGAAACGATGTATACACCTGCTAATGTTAAAAGTAGCATCCCAATATTACCTTTTAAATAATCATAACCAGTCATGTTTGCACCTTCTGGTATGCCTGTTATATTGGCCATGATAATAGATCCTATTATAAAACCGGCTAATGCAAGAACTAGAACTAAAAGAGAAAGTAAAAACAGTTTAATACCACCTCTCCAAGAAATGGATTTAAAGGTTAATCCAAAGTCTTTCCAACTTTCTCCGCGAAGTTTAAGACCGACCCAAACATAAATCAGCATTAGAATATTCGCTATCCATAGTACTGTTTGTTTTAAAATAGGATTGTCTCCAACGAAAGGAATTATTAGTCTAATAAAGGCATAGACGAAAATAAATAGGAATAAAATTTCTCCTATTTTAACCAGTTTATTTTTTTGCAGTTGATTTCTAAGTTTTATAAATTGAACTTTATTCGTCTTTTCTATCATTTCTGCATGCCTTTATTTTAACTCTAAATAGAATAATTTATTTCTAATATAATCATTTTTTAACTTACCTAAAAATGTACTATATTTTTTTTTAGCAACAGTTTTTATACATTCAAAAACGTACTAATGTCAAAATATTTTCAATTCTCATAATCAAGCAGAATGTGGTTATCTCATCAATTAATTACAAACAAATCTCTTAGCGAATTGTGTTCTCTATGTAACAACCAGACTATAATTATTCCAAAGACAAAGTTAGATGCAAATCCTTCAATTATGTGGCTAAAACGTACACTGGCTATTGGCATTAAGGGGTTTTCTAAAATAAGTCCTGAAATCTGTGGTATTGTAAAGAAAAGTCCTACAAGAATAGCAGTCCACCATACATTTACTTTTGAGCCATGTATTATTGGAATTGCGCATAGAGTCCATAGCATTGCTCGTATTGCCTGAAATGGGAATAACCCAGAATTGTCATGAAAGGTTCTGGCAGTGTGCTCCCAAAAAGGCAAGATGTCTCCAGGACTTCCATAAAAAGCTCTTAAGTCAGCATTTTGCCAGGCGATGTAATAACCAGCACACCAGTATAGTAAAATATATATTATTGCAATTGCTATTAATTTCCATATCCACTGCTTGACAGGAATAATTAATGGCGGAGTAGGTTTTATTTTTTCCTTTGATTTTCCTTTGCCTAAAATCAAAACTGCCAATGGTATATAAACAAAAGCTACAGGTAATCCCATAATAAATAATCGCGGCAAAAGATTTTGTTCAAATGTAACATTTGACATGAAATACCAGGCTTCAATCTGGGTTAAAAATGTTACAGCACCATAATATGCAAAGCTCAATGTCAGAGCCAATTTCCATCTATTCCAACGCGAGCTAAGAATTAATCCGATTATGAGTAACATATTGATAACCCCAAAAATTAAAAATCCGATATTGCCACCAATCAGTCCTGGTTCAGATTCTATATCAGGAAGCATCCCTGAAATAAACATTGTTCCGCTGATGAATAATACATAAAATAATATTAGAAGTAAAGCAGTCCGTGCCGCCCATATCAAAGGCTGTTTTGCAATCATATTTTTGATTTTATTTAATAATTTGTTTACATAATGGTTTATTTCATTTTAATTGTGATATTGCTTTTTTACACCATTTTAAAGTAGTTTTGTTTGAATCAATCCCAAATTGAAAAGCGAGCCTTCCATGCAACGGCATATTGTTTGATTCTTTATTATAAAACGCTTGAAGCTCTTTAATGTAAGTATTTAGTAAGTTTTGAAATGATGTTAGAAAATTAATTCTTTGATTCTTATCTAATAGGGTCTCCATAAAGCCAAATCGAAGTAAAAGTTCATCAGTTTTTTTTTCAACTTCGATTTTTTCAACGGGTTTCAAAAACCAATTTTTAAGAGTTAGAATCCCGTTTGTGGTGATTTCAAAACAAGTCTTGCCGGTTTTAACTTGTACATTTTTTTTAACTAACTCAAATTTTTGTAATCTATTAAGTGCTGGGTATATGGTTCCTGGACTGCTACTGTAATTGCCTAAAGCTGTTTCCTTAAATAATTTTCTTATGGCATAACCAGAGAGTGGCTGATCTTGAATTAATCCAAGGATTGCAAAATCTAATAATGTAGGTTTAATATAATCTTTATTTTTCATATTTAATACGAATCATATTATAAATATAGTACGAATCATATTAAAATACAAATTTTATTTCTTATTATTAAAAAATATGTAGTGCAATTATGGTCAGCTTTAGCTGAATGTATTCCAAGTCTTAGTATATGACGCGTTTAAATGAACTATTTAATAGTTATACCTAGTTTTTATTTCTTCTTTCAGAAGTTTTTATTACTTCCATAATAACGTTCAAAGCCTTGTCATTCCCTTTAAAATAATCTGTCGATGATAAACTTACAGGAATATCTGGAGCGATCCATTTACGATGGTCTTCTGCTTTATAAGTTTGATGATATTGTGAAGCTACAATTCCTATTAAACCTGAATATGGTAATTTGAACCATCCTGCTTCTCCTATAAAACTTGGTTTTGATCCACTTGGCTCACCCACTAAAATTGCATTTGTGAATTTTGTTATTTCAGTCAATAAATTTTGAGCGGCAGAAAAGGTTCCTCTACCCATTAAAACGAAAATATTTCCTTCAGGGTTTATAATTTCAAATTCGATTAATGTTTTTAGCATGGGAGGGAATATAGATCCATCTCCACCAGCATTAAACCGCAAGTCTAAAATTAAATTTTGAGAATTGCTTTGTTTTATGTTTTCTCGAAGCTTTGAATTAAAATCCATCAAAGTCAGTTCTTTTTTTTGTTGAATTACGTTAAATTGTATATATATTGCATTATACTTAGTTACTATTTTTGACCAATAATTATCTTCTGTTTTTGATAAAAATAAAGGTTGATTCTCTGTTTTTAGCTTTGGTAATATTGGCATACCACTAAACTGCCAAGTTACCGGATTCATTGTTACTTTTTCAGATTTCCCTTCTTTATCGCTTAGAGTTATTGTTACTTGATTCGCATTCTTAATAATTCCTAAACCTTCTAATACATCGGGTAATCCCAAATAATAAGGGCCTAACCAAAGTATTTGCATATCATTATCCCTTGCATTTAAGGCATTTGTTTTTTGAAGTGCAGCTTCAATACGTGTGTTTTCAATCAACTCTACCTTATAACCAATCCATTGTTCGAAGCCTTCCTCAGCATCAACAATAAATAGCCCATCATTAAACTGATAAAACTGAACAGGTAGTTTTTTTAAAGCGCCTTTGTTTGGAGATGTCGGTAAAATAAAATTATGTCCACTTCCAAAAGCTCCGAATAGTTTAATTATTTTGAAAATTATTTGTTCGTCAGATAATGATGCTATATTTTTTTTTATATCTAACATTTCTTTTGCTAAATCTGATTTTGAAATAGCCTCAGAGCTATAGCGTAACTCAATTATTCGTTTCTCTAAATATGTAATATCTTTAGACCAAGCTTCTTCTCTTGTTATATCTTTTTGAGTATCATACCCAAATAACTCTAGAAAATCTTCATCTTCACTAAAACTTTTAAAAGCAGAACTGCCTTTTAAAAACGGTTTTTCGTCATAACGTGCTACAAAGCCTTTTCGCATCCATAACATTGCATTATCTTTATCTCCATCTTCAGCATATGCTTCAGCAATTTTTATCATAATATCGTTTGAAGGTGCTGAACCTGTTGGAATTCCTGTTAAGATAGTTCCACCAAGATTGAGGGTTTTCTTTAGTGCCGTAATAGCATTTTGATACTGCTCATCTTGATAATAGGAAAGTCCTAGTACATAAAACAAATCTGAATCATTTTGATAATGTTCCGTTAGGTTTTCTAAAATTGGAATCGTCTCTTGCCATTTTTCATTCTTTACTAATCTTATAGCTTCAGTTCTTTTATTAAAATAATCAAGCGGATTTTCTACTTTACTATTTTCTATTTGCGAAAAAGCATAAGGAATATTGATAAAAATCAATAGGAGAAGGCTTACAATGTTTACTTTTTTCATATTTAATTTTTATTAATTAAGGTAAATAAATAATAGAATTGTTACACTAAAATCAGTTTTAATTAGGCATAACGCCTTGCTTAACGCAGCTAGGTTCTGAGTTTTAAATTATTAATAACTAAATAGTCGAAACTAAAGCTTTGGATGTCCTTGCGTAAGCACAATATAAAACATCCTAAAAATAGTCCTATTTGCTATAAGTATTGTTGTAATCGGGTGATTTTAGAATCCATTAATTATTTTTTATCTGTTTAATATTACTTCTAAAACTTTCAATAACTACTGATGTTAGTATTAGCCCTCCACCCAAAATAGCACTAATATCTGGGTACTCTTTTAAAAAAAATACACCTATAATAATTCCATATATTGTTTGCGAACTACTTATGATACTGACTGAAGTTGTAGAAAACTTTTTAAAACTATACAAGAAATATGTATGTCCTATTGCTGTAGTTAACAGAGCCAAAATCAAATTTCCAGGTAATTGATTTACAAATCCTGTATTATCTAGAGTAAAAAAGAAAGGAGATAAGCAAATTGTTATAATAATTAGTTGATATAGCATTAAAATTGAACCATTATATTCATTTGATTTTGCTTTCATTATTAAATTACGTAAAGAAAAACATATTGCTGAAAATATCCCAAGTCCTAATGTTTTGATGTATACCTTCTCATCCGTAAAATCAGGAACTATAAAATAAACTCCAATAATTACCATAACCCCTAAAACCAAATGTATTTTTTGAAATTTTGTTTTTAGGATAATTGGTTCTAAAAATGCAGTTATTACTGGATAAGTAAACAATAACAACATTCCAACAGCTATATTTGAAAGCTTTAAAGTGTAGAAATAAGTAAGCCAATGTAAGCCCATTAATAAGCCTCCCGCAATAAATGCTAATCTGTCTTTCTTCTTAATGTTAAAATCAAATTTTTTCCATTTACAATATATATATATAAATATACTTGCTAATAAAGCTCTTGATGCAATGATAGTTGGTACTGGTAAGTCTATATATCTACCTAAAACTCCAGAAGTACTAATAAATATTATTGCAATATTAAGTTCAATTATATTTTTAAAACGATTGTTTTCAGGTAGACTATTCATTATTTTATTCAGTTTAGAATCATTAGTTTACTTATGAAATAAAGCGTTAAATTAGTTATCCTCATAATAAATTGCATTTGTATTTAAAGTATAAAGAGTAATTATAAGTTTAGCAAACCTACTGTCTATCCAAATACAAAGAGTTAAGTTTTATAAAATATTTGAAATTGTATAATCTTTAATCTTCTCATGCTGAACTTAAAAAACAGATGAAACGGATTAATATTAGCTTTATAAATCTAAAAAATCAGAAAACAGCGTTTCTGTTTTTTAATCTAAAAAGCTACGATACTGTTGCTTATAACGCCCTGCTAAACGCAGTTACGTTCTGGATTTTAATTTATTACTATGATTATTTATTTCTAACATCTTCAATTTTAGCACTATCTGCAAAATCCACTATATTTTTTGTTGTATTGCGTATTTGTCTTATTTAAAGACATAAACAACTTTGTTTTTAACAATCTTTTTTATTAAAAACAAAATAAATAAAGATATTACTCCTCCGATTAAAGTCCCATAAATATCTTTCCAATCAAATACCCCACGGGGTAAATAGGGTTGCAATATTTCATAAAGAATATATCCAATCACAATAAATCCAATTACACGAAATACTTTCTTTCTTGGTGAGTTCAATATTGCCAACATGAAAAATATTTGAACGATTATTCCTCCCGAATTTCCAATACTATCAGCAACTCCATAATCATCAATGTTATTTGTATAAATATATGGTCTGTAAATGTTTCTTCCCATTTCTGTTAGAAAGAAAAATAAAACTGCAATCACCATATATATAATCCTTTTGCTATCAATCGTTTTTATTGATGCTTTATCTGTAAAAAAGTTATTATTCTTTTCCATTTCTTCGCTTCTTATAAATTTTTTTTTAAAAATTTACGAATCTTTTATTTTTGTTTTTCAACAATAAGGATATAATCAATTTTCGCTGTTGCCCCATTAGTTAAAAAGTTGGACGAACATTAGGGATTATTGAAACAACTTCTCCATCAAGTTTATTTAAATATTCCTCTAATTTTTCTTGCATGTTTTCACTCTTGACCTCTAGTCTATGTACTCTGTATTTCATATCCTATATTTTAGTGTTGTAGTTCTTATATGTCTTGTCCTGAAATATGTCTTGTCCTGAAATATGGCTACAGGTTAAAATTGAATTTACGCTGTTTTTAAATATACCATATTTGGTGTTTTATAGTCTAAAGATAAATGTAATCTTAT
>Ga0102814_10002978_pt1 | contig 11246 bp, 10 predicted proteins | sample ColrivemetaGS741_FD_79112 | JGI IMG/M metagenome (GOLD analysis project Ga0102814, IMG submission 79112) | Estuarine microbial communities from the Columbia River estuary - Flood tide ETM metaG S.741 | ecosystem: Environmental > Aquatic > Marine > Intertidal zone > Estuary | place: USA... | reverse complement strand
GCCTTTGACCCGGAAAAGAATCTATTTTTGGCCGATCGCTATATCAAAGGCACCTGCCCCAAATGTAAAACCGACGATCAGTACGGCGACAACTGCGAGGCCTGTGGCGCCACCTATGCGCCCACTGATCTGATCAACCCAGTATCAGCAATCTCTGGGGCCACCCCCATCGAGAAAGAGTCGACCCATTATTTCTTTAAGCTGCCAGAATTTACTGAGTTCTTGCAGGAATGGACCCGCAGTGGTGCCGTGCAAACCGAAGTGGCCAACAAACTTGGCGAATGGCTGGATAGCGGCCTGCAGGAATGGGATATCAGCCGCGATGCGCCCTACTTTGGCTTTGAAATCCCCAATGCACCGGGCAAATATTTTTATGTATGGCTGGATGCGCCTATTGGCTATATGGCCGCATTTAAAAACCTGTGCGACCGCGATGGGCTCGACTTTGACCAGTACTGGGCCGCAGACAGCACCACCGAGCTATACCATTTTATCGGCAAGGACATTGTGAACTTCCATGCCCTGTTCTGGCCAGCCATGCTCAAGAGCGCGGACTACCGCACTCCAAGTAAAGTCTGCGTCCATGGTTTTGTCACGGTCAATGGCAAAAAGATGAGCAAATCCCGAGGCACCTTTATCAATGCCCGCTGCTATCTCGATCACCTTAACCCGGAATATCTGCGTTACTACTACGCCTCAAAACTCAGTGGCTCAGTGGAAGATATAGATCTGAATCTGGAAGACTTTGTGCAGAAGGTCAATAGCGACCTAGTGGGCAAGGTGGTGAATATCGCCAGCCGCTGTGCCAAGTTTGTAGCCAATGGCAATAATGGCGTACTGTCGGGCAATATCGAAAACCCTGAGCTTTGGGAACAGGTGAGAGGCGCGGCCGACAGTATTGCACAGCACTATGAAAACCGCGACTACGGCAAAGCCATTCGCGAGATTATGGCCCAGGCCGATGCGGCCAATGAATATATAGCCGCCAAAGAGCCATGGAAACTCAACAAGGTAGAAGGCAAACAGCAAGAGGTGCAAGATATCTGCTCGCTGGGCATCAATCTTTTTCGCCTGTTGCTGGGCTACCTAAAACCCGTATTGCCCGCGATGGCCGCTGAGGGCGAAGCCTTTTTAAACAGCGAGCTCAGCTGGGACAGCCTGCAGCAGCCTTTGAGTGAACACAGGATCAACCCCTTTAAACCACTGATGCAGCGCATCGAAAAAGACCGGGTGGACGCCATGGTAGAAGCCAGTAAAGAAGAGGCAGCACAAGCCGCAGCTCCCCAACTGGAGGGGCCATTGGCCGACGACCCCATAGCTGATGAGATTAACTTTGATGACTTTATAAAAGTGGATCTACGAGTAGCACAGATCCTGAAAGCTAGTCATGTAGAGGGGGCAGAAAAACTGCTGCAACTGACATTGGATATTGGCGGCGAAACCCGCAATGTATTCTCTGGTATTAAATCATCATATAAACCAGAAGATCTCGAGGGCCGCCTGACCGTTATGGTGGCCAACCTGGCACCGCGCAAAATGCGCTTTGGCATGTCAGAGGGCATGGTGCTGGCCGCTGGCGATAAACAGGGCATTTATTTACTGGAGCCAGATTCCGGTGCCCAGCCAGGTCAGCGAGTGACCTAAAACCCCCCGCCATTAGTACTTATTAGATAGACCTAAAAGTACTAAAGGCCAGCCCCATTACTATTGAATACCCTGAGTTGATTCTAGGATAATGGGTCCCTAAATAAACGAAGTGCGAGCTATGCAGGAATTTGCGGTAATTCTGGTCAGTTCCATTCTGATCAATAACTTTGTACTGGTACAGTTCCTCGGACTGTGCCCATTTATGGGCGTGTCCACAAAACTGGAATCCGCCATCGGCATGTCGGCGGCTACCACCTTTGTACTGACCTTAACCGCCATGGCCAGCTATGTAGTCGATGTGCTGGTACTAATGCCACTGGGACTGATCTATCTGCGCACCATAGCCTTTATTCTAGTGATTGCCGCTGTGGTGCAGTTCACCAAAATGTTTATCGAAAAATCCAGCCCGCTGCTCTACCGGGTGCTGGGCGTATTTTTACCCCTGATCACTACCAACTGTGCGGTACTGGGCGTCGCACTGCAAAACGCCTCTAAAGACCTTAACTTTATGCAGTCATCGCTGTACGGCTTTGGTGCAGGTGCTGGGTTTTCGCTGGTGCTGATTTTCTTCTCAGCTATGCGCGAGCGCCTGGCAGCCGCCGATATTCCGGCACCCTTTGAGGGCGCGGCCATCGCCATGATTACCGCCGGTCTCATGTCGCTAGCCTTTATGGGCTTTAGTGGACTGGTGTAAATGATCGAAACCATTGCGCAGTACCCCATACTCGCCGCGCTGATCGCGCTGGTCGGACTAGGCATACTATTTGGTGCCCTGCTGGGCTTTGCCGCAGAGAAATTTAAGGTCGAGGGTGACCCTATTGTTGAGCAGATCGATGAACTGCTGCCCCAGACCCAATGTGGTCAGTGCGGATTTCCCGGCTGTCGCCCCTATGCTGAATCCATTGCCAATGGCGATGCTATTAACAAGTGCCCTCCCGGCGGCCAGGCCACCATCAATGCCATTGCTAATCTTCTGGACGTTCCTGCGCCAGAGCTGGATGCTGAGCACGGCGAAGAAGCAGAGGTCAGAACCGTCGCCTACATCCGTGAAGATGAATGCATTGGCTGCACCAAATGCATTCAGGCCTGCCCTGTAGATGCCATACTGGGTGCCGCAAAATTAATGCACACGGTAATTGCCGACGAATGTACCGGCTGCGATCTCTGCGTAGAACCCTGCCCGGTAGACTGTATTGATATGCTGCCCGTAGAAGAGACTATCAAAGAATGGCACTGGCCCGCGCCTCCAACCACAGCAGATATAATTGCCAGTGACCTGAGGCCGCAGCTATGAAAACATGGGTTACTCCCGGTGGTGTTCACCCCCCAGAAAACAAGCATCAGTCGCTAACCCTACCCATTGGGACATTGCCGATCCCAGAGAAATTGCTGATACCCCTCAGCCAGCATATAGGTACCGCGGCAAAACCCTGTGTCGAACTGGGTAGTGCTGTGCTCAAAGGACAAAAAATTGCCGAGGCCGCAGGCCCAGTATCTGTGCCTATGCACGCGCCCACCTCAGGCACTATCAGCGCCATAGAACACCGCCCCATTGCCCATTCGTCTGGTATGCTGGCGCCCTGCATTGAAATCACCAGCGATGGCAAAGACCAGTGGCAAGCCCATCAGGGTGTTGCGGACTATAAAAATGCCTCGGCCAGCACCCTGTTGCAGGCCATTGCTGAGGCTGGCATTGCCGGTATGGGCGGCGCAGGCTTTCCCTCCGCGGTAAAACTAAACCCCGGCCGCGAGCGCCCCATCCACACACTGATCGTGAATGCCACCGAATGCGAGCCCTATATCACTGCAGATGACTCCGCCATTCGTGAGCGCGCAGCGGAAATTATTGAAGGCATAGGTATTCTCAGCCAGATTCTGGGTCATCCAGACAATATTATGATTGGTATTGAGGACAATAAACCTGAGGCTATAGAGGCGCTGGAGCCCCATGTTCAAGGCAGCGGCATCTCAGTAAGGTCCTTTCCCACCAAGTACCCCTCGGGCGGCGAGAAACAGCTAATTTATATACTCACCGGCCAGGAGATACCCAGTGGCGGGCTGCCCGCCGATATAGGTATGGTGTGCGTCAATATAGGTACCACCTATGCTATTAAGCGGGCTATTGTTGATGGCGAGCCCCTGATCTCGCGAGTCACCACCATGACAGGCGATGCCTGTGGCATTAACCGCAACTATGAAACTCTTATCGGCACAGCAGTCAGTCATATGCTTGAGCACAGCCAGTTCAATGAAGAGCGCTGCAGCCGACTGGTAATGGGTGGCCCCATGATGGGCTTTAGCCTGACCAGCGCAGAGGTGCCCATAGTTAAAACAACCAACTGCATACTGGCTCCCAGCTATCAAGAAATTCCTGATGATGAGCCAGCACAGCCCTGCATACGCTGTGGACTCTGTGCGGAAGCCTGCCCAGTATCTCTGCTGCCCCAGCAGCTATTTTGGTATTCTCAGGCCGAGGATTACGAGCGCCTGGAGGCCCATAATCTATTCGACTGCATTGAATGTGGCGCCTGTTCCTATGTCTGTCCCAGTAATATTCCGCTGGTGCAGTACTATCGTCACAGCAAAGGTGAAATACAAAAGGCACGGGCAGAAAAAGTGAAGTCTGACCATGCCCGCCAGCGCTTTGAATTCCATCAGCAGCGTATGGAACAGGCAGAGCGAGACAAGGAGGCCAAGCGCGCAGCACGCCGCGAAGCGGCAGAGCAAGCTAAAGCAACCGCCGGGGCCGCAAATAACAGCGCAGCCAAGGCAACCGCTGAGGGTCAGTCAGGGGATTCCGCCGCGGATATTATTGCTGCAGCACAGGCCCGCGCTGCAGCTAGAAAGGTCAGCCCGGAGCAGCAACTGGCCAAGTTTGAACGCTCCATTGCTGGCGCAGAAATGCGCTTGCAAATGGCCGAGGAAAAATTGACAGAAGCCGATGCCCAGCAAACCGACGAGCAGAAAAATATTCTGGTTGCCGCCGTTGAGGCTGCTCGACAGAAGTTAGAGCAGGCCAAGGGTCGTCTCGCCGAACATATAAAAGAGCACAAAGGGGAGCAGGTGGACTAATGTCTTTTAAGCAAATTACCTCACCCCATGCCCATGCCTCTCAAAACACCGGCAAAGTAATGCAGCTAGTGCTCTGGGCCACATTGCCGGGACTGCTGGCTCTCACCTACCACTTTGGCTGGGGCAGCTTAATCAATGTGCTGTTAGCCACCGCCACCGCGGTAGTCGCAGAAGCACTGATAGTGCAGATGCGCGGCCGCTCAGTAAGTTTTTATCTGCGCGACTACAGCGCCGCAGTTACCGCCGTGCTGCTGGGTCTGGCCCTGCCGCCGCTGGCACCCTGGTGGGTAGTAGTGGTGGGCACATTGTCATCTATTGTGATAGCCAAACACCTGTACGGGGGCCTGGGCTACAATCCATTTAATCCTGCAATGGTCGGCTATGTGGTACTGCTGATCTCCTTCCCGATACAGATGACTAGCTGGGTTACCCCATTGGCACTGCTGCCCGAGGGGGTTTCGCACCCGGGATTAATTGAATCTCTGAGCATTGTATTTGCAGGCTACAGCCCGGCCGACGGCGTTACCGGGCCCACGCCGCTGGATAGCTTCAAATATAGCGACGGCCTTTTGGTTGAGCAAATCTACAGTCAGAACCAGCTGTTTAGTCAGGCTGGCATAGCTGGTGTGGGCTGGGAGTGGGTTAATCTCGGCTTTCTGGCCGGCGGCCTAGTTCTGATCGGCAGCAGAATATTTACCTGGCATGGACCAGTGGCCATGCTGGCGGCCATCGCCATTATGTCGGCACTATTTTGGGACGGCGGCAGTTCAGACAGTCCCGGCTCACCGCTGATGCATCTATTTAGTGGTGCCAGCATGATGGGCGCATTCTTTATTTTAACAGACCCAGTGTCATCGACGGTCAGCAATCGCGGGCGCCTAATTTACGGCGCATTAATTGGCGTGTTGGTCTACATTATTCGCGCCTGGGGCAACTACCCAGATGCGGTAGCCTTTGCTGTGCTACTGGCCAATTTTGCCGCACCCTTTATCGACAACTACACATTGCCACGCACCTATGGCCATATTGATAGACGCCGAGCGACCGAGAAAGGGGAAGAGGAGAAATCCAAATGACCTTTGCATCCATACGTTTTAACAGCCTGCTGCTTGCCAGCTTTGCGCTTATCACCTCTCTGATACTGGCCACTACAGATTCTTTGACCAAAGATAGAATTGCCGAATCCGAGCGCGAGGCCGCCCAGCGCGCTCTGCTGGAGATTATTCCTATCGAGCGTCACGACAATGATCTGCTGATGGATGTGCAGCCTATCCCGGAGAAATTTTGGTCTGTGCTGGGTTTAAAAAAAGGCGGTGATATTCATATAGCCCGCAACAGTGGCCAGCCTGTAGCCGCGATTATTCCCTCTGTGACTCCAGACGGATACAGCGGCAATATCAATATGATAATAGGTGTTAACTTCGACGGTACCATTGCTGGTGTCAGGGTTGTTGAGCACAGAGAAACCCCGGGGCTGGGAGATAAGGTCGATCTTAAAAAGAGTGACTGGATTCTCAGCTTTAATGGGGCCTCACTGGTTAACCCCCAGGCATCGGGCTGGGATGTAAAAAAGAACGGCGGCGAATTTGATCAGTTTACCGGTGCTACTATTACCCCCAGAGCGGTTATCTATCAGATCGCTCAGGTACTAGAATACTTTAGTGAAGATAGCGAGCGACTATTGATAGAAGCTGCCAAAGCAACCCCAGAGGTACAGGCAGCGAACAACACAGAGGTCAATCCATGAGTGAAGTCACAGTAGCAGAGGTCGCCAAAAACGGCCTCTGGACCAATAACCCAGCACTGGTTCAGCTGCTGGGCCTGTGTCCGTTGCTGGCAGTGACTGGCACAGTGGTCAATGCACTGGGACTGGGCATAGCCACATTGGCGGTGCTGATTGGTTCAAATACTATAGTCTCGTTAATTCGCAACCATGTTAGCGACGCCGTGCGCCTGCCTGCCTTTGTAATTATTATCGCCGCCTTTGTAACCTGCGCCGAGCTGCTAATGAAGGCCTATACCTATGAGCTGTATCAAATACTGGGTATCTTTATTCCGCTGATTGTAACTAACTGCGCTATCCTCGGCCGCGCCGAAGCCTTCGCCAGCAAACAGAATGTGGGCATGGCAGCATTCGACGGATTAATGATGGGTCTGGGTTTTCTGGCGGTGCTTGTGGTGCTAGGTGCGCTGCGAGAACTGTTGGGCCAGGGCACCGTATTGGCTGATATGCATCTGCTGTTTGGTGCCAGTGCCTCCAACTGGGTGATGCGCCCCTTTGGTGATAGTTACAGCTTTCTGGTGATTATTCTGCCGCCTGGAGCATTTCTGGTCACCGGTTTTTTAATCGCCATTAAAAATGCCATAGACAATGCCAACAAACGACGTAGCGCCGCACAAAAAACAGCGCCAGTTAAAGGTGCCAAGCGCATCCGCACCACCGGACATATCAGTTAGTAATTAATCTGTTATAGCAGTGTCAAAAGGAACGGAACAAATAAGGAATTAAACTATTATGCACAGGTCCGGCGCTCAGTTAGTGCGCTATGCACTGGAACAACTCAACACAGAACAAACCTTTGGGGTGGTGGGCGACCTCAACCGCGCAATCTACAGCGAACTGCAGCAGTCCTCTATTCACACCCACCTGGTCAACCAGGAGATCAGTGCGGCATTTATGGCCGATGCCATCAGCCGCACCACCCAGGGCGAAGCCGTGGGTACCATGCTGATTACCGCCGACGCCATTATTAACCAGGGTATAGCCGAAGCCTTTATCGCCGGCGTGCCCATGCTAATTATTGCCGGCTCCGCAGAACCTGAAGACCAAATTCTAGATCAGCAGCAACTGTTAGCGCCACTCACCAAAACCTGCTTTAGAATCAGCCGCACTCAAGACATAGTAAGCAACCTGTTCGAAGCTCACCAGATAGCCACCAGTGACAAACCAGGCCCGGTTTATCTCGAAATTCCAGTGGCACTGCAACTGCAAACTCAGGAGATAGACGAGCCCTTGCCCGTGCACCTGTGCGCCGCAAATCAACCAGAGCTGGATATACAGCAGATCGATACCACCGCCCAGGCCCTGCTAAATGCCGAGTCCCCCGCACTATTGGCTGGCTGGGGCGCCCTGTGCGTCCAGGCCGATCTAGTTGCTCTGGCAGAGCGGCTGGCTATGCCAGTCTGCACCAGCTTACAGGGTACTAGCGCTTTTCCAGCCGAGCACATGCTGCATGCAGGTCTGGCAGCCAGCCCCAGTGCTCAGCAACTGTTTAAAGACTGCGACCAGTTACTGGCCCTGGGCACAGACCAACAGGACCTGCAGTCTGCAGATCTGCCTGATAATATTATCCAGCTAGCACCCCGGGCCATCCCCGCACTGCTCTATCAGCTCAACCAAATACAGAGCAATGGCAAACTATTTAAAACTAGAGAAAAGACCAATGCTAAAACCATCGCCAAATACAAAACTCAACTCAGCGAAGACTGGCTGGAGCACAATAGTAAAGGCAGGGTAAACCCCGCGGTGTTCTTTGCCGCTTTGAGTAAAGCTTTGGATAGCCAGGCCATTGTAGTGACCGGCCACGGCACCCACAGAGCACTGGCCGCTGAACTGTTGCCCATCAATAATCCTCGCGGATTTATCTGCCCCAGTAGCTTTAATGCCATGGGCTACTCTGTGCCCGCCGTCAATGCCATCAAAATGGCCAACCCAGACAAACAGGTGGTGGGCATAGTGGGCGACGGCGCCATGATGATTAATGGAATGGAAGTGCAGACTGCCGTGCACCAAAAACTGGGCACCCTCTACTGTCTGTTTAATAACAGCCAGCGCAGCACCAATAAAAACTCCGGGCATATGAACTGGGGTGCCTTTGCCGACGCCCTGGAATGCGCCTACTTCCCCATCAACAATAACCAGGGCATAGACACCATAATGCGCCGCGCACTGGAAACCACAGCCCAGGGCCAACCGGTAATATTAGAGGTCTGCATCGACTACAGCCGCAAGAGCTACTATGCGCAGCATCAAGACAAAGTTCGACAGGCCAGCCTACCTGGCAGAGATAGATTGGGCGATGTAAAGCGGGCGATTGTGCGCAAGATCATGGGCGCAAAAGCTGATTAGTGGCGGTCTAAATCCTTGGCAAACAGCATATCAATATTGCGAAATGCCTTAAATTCCAGATGATTATTGCTGGGGTCTTTAACGAACAGAGTTGCCTGTTCACCAGCCTGGCCCTCAAAGCGGATATAGGGCTCAATCACAAACTCTATATGATTGGCTTTCATCATCTCCACTGCTTGCTCATATTGCTGCCACTCCATAATTACCCCAAAGTGGGATGCGGGCACTGCATGGCCATCCACTGCATTGGTTACATTAGATGGGTGATCCTCAGGGGCTACCAAGTGGGCCACCAGCTGGTGGCCAAAGAAATCAAAGTCGATCCAGCGGTCTGATTCACGGCCAGTCGCGCAGCCGAGAATATCAGTATAAAAAGCGCGGGCGGCTTCCAGATCGGTAACTGGAAAGGCTAGGTGAAAACGGGGGTAGTGGGTATTTTTCATGGAGGTAGGATAGGATATTTTAACTGGCTAGGTAAGGATATTTTTGTTTAAGGACAAAAACAGCTCTCAGTGAATTCAAAATATCAGGATAGGCCGCTAGGCTGCTCAAGCTTGGGGGGGGGCTCCAGAATATAACCTATGACGATTTAAGGTAATAAAAGACGGCAGTAATAGAACCTGCCGCCACGGGTGAGAAGCGGTTGTTAGAACCTGTTTATCAAAAGGCCTTGGCAAAGCCCAGGGATAAAGAGGTTAGAGTGCTGCCCTGCTTATCGGCATAGCGCACCAGCTCAAGACTGGCTTGCATATGGGGCCTAAGGGCCCAGTCGGCGCCTATACCATAGGAAATATCATCTATCTTGTCGTCTGTGGTGACACCCAGGCTGGTTTGTTCCAAACCAATCTGACTGTAGCCAACCAACAGGTAAGGATAAAACCTGTCTCCAGATGGAACACCGAGTCTCACATAGGCACCATAAAACTCCTGCACCTTGAACTCTATGTCGCTGCCTAATATGGGGTCGACAAGAATTTGGTTGCCCAGACCGTAGCCCAGGCGAAATTCTGCCGACAAATAATGGTTGTACTGCTTGCCCAGGCGGCCGCAGATGGCGGCTACCTCGGCATCCTCAATGCCATCTTCAGCGATTTCCATAGCAGATAGATTGATACCAATATAGGCATCGGGGGCGTAGTAAAAGTGAGTGTAATGGTCGGCAGCAAAGATATTGCTGGGAGAAAATGCAGACACAAACGAAAATACTGACGCGACAAACGAAAAGACAACTGTCCATTGTTTACACATAGTGTTTTCCTAATTGTATAAAGGTGTTGCTAACACCTATTTGAGCTACACCACCTGCCAATGTGGTGACTGATTAAGTACCTCCCGAACTTCTTGCTTATCGATGCAATCGCGACTTACTGACTTTACTGAAGTGGTGTGGCAGAGTGTTGAAACCACTTCAAAGACTCCGTGCTGAACCCTGTGGAGTAACTGACGATCCTCATCCTCCATATGGTGCAGCACCTCATTGTAGATATCCAAGTAGATATCCAAGTAGAACGAACTCGAATCTCGGCTAACCATCTCATTGGTATCTGCAATGTCATTAACCCTGACCTTACATTCTTGAGGCCACAGACTCATCACCATTTCAAAACATTGTTCGAATTTATCGTTCTGGATGATGGTCACCACCGCACCTGCCTCCTAATCCACGTGGGTGTGGGTCAAATTTTGTTAGATAAATATATAGACTATAAATTTGATACTGTGGGCACTAATTAAAAAGTTATTCAAAATAACCTTTCCATGGCCTATGGCAGAGTTTTGAGCTCTAGGTGCTAAAGAATACTGTGGGTCACCAGGGTAACCCATCCAAATCCACATTGCCGCCGGTCAATATAATGGCTACGCGCTTACCCTGAAACTGTTCGGGCTGATCCATTATCGCGGCCAGGGGCACTGCGCAAGAGGGCTCTACAATCACTTTTAGCCTGGTCCAAATCAGACGCATGGCTTCTATTATGCGCTCTTCAGAGCAGAGCAATATATCATCTACTGTCTCACGCATTACTGCAAAGTTGCGCACGCCAACTGTGGCGCGCAATCCATCGGCAATAGTATTGGGGCTGTACTCGGCGAGCCTTTCGCCACTCTGCATGCCAAGCCAGGCATCTTTGGCCTGTTCAGGTTCTGCACCTAGCACCTGGGCATTACTCAGGGCTTTAACCGCAATACCGGTGCCAGCAATTAAGCCACCACCACCCACTGGGGCCATCACAATATCTAACCGCTGATCGATTTGTTCCAATAACTCCAGGGCAGTGGTGCCCTGCCCGGCAATAATCTCATCTGCGCCATAAGGGTGCACTAATCTATAGCCCTGCTCTTGAATAAGCACAGCCACTGCTCCTTCACGCGCAGCCATAGTGGGTTGGCAGAGTAGTAT
>Ga0102814_10002976_pt1 | contig 11250 bp, 12 predicted proteins | sample ColrivemetaGS741_FD_79112 | JGI IMG/M metagenome (GOLD analysis project Ga0102814, IMG submission 79112) | Estuarine microbial communities from the Columbia River estuary - Flood tide ETM metaG S.741 | ecosystem: Environmental > Aquatic > Marine > Intertidal zone > Estuary | place: USA... | reverse complement strand
TGGCCAACTCCGCCGTGCGTATTGTCGCACAGTCCGGCTGAACAATCGCAATTGTCGCCGAAAAGTGCCTGCATGGATCCCCGTCTCACCCCGCCAAGACCAGCCTGCGGAGTGATCACTCGCCGCCGTACAGCGCCTTGCGCGGCGCGCCGCTGAGTTCGGCCGCCAGCTTGGCGGCCTGCGAGGGTTTCATCGCCTCGCTGAGTTTCGCATACAGACGTCGTCCTTCCCGAAGGGCAGCGTCTTCGTTTTCCGGCGCGCCGGCAACGATGATGACGAATTCACCCTTGCGCTGGTTCGGATCGGCCGCGACTTTTTCCGCGATGGCGGCCAGTGTGCCGTCCAGAACTGTTTCGAACAGTTTGGTGATTTCGCGCGCCAATACCGCTTCGCGCTCATCGCCGAAAGCCGCACACATGTCGGTCAAACACTCCTCGATGCGGTGCGCGCTTTCGTAGAACACCAGGGTGCGCGTTTCGCCGGCCAGGGCATTCAAACACTCGCGACGCGCCGAGGCTTTGTGTGGCGGAAAGCCTTCGAAACAGAAGCGGTCGGAGGCAAGACCCGCCACTGACAGCGCTGCGATGGCGGCGCAGGGTCCGGGAATGGGTGATACGCTGACGCCTGACGCGCGTAGTTCGCGCACCAGGCGGTAACCCGGATCGGAAATCAAGGGCGTACCGGCATCGCTGACCAGGGCCAAAGTTTTGCCGGATTGCAGCTGAGCCAGCACCTGCGCTACCCGCTCCGACTCGTTGTGTTCATGCAGAGCGAGCAAGGGCCGATCCAGTCCGAGTGCGTTCAGCATCTGGCGGGTGTGCCGGGTGTCCTCGGCGCAGATCAGGTCGGCGCCGGCCAGCACATCACGGGCACGCGGACTCAAATCGCCCAGATTGCCGATCGGCGTGGCGACCACGTACAAAGCGCCCTTTTTCAGCTCGAACATTGCTAAAATCCAGTCTGGAACCGCCTCCATCATAGCGGTTCACCGAAGGGAATTGAATTATGCGTGCTTTGACCGCCGCAGCCGTGTTGTGTGTACTGACCGCCTGCAGCAGCGGCCCGACCCGGCCGCCGGTAACCGACAATACCCCGGCACCGACAGCGGCCGAGATGCTGGCCCAGGCGCGCGCCAAAAACCAGCATTGGCTGGATCCGGCGCTGATCACGACATTCCCGGAATCCGGCATCGCCGACTACCGCCCGCCGGCAAAACTGGCCGTGATCCTGCCGCAGTCGGGAAACCTTGCGGTTGCCGGCAACACCATCCGTGACGGTCTGCTGTCGGCCTATTACGCCGAAACCCGCAGCAAACCCGGCATCCGGTTTTACGACACCCAAGGCAGTGCCGCCGGCGCCAAAACCGCGTTTGAACGCGCGATGAAAGACGGCGCACAGATGATCATCGGGCCGATCGGCAAGGAGGAAGTCGCGGCCATCCACGACATCGCCGGAACCCTTCCGGTGCTGGTGCTGAACCGGCTCGAAACGCCGAGCAATCGGCATGTCCTGAACTTCTCGCTGAGTCCCGAGCGCGAAGGCGAACTCATTGCCGAACGCCTGCTTGGCAAAGGCCTGTTACAAGCGGCCGTATTCAGCCAAAGCAGCGACAGCAACAGCCGCATGCTGGCCGCGTTTGAGAAACGCTACCAGTCCGGCGGCGGCAGCGTCATCTTGAAAGCCCCGGCGCCGGTGTTCGGCAAGGATGCCGAGGGCGTCGCCATCAACCCGGTGCTTCCGGAAGCCGTGCGGGAAGCCAAAGCCGTGTTGCTGCTGATGAACGGCGATGTCGCCAAACCGACACGCGCCGCGTTGGCCCTGAACGGCGCCGCCGGCATTCCGGTGTTCGCCGGCACCGACATCACCGACAGCGGCGATGCGAAAACCAATACGCAGCTCGACGGCATCGAATTCCTGCAGATGCCCTGGCTGGTCAACCGCGGCAACAGTTTGAACATCAGCGCCGCGCAGCTGCTGAAACTGCCGAGCGCGCGCGGCCCCGGCGCGAAACTCAATGCCTTCGGCGCCGATGCCTGGTTGATCGCCACACGTCTGCCGGTTTGGCTGGCCAGCCCGAACAGCGAAATCGGTGGCGCGACCGGCAACCTGCATCTGGAACCGGACGGCCGCATCGAACGTACGCTGCCCTGGTCGGTGTTCCGTGCCGGTGTGCCGCAAGCCGCGAATGGCCCCTGAACTCAGTCCGATGCAGCATCAGGGCCGGCTGGCGGAGGACGCCGCGCTGGCGTTTCTGGAACAGCACGGACTCCGGGCACTGGCACGCAACGCCGCATACAGTGTCGGTGAACTCGATCTGATTCTGCTGCACGGCGATACCGTGGTGTTTGCGGAAGTGCGGCAACGCCGGTCCGATGCCTTTGGCGGCGCCGCGCAGTCCATCGACCGCCGCAAGATGCGCAAATGCGCGCTGGCCGCGCAATGCTGGCTGAAGCAGCATCCGCAATACACCCAGGCGCCCTGCCGTTTCGATGCCGTGCTGCTGACCGGCCGCGACAATGCCTGGAAGATCGACTGGCTGCAGGCCGCTTTCGTGTTCGAGGACGTATTCTGATGGACCGTAGCCTGATCGCCATTTTCGAAATAGCACTCGGACACGAGGCCGTGCTGACCGCCGCCGCCGACTGTTTGGCCTACGGCTACGACAACTCCAGTTACCGCGCCAATCCGGCCATGGTGCTGCTGCCGGTGCGCATCGAACAGGTACAGACTGCAGTGCGCCTCGCACGCCAATACAAACTGCCGCTGACCGCCCGCGGCCGCGGCACCAATACCACCGGCGCCAGCGTGCCCGTCGAACGCGGCATCGTGATCAGTTTCGAGCGCATGCAGCGCATTCTGGCCATCGCGCCCGGCGACCGCACCGCGGTGGTGGAACCCGGCGTGCTCAACGGCGATCTGCAACTGGCCTTGGCGCCGCACGGTCTGTTCTGGCCACCGGATCCGACCTCGGCCCCGTACTGCAGCATCGGCGGCAACATCGCCTGCAATGCCGGCGGACCGCGCGCGGTGAAGTACGGCGCCACCCGCGACAATGTGCTGGCCCTGAAAGCGGTGACCGGTACCGGCGAACTGGTGGAATTCGGTGCGCGTACGAATAAAAATGCCTCCGGATTCGATCTGTCGCGTCTATTGATCGGTTCGGAAGGCGGGCTGGCGCTGGTGGTGGAAGCGACGCTGAAACTGCATCCGAAACCGGCCGCAAGCCGCATGCTGCGCGCGCTGTACCGCGATGTCGAATCGGCGGCCGAAGCGGTGTCACGACTGATGGCGCAGCCGGAAACACCGTCAATGCTGGAATTCATGGATGCCACCGCCATCCGCTTGGCACGCGACATCGGCGGTGCCAACTTGCCCGATGCCGGTGCGCTGCTGATGATCGAAGGCGACGGCGATCCGGCACGGCTTGACGCGCTGATGCAAACCTTAGCCACGCATGCCGACGGCGAGGGCTGCCTCGACATCGCCATCCCCGGCAGCAGCGATGAACAGGCGCAGTTGATGGCGGCGCGGCGCGCCCTATCGCCGGCACTGCGCAGTCTGGCCAGCGGCAAAATCAACGAAGACGTGGTGGTGCCGGTGTCGAAAGTGCCGGAATTGGTGCGTTTCGTGGAACAGCTCAGCCACGACTCCGGCCTGCTGATTGTGTGCTTCGGTCACATCGGCAACGGCAACGTGCACGTGAATGTGATGTACGACAAAGCCGAAGTCACGCAGACCGCGACGGCTGAAACCTGCGCGGAAAAACTTTTCACTGAGGTTCTGCGCCTGGGCGGCATGCTCTCGGGCGAGCATGGCATCGGCTTGGCCAAGCGTGGATTCATGGCGCAGGCCTTCACTCCGGAAACGCTGGCGATGATGCGCGGCATCAAAGCCCTGTTCGATCCGGACAATATTTTGAATCCGGGCAAGACGCTGCCGGACACCGATCCGTAATTTTCAGATGATGTAAAAAATGAGTTGCGCCGCCGCCAAGGCCATGAGTCCGGCACTGACATCATCGATCATCACCCCGAAGCCGCCGGAAAAGTGTTTGTCGGCCCAACCGACCGGACCGCGTTTGACGATGTCGAACAGGCGGAACAAGACGAAAGCCAGCACGTAGGCCATGAGCATTTTCGGCAGCAACAGCAGCGCGATCCACTGCCCGATGAACTCATCCCAGACGATGTAACCCGGATCTTTCACGCCGGTTTTGGCGATCATCCAGTTGCTGGCGCGCACGCCCAGTTCGAAGCCGACGGCAATCACCACCAACTGCAGCCACACCGGTTGCTCAGCCATCAAGAACCACCACAACAGCAGCGCCAGAAGCGAACCCACGGTGCCCGGTGCTTTTTTCGACAAGCCACTGCCGAAACCGAGTGCGATCCAGGCGTAGGGGTGTTTGAGCAGGCGGTAATCAGTGAACATGTAATGCCTCCGCGAAATGCCGGTAGCCGGTCTGTTCCAGCGCCAAGTGTTCGCCATCCGGCGTCAGGCAGCGCAGTCCGGATTCGGCGGTGATGTGGCCAATGACCGAGGCAGTGACCCCTGCGGCCGCCATGGCTTGTTCAATGGCGAAGGCCTCGGCCGGCGATGCGGTGAAGCACAATTCGTAATCATCGCCGCCGGATAGCTGCAAGGCCCAACGGGCGGTATCGTCTTTGTGGAAATCGAGCAGACTGGCCGATACCGGCAGTCGGCCGAGTTCCAGTTCGGCACCGACGCCGCTGCCGGAAAGGATGTGCCCCAAGTCCTGGGCCAAGCCATCGCTGATGTCGATGGCGGCGTTGGCCAGGCCGCGCAAAGCCAAACCGGCAGCCACGCGCGGCGTGGGCCGGTCGAGCCGATGCCGCAGTTTCATCGATTGCATCGGGCCGTGTTTGTATTGCTGCAGCGCCGCCGCGGCATCGCCAAGCGAACCGGTGACCCAGACATCGTCGCCGACACGTGCACCCGTGCGGCGTAACACCGAACCCGCCGGCACGAAGCCCTGCACGGTGACGGTCACCGTCAGCGGCCCGCGGGTGGTATCGCCGCCGATCAAACTCACGCCGTGTTCGGCGGCCAGTTCCAGCAGACCTTCGGAAAAACTCTGCAGCCAGTCCCAGTCCATCTCGGGCACAGTCAGCGCCAGACTCATCCAGGCCGGTTCGGCGCCCATCGCCGCCATATCGCTGAGGTTGACCGCAAGCGCCTTGTAGCCGATGTCGGCAGCGGCTGTTTGTTCGGGAAAATGCACGCCGGCCACCAGGGTATCGGTGCAAATGATCAACTGCATGCCGGAAGGCACGCTGCAGATGGCGGCGTCATCGCCGATGCCGAGCACCACATCGTCGCGGGCGCCGGATTGCCGCGCTTAGTTTTTCAGCCAGGCAATCCAGTCGAACTCGCTCATCCGCGTCGGGCGTTGAGCTCGGGCTGGCGCCAGATGCCGGCGGCTTGATCCAGCACGCCGTTGACATAGGTATGGCCGTGATCGGAACCGAAACGCTTGGCGATTTCGATGGCTTCGTTGAGAATCACCCGGTACGGCACATCGAGGCGGTCACGCAGCTCGAGGGTGGCGATGCGAAGCACGGCGCGCTCGATCGGATCGACCTGCTCCATCGGGCGGTCCAGGCAATCGGCCAGTGCGGCATCGAGTTCGCGGTAACCGCCGATGACGCCGCGGACCAGGGCCTCGAAATACGGTAGATCGGCCACTTCCATGTCCTGCTCGCGGCTGAACTGCTCCAGCACGGTGTCGACCGGCGTGTGCGACAGCTGCCAAGCGTACACGGCCTGCAGGGCACGGCGGCGGGAGCGCGAGCGGGCGGCGGGGTCGATGCCGTCAGTGCGGGCAGGTTTCATCAAAGTCCAGATTTACGGGATGGGTCCATTTTAGCGCAGCGCGGCGCATCACGCACCCGTGTCTGCGTAAAAGTCCTGCCACAACACCACTCTCGGAGGCCATAAAGCTGCCGGAACGGACAAGAGCTGGCAAGCCAGGCGGACAACAAGCACGTAACATCAGATGGACTAGAAATTCGCATGCTCTCAGTCCACGGTCTAATTAGTTATACTTATATAACAGATTTAATCCAACCACCGGGCTCGATACGTTACTCTGTTGTTGCCAGCCAGCATAAACAGTGTAGCCGAGACTCTTCTCAGGATCGCTACCTGAAAACTCGGCCCAGGCTGCATATTTAGGCAGCCCGTCTTGGACAGGCATCTTGTTGTTAGCATACTGCACACTCAAAGCATCTGATGCCTCGTCATAGTTAACACCACTTGGCGTAGTCATGTTAAGAGCACCATCAAACGTGTGTACAGTATTAACTCGGAGTCCAACATAGCTAGTTGGCGTAAAGTTGTATTTGTAGCTGGCAGTCAAGCTCGCCATACGCAACGGAGAAAAGCTTGTGACAAGTCCGGGATTAATAGAGGCTCGCAGCTCTCCAAAATCAGCATTGATATTCAGTGTGCTCTTGTCGTTAACAGCAAAATTATGTCCAACACCAACACTGTAACCGGCAGATCTTTTAATGTCGCCATGCATTCCAGAAATTTGCACATCGGCCCATTTGTCAACCTGAGTCAGCACACTAAACTTTAACTCACTGTCCTTATAGGAAGTTTGGTAACCAATAAAATTCGAGCCGTATTCACCATCATTGCTAAGTATAAACGCACCCGTAGTTAGTGAGTCATTACGCACAAATCTACTAAGCATCCAATCCATCTTAGAACTCTGATTCAGGGTAAGGTCGTTAGTATCATTGGCATAATGAACAGCGATGTTGGAATCCAGGTAAAAATCTCTGTTGAAGCTATCAAAGCCCATAATGCTAGAGCCTGGCACAGGCTTAAAAGTAGTCATATTGCCAAGAATCAATCCACCCGACATATTAGAAATTTCTCCAGAGGCAAGCTTAACCTGCATCTGTCCCAACGGACGGGTGGCTTTTTCCATATCTAATAAGCCTTGACCGTGAATATAATCACGATATCCAGGAATGTTTTTATTGGCAGTCCGTAACAGGATCTGTACAATTTCACCACCCTTTAACTGTGGCCACATCTGCTTGACCACCGCCACTGCACCAGCAACCTGTGGTGCCGCAAAGCTAGTTCCGGTTGCCTGGTTGGCTGACGTTGTAGTTGTATTGCTGGTGGTCCATACATAGACGCTGGGCGCCATGATATAGAAGTCAGATGTTCTGTACTTGTCACCACAGACGCCATTTACAATGGTAGCGCAGATGGTGCCGGCCTTGTTACTACCGGACCAAATGTCATTAGTACTGATGTTGTATCCGCCCACAATAAGCATGCGGCCGCCCATGACTAGGGCGCCGTTTTTATCCACAGCAGTAGCTAAGTTAGCCGGCATTTCGGGATAAGGAAGTCCACTATTACCAGCCGCAACCACAACCACCATAGTAGGTCCAGCAGCCTTTAACAGCGCATCTGGAGTCATGTTCATGTAATACCCGCTCTTAAACCTGGTAGTCAGCTCCTGATTGTAATAGGTACCGTTACTGACATTAATCACTTGCATATTTTTTTTAAACGACGTGTCATAACCGAGGTTAGCACTCATATTAGCAACAACTGCACCCAGATTAGCGCCCCAGCTCAGAGACGTATAGGCGGATGTAAAGTTATAACCACTGGTATTGGTAACTTTAGCAATAGCCAAGTTTGCACCAGGCGCAACGCCAATAGCACCGAAGCCATTATATGCCGCAGCGGCGGCACCTGCTACTGCAGTACCATGTCCTAAATTATCGTTAATTCCAGTTTTTGTGTAATCAATAAAGTACTTAATCTTGCCATCAAAGTCTGTGTGATCAGTTTTAATGCCGCTGTCGATGATAAGAATAAGCTGGCCATTACCAGTCCAGCCGCGCGCCCAAGCGTCTGTAGCTTTCACAGTCTTAAGATTGTCATCATATGTTGCAACTACACCCCAGTATTCTTTACCTACTTCAAACGAAGCGGGTGTAGTCTGCGCATAACTAATAGAAACAGAGGCCGACGCTAAAGCTATCGCTACTGCAATTTTTGTCAATTTCATATAAAAACTCCACTGCAAAAATGCTCACTGAGTAATTAATTTAATTGCTGCGCTAACGAAGCGAGAAGCCAAACATACATTGGGTCCGACTTCGCCACCGGGCCGATCTGATGCCATCGCAACGGACGGACTAATTAGGAGTCAATCCTTAGCTTGGGGACATCTTACAGGAGGTTGTGATATCACGCACCCGCGTCGCTGGTCAAATCCTGCCACATCACCGCCACGGTCTGGCCGTGCAGTTGCCGGCGCTCATGCAGCAGCCATCCAGCGGCGGCGTAATAGTCTTCGTGATGTTCGGTGAACAGGTACCAGCCCGGATAGCCCAAGGCCGCCACGGCATGCGCCGCGGCGTTCATCAGGGCCTGTGCCACGCCCTGACCACGCGCTTCGGGCACGATGTAGAAACTGGCCAACCATGGCCCGGGCACATCGGCCATTTCTGGGGAATCTTCCAACAATGCGCTGATCGAGCCGATCAGCACCGCATCGTCATAGGCCAGCCAGGTGGCCGGCAGGCCGGCGTGCCGCAATTGCGCATGGAACTCCGACCGGGCAACGCTTTCATCCCAACCGGCAAACAGCCCGGCCCACTCGCGTACATGCCAGGCCGCCAGCGTTTCGGCCACCCCGGCTTGGCCGTTCCAACGCTCGATGCGGAAATTCATGGCTTTTTCGGATCGTCGAGCAGCGGCAATTGCTCCGCCGCAAGACCGGGCATATCGCGTTCCAGACGCGCGATTTCCTCGCGGAATTCCTCGATGTCCTGGAATTTCCGGTACACCGAGGCGAAACGTACGTAAGCCACGTGGTCGATTTTCTTCAGCTCGTCCATCACCATGATGCCGAGCTGGCGCGAGGCGATTTCTCGGTCAGTGTGTTTCAGCAAGCGGTGCATGATGGCATGCACGGCGGCGTCGATCTGCTCGCCGGTGACGGGACGCTTCTGTACCGCACGCTCGAAGCTGGTGCGCAGTTTGCGTTCCTCGAAGGCCTCACGACGGCCGTTGCTCTTCACCAGCGTCGGCATTTTCAGATCAGCCGATTCGTAGGTGTTGAAACGCTCGCCGCACTGGCCGCATTCACGGCGGCGGCGTATGGCCATGCCCTCTTCTACCACGCGGGTGTCGATTACGCGGGTGTCATCATTCTGGCAGAACGGGCAATGCATCAGGCGGTCTTGGCCAAGGGGAACTGCAGTACGAACTCGCCTTTGACCGGCACCTGTCGCCAGTCTCCGTTCAGGCGCAGGGCAGTGTCGAACATGGCCTGTCCGTCGGCTTCGGAAATTATTGGTACGGCAACGCCGCGCATGTTACAGGCGCCTTCCACCCCGGCGATGAACGCGCTGAAATCAAACGCACCCTGCCAGAGCTGGGTCTGCAGGCCTTCCACCACCGATTCGGCCTGCGCCACTTCAAAATGGCGTACCGGATCGATGTAATCCCGGAAATTCTTTTCGGCGAAGGCGATATCGGCGCCTTTGGCGACCAAGCCGAGGAATCCTTCTTGCAAGTGCAAACGGCTTTCCACCACGGCATGCACCAGATCATGCGGCAGCACGCCTTGGCGCGGCATCTCGCAGCCGGTTTCGCTGCCGTCATCGCGTACAACACACAGACGGTCGTATTTTCCGACAGCATCCAGTTTGCGGGCGATGAGTTTCACGCGGAAGAGCTTAGCCGTAAACCGGGAACATCCGGCACTGTTTGGTCACGTTGTCGCGCACACCGTCCAGCACCGCGTCGTTGGTGTGGTCGTCGAGCACGTCGCAGATCCAGTTGGCCAAGGCCACGCATTCCGGTTCCTTGTAGCCGCGGGTGGTCAGCGCCGGAGTGCCGATGCGCAGACCGGATGTGACGAAGGGCGAACGCGGATCGTTCGGCACCGAGTTCTTATTCACGGTGATATGCGCTTTGCCCAGCGCCGCTTCGGCGTCTTTGCCGGTGATTTCGCGGCCGATCATGTCGATCAGCATCAGGTGGTTTTCGGTACCGCCGGAAACGATCTTGTAACCGCGCGCCATGATGGCTTTGGCCATGGCCTGCGCATTCTTCACCACTTGCACTTGGTAGTCCTTGAAGTCCGGCTCCAGCGCTTCCTTGAACGCCACCGCCTTGCCGGCGATCACGTGCATCAGCGGGCCGCCTTGGGTACCCGGGAACACCAAGGATTGCAGTTTCTTTTCAATTTCTTCGTTGGCCTTGGCCAAGATGATGCCGCCACGCGGACCACGTAGGGTTTTGTGGGTGGTCGAGGTCACCACATCGGCATGCAGCACCGGGTTAGGGTACACGCCGGCGGCGACCAGGCCAGCCACGTGCGCCATGTCCACGAAGAAGTAGGCGCCGACCGATTTGGCGATTTCGGCCAGGCGCGCCCAATCGACGATCTGCGAATAGGCGGAGAAACCGCCGATCAGCATTTTCGGTTTGTGTTCCTGGGCCAGACGGTTCACTTCGTCATAATCGATCAGGCCGTTTTCATCCACGCCGTACTGCACGGCGTTGTAGATCTTGCCGGAGAAGTTCACTTTCGCGCCGTGGGTCAAATGGCCGCCGTGCGCCAAGCTCATGCCCAGCACGGTATCGCCCGGATTCAGCAGCGCCATGTACACCGCGATATTGGCCGAGGAACCCGAGTGCGGTTGCACGTTGGCGTAATCGGCGCCGAACACCTGCTTGGCACGTTCGATGGCCAGCACTTCCGCGACATCGACGAATTCGCAACCGCCATAGTAACGCTTGCCCGGATAGCCCTCGGCGTACTTGTTGGTCAGTACCGAGCCCTGGGCTTCCAGCACGCGCGGGCTGGTGTAGTTCTCCGAAGCGATCAGCTCGACATGGTCTTCCTGGCGCTGGCGTTCATCGGCAATGGCTTTGGCGAGTTCAGCATCGTACTGGGCAATAGTCTGGCTGCGGGCGAACATGGGGGAAGCCTCGGGGTCGGGGGGAGAGTTAAATTGTAGCTTGCACGCGCCCCAAGAGCCAGCCGAAACTGGCGGAAAACCGCTGAATAAGGGATAATTGGCGGCAATTCACCGCAAGATATCGGGCTTGGCCCAGGAATCCGCATGCAATACATTTACACGATGATCGGCGTCTCCAAGACCGTGCCGCCGAAGCGCGAAATCATCAAGGACATCTCGCTCAGTTTCTTCCCGGGCGCCAAGATCGGCCTGCTCG
>Ga0102814_10002974_pt1 | contig 11251 bp, 15 predicted proteins | sample ColrivemetaGS741_FD_79112 | JGI IMG/M metagenome (GOLD analysis project Ga0102814, IMG submission 79112) | Estuarine microbial communities from the Columbia River estuary - Flood tide ETM metaG S.741 | ecosystem: Environmental > Aquatic > Marine > Intertidal zone > Estuary | place: USA... | reverse complement strand
TGAAGGATTGGGTGAAGGTCCTGTTCAACTTATATTCACATCAAAATGAAAACGTTTAAGCGATTTTACGAACAGAAACAAAAAGGTGTTGACGGTAAAGCATGCTGGAAAGGTTACAAACGCATGGGCACCAAAAAGAAAGGTGATAAGACTGTTGATAATTGTGTGAAGATCAAAGAAGATAAATACACACCATGTGACAATTGTCCACATCCAGCCAAATGTGAACAAGCCGGTAAATGTTTGGGTAGTAAACATCTGGACGAAAAAAACTCCAAATGCACCGGACCAACTAAAAAAGCCAGCAGCACAAGCAAGGGTAAGAAATACATGAAGTGTGTAAAAGATGGTAGTGGGTACAAACGCATACATTGGGGACAAAAAGGTGCCAAAGCCAGCAGTGGTAACAGCAAGCGCAAAAAAGCTTTCAGGGCTCGTCACAAATGCAGCACAGCTAAAAGCAACACACCACGTGGACAAGCTTGTAAGGACTGGTGAAAACGTTCAAACAATTCTTTTACGAAAACAAAGAGTATCAAGTAGATGACTCTCAGCAAGAAGAATATTTAGAGTACCAGAGCGAGTTTGTGTATGATTATGAGGCCATGATGGGTCTACCACATGACAAACTAGCCAGTATCATAACCAAAACAGGTAACAAACGTTTCTCTGCAACAATTGATGGTGTTGACCCGTCTGTAGATGGTACCGAGCATTACTATGTTGTGACAGATCGTGACGTGTTGAAAAATATAGCGTCATTGATTGCCGGTACAGGTGAGCCACATCATGAAGAATTCGCGATGGAGGTTGGTACTGGTGATAGTTTTGAATTCATGGTACGTTTACCTAAATCTGGTTTCACCGGTGAAGAGATTGGTAGCATGGAAGTGTTTCTTGTAGCACCAGGAGGTTCTGATCAGCTACATGCGCTATTATCTCAAGTGAGAGAAGGTCTTTGGGCCAACATCAACGCCAAGAAAAAACGCAGAGGTAAGAGTGCTAGCAAAGGCAGCAAGGCTTACAAAGCAGCAAAAAAGGCTGGTGATAAATTAGAAGCAACAAAAGAAAGTGTCAATGAAAATTTCAAGGACGGTAAGAAAAAAGGCAAAAGTCGCCCAGGTAGAGTCAAGAAGAGTGGTGCCAGTTGCAACGGATCAGTTGCCTCTTTGCGGAAAAAAGCCAAAAATAGTGGTGGTGAGAAAGGCAAAATGTATCATTGGTGTGCCAACATGAAGGGTGGCAAAAAGAAAAAATGATCAGTTTCAAACAATACTGTGTGAACGAAGGCAGATTTGGCAGCATGATGGGAGCAGCCGCGATGGCGGCTAGCAGTTTGCATGGTGGTTTTGTGAAGGATTGGAGCGCCAATTATCAGACCAGCAACGATCCAGCCAAAGAGCGTCGAGCACAACAAGTGATTGATGCTGGTTACAAGGTGCCCGCTGATGCAGAACGAGCCATTCGAATAGCAGCTGACATATTTGCTGGTGACGAGGGCAAAACACGTGAAGAGTTGATAGAATATTTGAGACACACAGGAGCTGTGGAGAGTGGATATAGGACCAAAGTACAGGGTGGAGGCGGACCAGCCAGGAGTTACTGGCAAGTGGAACCAGCAACGGCTATGGATCTTGTGAAGAACAGCAGCGCGTATTTCGGCAAGAAGTTTCACAAGTATTTCGGTGAAAGCGCGCTGCGTAACGCACAACAATTCGATGAGAAGAAATGGGCCCTAGGTCTAGAAAAATATGATGAACTAGGAGCAACCATGGCTGCTGCTAAATGGTTAGCAAGCCGTTGGTAGAATTCGGTTGAGCAGCATAAATATCTACATGGAGTATGTAGATTTTATCAAGGATCAATTGCTAACATGGTGGCAATTCACATTGGTTGGAGTGTTGATATTGATTGGTTTCATTGTGAACCTATTTGATCGTCAAGCACGACATGAAAAACGTGTGGATTTCAAATACAAAGAGATGCCACACATGCGTCCTATATTGATACCCACGCGAGACAAAGGTTTTTTTGGAGCCATATGGATGTGGTTATTAGGCGCTAGACAATGGGAGATAACTAAAGACTTTCATTACAGTCTAGGCAAGGATCAATTTGTAATACCAGCTGGGTTTCAGTTTGATGGTGCTAGCGTCCCTAAATTTTTGAGCGCATGGTTGAGTCCTGTTGGTGTGTTGTTGATCGGAGGATTGGTTCACGACTATGCATATAAATATCAGACCTTGCTCAAGAAGAATAAGAAATCCAGACTAGGTAAAATCACACAAAAACGAGCTGATGAAATATTTCGTGACATTAACATAGAGCAAAATGGTTTTGTGTTGCTCAACAAATTAGCTTACTGGGCGTTACGTTTAGGTGGATTTGTTGCTTGGAATGGTCATAGGAGACGTGATAGTGTCACACAAATAATCAAGAAGTGATGCAACGTGATTGGTATTGGTTGATCTGGTTAGGCTTGTTCTTTCTAGAGCGTGAGGCGATAATGGATATTTGTTTTTTACTTATCTCCCTTGTCTTTCAACTTACCCAATAAATCATAAAGCTTACGACAATCCTCACGCCTGTCTTCTAGATGTTTGCTTATCCAGTACCACCTCTCACTGTCTTTGCATTCATTTTTTGTCAGATCTATCTGCAATTTACGTACATTATCACCAAGTTTGGTAAGCTTGTTGCTCTCTTTCTTGATAAAGTATGCGATCATTGACACTATCAATCCAATGACTAACATCACTAGCTTGTCTGGATCGATTTGTACCATATAAATATTTATTCATATGGTGTATATTCCTTGTTGTTATTCTGAGGGACTGTGGTTATCCATATCCCAAGGTAATTCATCTATCATCGATGATTTCCTCTTAACAATTTCCAATCCTGCTAGAACATCACGTTGCAGTGCTGCATACATTGATTCCTCTTTTCCGGTAGAATCATTTCGTGTTCCTTCATGTAGGGACTTGTAACACCAATCTAGTACAATATCTTCTGTCAATTCTGTATAATCGATAAAATCATCACCCGGGTCACCCAATGTGACCAGTTGTGATAATCTAAATGTTGCTCCGGTTTCATCATCACTAGCTGTTGCTAAAACTTCAACAGCCTTACAAATTTGCTTGTCGTCAACCAACTCAGATTCTATTCTAATAATACTGATATTCATAATTATATTTAATTCACCTAGTCAGTTTTTCCAGTCATTTGGCCGGAAGAAAATGCTCGATCCTAAAATATTGCTCTAGTTTTGAAATCTCCGGTTGATAATTTTCATGATTTCGTAACCAAAGTGGTACAATATTTTTAGGTATCTCAATATACTCCCTCGCATAAAATGTGATAGCGTTGATATCATCATTATTGATAGCACTATCGATCTCGCTCAAATATATTCTTGCCCACCGTTTATTCTCACTATCTCTCGTGATCAATTCATCTTTTTCTATGTCAGACATCGATGATACCAACTGTGTGTCAGTCGGTATTAATTTATTACTCACACATGATGTGAATAGCAAAGCGATAAATAAAATATACATACAATAATAAATAAAAATGCCTGCCGCAAACTTGGGGAGTAATACGGCAGGCATAGGGCGTTAAGTTTACTGGTGTTTAGAATTTAATTCCAATTCCAGCGGAAAACACTGTTTCGCTGTCGACATTTTCAGCGTCAACATAATCAACTCCAAGGCTTGCCACAAGACTACCGAACTCACGATTCAATGAACCGCCAATCTCATAGTAGTTTGTATCACCAGCCAACGTATCAGACACACCAGCCACACCGGTGATGGTCAGATCAGCAACATCAATATCGATGGTGTGACTCAGTTCGAGTTCACCGCTGGTTAGACTGTCATCCAGATCTTGGTTGATTGTGACACTAGGACTCAACACAGTGTCAAGACCTAATGACACGAACAGCTCGCCACGTGCATCTCCTGGGATATCCTCAAGATGCAAATAACCGAGCTCCATGTCAATGCTACCGTAACTCTTGGATAAACCAACAGCGAATTGGTAGCTGTCTGCTGATTGTAAACCTTGATTGGCGAACGCTGACACATAAGCGCCAGCTACTCCAATATCGGTTGACAATTTAGCTTGGATTTGGGTGCTCTCATCAGAGACTTTCCCTCCCCGGAAGTAGTAATCGCTAGTGTACCCGAGACCGAGTTCACCTTGAAAACCACTTGTACCAGTTTGAGTAGCACCTGCGTTGATAGTAAGAGCGCATACTAGCGCCAACAACTTTAGTTTTGTCTTCATACGGTATTATTATAATATAAATGAATATTGAATGCAACTGTTATATTGGTTTTGAGTGATGCCATACCTTTTTTAGAACACTACAATATTGCATCGCTAGAGAACCAGTGTTATATTTAAGCCCATATTTTTTACAAACACTCTCAACTTTTGGAGCAATCTCTGGATATCGGCGTGAAGGTACAGACGGGAATAGATGATGTTCAATCTGAAAACCTAAATGACCACTCAGTATGTGTATTAATTTACAGCATTTGAAGTTGCTCGAGCCTAACAACTGCCTGTAATACCACTGTCCGCGTGTTTCTTTCTCACACTCACTCTCTGTAAATGTTTCAACATTCTCTGATAGATGTCCACAAAATATAGTTGATGATACCCACACATTTCTTAATGCATTAGCAATAAGATTGCCGATTATAATTTTCCAGTAGAAGGGCCATGATATTAGCGGGAAGATGACATAATCCTTTAGTAGTTGCTTGAAACCTTTCCTGAGAAATGCCTTCATTACAGGCCATTTCTTTTTATATGTGGTTTTACCGGCGCGGACCTTCTCGATCTCCATTTCATGTAAACCCACACCCCATTGAAAGAATAAACTCAAGATAAACAAGTAGAGTAGATTGAACCTCCATTTAAAGCTCCATGGTATGTCTTGAGATAATCTCAAAGTTGCGTAACCATAATCTCTATCCTTGCCTATTATATTGGTGTAATTATGATGCTCTCGATTGTGTGTTTTCTTCCATGATCTTGAGTCGACCAAAAAATCTAATTCATATTTCTTAGAATTGATATTTGAGTCATCCATCCAATCATATTGACCATGCAAGACATTGTGACCTATTTCCATATTATCCAAGGTCTTTGATACACTCAATATCACCGCTCCAAATCCAACACCAATTGGTGTAAAACTGAAGTGTATCATGCATCTACCAGCAATTTCTAGAAATTGCTTGCACCGAACAACTCTCTTTATATATCTCTTGTCAGTATCATCAACAGATTCAATTGCATCCGCACGGATCTGGTCCAGTTCAGCTCCTAAATCAGCTAACTGTTTTTGTGTCAATTTTTTAGTCACTTAAGGTCTCAATCATACTAAGTGCAGAATCTAGCTTAATATATTCTTTCTCAATCGTCTCGGTCATGCTGGAATGCTCTCCAACTCCTACCATGTGGTGTTTGTACACCTCGATATTCGCGCGAGCTGCTTCTGCTTCTGCTTCGTATTTCTTTAATAGAGATTGCTTTATATTTTCAAATATTTCTACTGTCATACCGATATTTAGAAGTCGTCATCCAGAGCTCCAGCATTTTGGTAATCTGTGACTTTTGTTTCAAAGAAGTTTTTTTGTTTACTCAAATCGATTGTTTCACTCAACCAAGGGAATGGGTTGATGTCTTTTTCATATCGAAACTTCAATCCCAAGCCTTCCAACCTGCGGTTCGCGATGTGTTGCATATAATCTACAAACATTTCTGAATTCAAACCTAGAATGCCTGTTGGAAGTGTATCCTCAGCATATGCCACCTCTAGCTTAACTGCGTCTTGTAAATATTTTGTCAACTCTTGATCTAGATCTTCATCCCACACGTCTGGATGTTGTTCGCGTAATTTATTCAACAGACAAGTACCAAATTTGATATGTAAACTCTCATCACGTAATGTGTATTGTATTTGCTCAGCAATGCCTGGTATCTTGTCAGCTAACGCCAACAACATGGCAAATCCGCTAAAGAAGAATGTACCTTCACAAACGATCCAATATATAAACGCTGCTTTGATGATCTCACGTACACCCTCTGGTGTCTGACTATCAACAGGATTATTAGCTAGATCGCTTGTTATCTGCATCAAAAAATCATCTTTAGCTTTAATGCTAGGTATTGTTTCATACGCCTTGTATACCTCGTTTATTTCAAGGTCTAAACTGTCACATATGTAGACTATCGTATCATTATGCAAACACTCTTCATACATCTGTCTGCTCATGTATTGCCTACATTCCGGGTCAGTCACGTACTTGAACATAGTGAACAAATTATTACCAACCAAGCTCTCACTCCCCGCGAAGAATCCTAAACATCTCTTGATAAGTAAACGTTCATCATCACTCAATACATTATCCTTCTTCCAGTTCTGAACATCTTTAACCATCGGTACCTCTTCAGGTGTCCAATTATTATTTTTTCCTAGTTTATATAGGTCCCATGCCCATTTATTTGTGTGTGGTAGTATCTGGTTTACGCCAGCTGTGTCTCGTCCTAATATTTGATCTGAATTTTGTGTCATATGTGTGTGTATTTAGTATATATCATGTCCGAGAAACGGCAAGTCTTCTCAGAAAAAATATATTTCTTTTATTATGTATATTGTTTATATGTGATATAAATTACTGACATGCCTCACACTCACCTGGAGGGCTATTCAAACTACATGCTTGTATGTTCTCTGGCTCTGGATCAGACGCACTACTAACGGTACTCTTTTCAATCTTACTAGCTGCTTTGTTTCTCAGATAATATGTTGTTTTCAATCCATGATTCCATGCATGCATGTACAGGTCATTTAAGTATTTTAAACTGGTCTGTTCATTGTACAGATTCAAACTCTGTGCCTGATCTATCCATCTTTGTCTTGCTGCTGCACTCTCGATCATCTTAAATTGATCTTGTTGAAAGCTAGTCTTGTATTTGGCTATTATTTCTTTTGGTATTTCTATACTACGTATTTGTGACAAATCACCGTCTGTCCTCTTAACTTCATCAATGAGAGCTTGATTCCATAATCCCAATCTCTTCATATCGTCAACAAAATATTTGTTTATCATGGTGAATTCACCACTCAACGTACTATAAACATACAGTACACTGTAGTATGGCTCTATGCTTGGGCTGCAACCCACTATGCTGCTGATTGTTGCTGTAGGCGCGATCGCCATAGTGTTAGAATTTCTCATCCCGGTCTTGATAACTTTAGCCTTGAGATCATCCCAATCTAAGTCACCTCTTGTGGTGCCTATCGCGCGCTCACTTCTGGTGCTCATGATTGATCGATATGTATCCATAGGAAATTCACCCTTACTCCACAAGCTACCGTCAAATGTTGCATATGTTCCTCGCTCCTTAGCCAATTTATTGTTAGCTAGTATTGTGTGGTATGATATGTACTCATACAATTGACCAGATAGTTTAACTGCTTGTTCACTATCAAACTCAACACCCAATGTGTATAGCATATCGTGCCACCCCATACTACCCATACCAACTGGACGGTGTGTTGTGTTACTTCGCTTAGCCTCTTCTGTTGGGTAGAAATTGATATCGATAACATTATCTAACATTCTACTACCTACAGCTATCGTCTTTTTGATCTTACTATAATCAATCTCACCATCTTTTATGTGATTCGCTAGATTAATACTACCCAAATTACATACAGCTGTCTCACCATATTGCTTCACACTTCTGCTATTCTTGTTATATTGTGTAGCTTTTGTGTTTAGTGTGATCTCAGTACATAGATTGCTACTATGTATAACTCCGACATGCTTTTGTGGATTGCGAACATTGCATGGATCTTTGAACGTTATCCATGGGTGACCAGTCTCGAATAGGCTTCGAAGCATTTTCTCCCAGAGCTCTTTCGCGCTAATCTCTCTGAATATTCTTAACTCACCATTCTGACCGCGCTTCACATACTCATAATATTTTTTCTCAAACTCTTTACCATACAATTCGTGCAACTCTGGTACCTCATTTGTAGTGAATAGATACCAGGGCTTGTCTTCTTCGACACACTTCAAGAACAAGTCCGGTATCCAGTGAGCAGTGTTCATATCATGTGTCCGCTTCCGGTCATCACCTGTATTCTTTCTCAGCTGTATGAAATCTTCAATATCTGCATGCCATGTCTCCAGATATGCACAACCAGCACCTCTACGTTTACCGCCCTGATTGACTGCTGTTAACATGTCACCATACAATTTCCAGAAATATACAGCTCCTTGTGTCTCTCCATTGGTACCTCTAATGTAACTGTTGGTTGCTCTAAAGTTTGTCAGATCCATACCCAATCCACCCGCGTATTTATTTTTAAGAGCTTCTTGTAATAAACCATCGAATATCCCCACAATACTATCCTCAAATGTACTCAAAAAACAGCTGCTCAATTGATTGAACGTACCACCACTATTGAAAAGTGTTGGTGTACTACACATATAATCAAAACTACTCAATACTTCATAAAACTTTAACGCCCATTCCTCTCTATTTTCATCCTCTCTTAAAGCTAACCCCATCGCGACTCTCATCCAGAACGATTGTGGTGTCTCCACTTTCTGATCATCAATGTGATGTAAATATCTATCATACACCGTTTGTAGTCCTAGGTATGCGAAATTATGATCTCTATCAATCTTAAGATTCTCGCTGAGCATTTTGAGATCCATCTTTGCCATATCTTTATTCACTATACCAGCTTTAATTAGCTTTTTTAAATTGACAATAAATGTGGTCTTATATTGCATTTCAAATGCATCACCATCAACACCTGTACCAAAAACCTCTTTGTAAATGGTATTCAAGAGCAATCCGGCGGCAACATATGTGTAATTAGGTTCCTGTTCAATCATGCTACGGGCACTCTTGACTAGACTGTTATCTATATCTTTAGTCATTATACCATCGAACAGTTTGATTCTTGCATTGAATATCAACGCCTCACCATCCACGCCAGTGTAAGGCTTGCCGTTTCGATCATAGCAGCATCTGTCTACACATGCTCGGATTTTTTGCTCATTAAATTGTTCTAATCGCCCGTTACGTTTTTTAACATTCATCTAATAAGATATTAATCTCTTTTACAGCGATTGTCAAACGTTATTTTAAAAAATATGCAATTATTGCTGCAACCAACACACTTCCGGCACCGATCAAAGCTGCTTTCACTTGCCAACTCCCGGTACGATCCACACGGTCTTGGTCTGTTATGGCGCGCATCATAGTTTCCATGGAGTTGAATTTTGTTTCAATCCAACCCTCAAGTCTACCAAACTTGCTCTCCAATTTTTGATGTATAGAATCAAATTTTAAGTTATGCTCTTTTGATAAATGAGAAATTTTTTCATCCATTTGTTCGCGTAGCCCGCGGAGCTTACCCTCCACACTATTTACTCGAGTCACAAGTGATGGGTGGCCATTTCCTTTATAGACAGTTTCATATAGATCATCGACTTCTTTTCTAATTTTATTGAGATCATTCTCAATTTTTTCTTCTAATTTGTTTATGTCGATACACTTATTCTTTTTCTCATTATCACTTGTCATCGGTATGGTTACTTAGTCAGAACTCATGCTGAAAATCGGTTGATCATATAACCTGTCGGTATTTTTATTACATATCCAGTGTTTAGGTTACTTGTCTTAGTAACGATTGTACAACTGTCACCAGAAACAATAGGTCCATTGACTAAATCGCCGGGTATGTTAAACCTGTTAACATGCGCTCCTGTGGTCACGTCTATTATAACGTATGTACCCCCTCCATCTGGTCTGACTGTATATGCTTTATTCATCTTTGATAATTTTTTTAATAAACTCGCGAACTTTGTCGTCTGTTTTATTACTTATAATCTTATTGGTACTAATAATATTATTATTACGGTTTATTCTAGTGAGCTTCTCAATAGACATTACTGAATCTATAACCTCTTGTGAAACATCCATTAATGTTGTGTCGTGTATTTCCAAAATCTCACGTACACGGTCCACAGAAACACCTTGCTTGAGTAGATTTTTAGCTTCTCTACAAATATATGTATTATGCAGTTCATCCTCCGATTTTGATCGTTCCAATTTTCTTTTGTAGTAATCCTTAGTAGCAATTAATGTGCGGCCAGTGACAATACATTTAAGCTTGTTAGTTCTATTTGTCGTCATATATATATAATAACAACAAACAATGTAATTTTCCATTGGAAAAGTTATAACACAATATAAATAATTTAGTATACACATGGCCACGACAACAACAATCTCAAAAATCCTTTTTCGACGAGGCAACGATTCTGATCGAAAGAAAACAATATTAGCTAGCGGTGAACCAGGTTTCACTCTTGACACCAAACGATTATGGATAGGTGATGGTGTGACTCCCGGAGGTTATCCTGCCCTGAGTGGTAGAGACACACACCTACATTATATTAGCTCTCCACCCAATGGTGTGAGATGGACTACTCAAGACAAGGATCATGTCAATGTGGGAGCAGAATCTCTTGATATAAATGTACCTGGACTAGCACACACACTTGCCGGGGAACCTTTGAGTGATTGGATAGAGTATAGTGAACGTGGGGAAGCTGGTTATCGTTGGTTCCACCCAGTAGAGAAAGACATAAGAACTAACAAAAATATCTACATGGAGTCAGCGACATCCGAGATACAACACACCGGAGGTACTACTCTCAAGATTGAGAGTAATGGAGACATAGCAATAGGAGAAGCACTGTACATAAGAAAAAATTCTGACGGCAGCAAGCGAGTTGATATTGATGTTGGTGATGATGAGGGCATGATTCGATTGATCGGTGAGAAGCAGATATTTGATAACGGAATTTACACACACTTCGAAGACGCTAGTATTGATTTTAACGTTGGATATAAAGAGGTTGGAGGTATGGAAGACCCAGGTGATGGTCCAGTTAGTAATGATGCGGGTATTTACATTGCACACAGAAACTATTTGAGCGCCGGTTTTGTGAAGATTGGGCATGAAGGTGATGAATTTGGTTTCAGTACCATGGAGATTAGTCCCACTGTGTATCAAACAAACTGGGAAGATTATGGTATTTTGGTCACAGAAGAATTAGGAACACAAGACACCGAATATCCAAAGAATCCGACAACTCGAGCCGGTGTGTTAAAGAATTTACCGAATGATTCTTTA
>Ga0102814_10002972_pt1 | contig 11254 bp, 9 predicted proteins | sample ColrivemetaGS741_FD_79112 | JGI IMG/M metagenome (GOLD analysis project Ga0102814, IMG submission 79112) | Estuarine microbial communities from the Columbia River estuary - Flood tide ETM metaG S.741 | ecosystem: Environmental > Aquatic > Marine > Intertidal zone > Estuary | place: USA: Columbia... | reverse complement strand
CCGACCGGTGATCGGATTCTTGAACACCATCCAGGGTCCGCCACGCAGATCTTCAGCGGCAAATTCCTCGCGAGCTACCTCGTAACCCCAGTTTCGGAAGGCGCCCTCGGTGTACTTCATGATATTGCCCTTGTGCACGCTGGTCACAGAGCGTCGGTCATTCTGCACGGCGTAATTCAAGGCCTTGCGGATCAAGCGCTCGGAACCCTCTCGAGACACTGGCTTGATACCCAGGCCCGAACTGTTGGGGAAACGAATCGTGTGCACGCCCATCTCGTTCTGCAGGAAGTTCATGAGCTACTTCACTTCCGGTGAGCTGGCAGTCCACTCGATACCCGCATATATGTCCTCGGTGTTTTCACGGAAAATCACCATATCCACGGCATTGGCGTGCTTCACAGGTGTGGAAACACCGTCGAAATAGCGAACCGGGCGCACACAAGCGTACAGATCCAGGGTTTGCCGGATCGAGACGTTCAGTGAGCGAAAGCCACCACCGATAGGGGTGGTCAGAGGTCCCTTGATGGACACCACGAACTGGCGCAGCGCCTGCAGGGTTTCCTCGGGAAGAAACTGGTTGGTGCCGTACAGCTCCTGGGCCTTTTCGCCCGCGAAGAGCTCCATCCAGGCAATTTTCTTTTTACCTGAATAGGCTTTTTCCACTGCCGAATCAACGACCTTCAACATCACCGGGGTGATATCGGTACCAATGCCGTCGCCTTCAACGTAGGCAACAATAGGCGTGTCGGAGACTTCCAGGGTGGAGTCACTGTTGACCGTAATGGGCTGGCCATGGGTCGGAATAGAGATATGGTCGTAATGCATAAGCAAGCCAAAATGCGAAAAACGGCGCGAATTTTAACACCAACCACTCGCCCTTGTCTGGCCGATCTTCGGTGAAAATTGTTGCCTGAAGTTTTTAAAAACGACGACGCGGCCCTAGAGCCGCGTCGACGTGGACACCCCACCATGGGGCAATTCAAAACCCGATCAATGTTCGAACTGTTCTTCCTCGGTCGAACCTTCCAGAGCACTCAGGGAGCTGGTTCCAGAGGTCGCGGCCTGGGTCACTGCATCGAAGTACCCTGCACCGACCTCGCGCTGATGCTTGGTCGCGGTGTAGCCATCGACCTCGGCGGCAAATTCGGCCTCCTGCAACTCCACATAGGCTTTCATCTGGGTTTCCTTGTAACCCTTGGCCAGCTGGAACATTGAGTAGTTCAGGGCATGGAAGCCTGCCAGGGTGATGAACTGGAACTTGTAACCCATGGCTGCCAGTTCGCGCTGGAACTTGGCGATGGTGACGTCATCCAGATTGCGCTTCCAGTTGAACGACGGCGAACAGTTATAAGACAGCATCTGGTCCGGGTATTCCTTGTGAATAGCCTCGGCAAACTTCTTGGCCTGCTCAAGTTCAGGCTTGGAGGTTTCACACCAGACCAGGTCCGAATACGGGGCATAGGCCAAACCACGATTAATCGCCTGGTCCAGACCGGCACGAACCCGGTAGAAACCTTCGTTAGTACGCTCACCGGTGCAGAATTCCTTATCCCTGTCATCGACGTCAGAGGTCAACAGGTTGGCTGCATCGGCATCGGTACGGGCAATCACCAGGGTCGGCGTGCCGCTGACGTCGGCTGCCAGGCGGGCAGCGACCAGCTTACTCACCGCTTCCTGGGTCGGAACCAACACTTTACCGCCCATGTGTCCGCACTTCTTGGCCGAGGACAGCTGGTCCTCGAAATGCACGCCGGCAGCGCCAGCTTCGATCATGGCTTTCATTAATTCAAAGGCATTCAGCACGCCGCCAAAACCGGCTTCGGCATCTGCAACGATAGGCTGCATCCAGTCGATGCTGTTATCGCCTTCGGCGTGATGCAGTTGGTCGGCACGTAACAGGGTGTTGTTAATCCGCTTGACCACGGCTGGAACCGAATCAGCCGGATACAGGGACTGGTCGGGATACATCTGGCCAGCCAGGTTGGCATCGCCTGCAACCTGCCAACCCGAGAGGTAGATAGCGCGCAAGCCGGCTCTCACCTGCTGCATGGCCTGGTTACCGGTCAAGGCTCCCAGGGCATTGGTGTAATCGTACTCGTGCAAATAGCGCCAAAGCTTTTCGGCGCCTAGACGGGCAAGGGAATGCTCTACATGCACCGAGCCGCGGAGCCTGACCACGTCAGCAGCTGAATAATCCCTGACGACCCCTTTCCAACGGGGATTGGTTTCCCATTCTTTGCTCAGTTGCTCAATTGCTTTGTCCGTCATGTCTAATCCTCTTTCTTATGCCAACCGCGCGTAGGCTGGCAACGTTATAAACTCAACAAATTCTTCTGATTCAGTAATTTCTTTGAACACCTCGGCAGCTTCCACGAAGTGTCCGGCATCAAACGCCTCCTGACCGGCATTCTGGCGAATAACTTCCAGTTCCTCGGTCAGCAGTTCATTAAACATCTCGATAGTGACTCGGCGACCATCATCCAGCACGCCGCCGGGATGGCGTATCCATTGCCAGATCTGGGCCCGGGAGATTTCTGCAGTCGCCGCGTCTTCCATCAGGTTGTTGATGGGCACGCATCCGTTTCCACCCAGCCACGACGCCAGGTACTGGATACCGACGCTGATGTTATTTCTCAGGCCCGTCTCGGTGATCTTGCCAGCCGGCACTTTCAACAAGTCGGCAGCGGTAACGTTCACATCCTCACGCAGCTTGTCCAACTGGTTCGCCTGGGGCATCACCCTGTCGAACACACCCATGGCCACGGGCACCAGTCCCGGATGGGCTACCCAGGTACCGTCGTGACCGTTGCCAGCCTCGCGCTCCTTGTCGGCCAGCACCTTGTTCAGGGCGTCCTGGTTGGCGTCGGGGTCGTTCTTGATCGGAATCTGGGCCGCCATGCCGCCCATGGCGAATGCACCACGACGATGGCAGGTCTTGATCAATAACAACGAGTAGGAATTCAGGAAATGTCGGGTCATACCCACTTCATGGCGATCGGGCATGACAAAGTCTGGTCGATTTCTGAAGCGCTTGATGAAGCTGAAAATATAATCCCAGCGACCACAATTCAGGCCCACGATGTATTCGCGCAGCTCGTAGAGGATCTCGTCCATCTCGAAAGCGGCCAGGATAGTCTCGATCAGCACGGTAACCTTAATGACGTTGCCCGGCAGACCCAGGGCCTGCTCCGAATATTTCAGCACGTCAGCCCACAAGCGGGCTTCCAGGTGATTTTCAAGCTTCGGCAGGTAGAAATATGGCCCCGTTCCCCTATCCAGCAATTTGGCTGCGTTGTGGAACAGGTAGAGACCGAAATCCACAAACGCACCAGGGACCAGCTCACCGTCCACCGTGATGTGCTTCTCATACAAATGCCAACCCCTGGGGCGGACGATGAGAGTCGCGGTCTTGTCCTTAAGGGCGTAGCTCTTGCCTTGGGGAGAAGTGAAGGCAATCGAGCGATCCGCCGCATCACGAAGATTCAGCTGGCCGTCGACAACATTTTCCCAGGTCTGGCTGAGAGAGTCCTCGCAATCGGCCATGAACACCTTGGCACCGGAATTCAGTGCGTTGATGATCATCTTGCGATCGGTGGGGCCGGTGATTTCCACACGGCGGTCCTGCAAATCTGCAGGCACCGAGGTTACCTTCCAGTCGCCTTCGCGAATGGCACGTGTCTCGGGTAAGAAGTCGGGAGTTTTGCCGGCATCCAGCTCAGCCTGGCGGGCAACCCTGGCCTTTAGCAGTTCATCAACCCGGGGGGCGAACCTGCGGTGCAGGTCGGTGATGAAGTCCAGCGCCTGCGGGGTAAGGATTTCATTGAACCCCTCTCCCTGTGCACCGAGAATTCTCAAACCTTCTGCCATGGCCCCTACTCCTTCGGGTTTTAAATGTAATGTTCGCGGGTCATTAACCGGATTTTGTGTCCATCGGGTGGATATATATTGCAGCGCACAATGATACGCTGTGACCCCGATACTAGCAAGGCAGGAGAATTGAGCAAGTAGTCCCTGCCCGGCCTGTTACCATTGCCGTCACGGCTGTTTTGAGTACGTTGTATGAGTCTGTTTTTGTTAAACAAACCATTTCAGGTTATGTGCCAGTTCACCGATAATTCGGGACGTAAGACCCTGTCTGACTACGTTGTTGCGCCCGGGGTTTACCCGGCGGGGCGACTGGACTACGACAGCGAGGGAATGGTCCTGCTTACCGATGATGGAAAGCTCAAGGCACGCATCTCCCATCCCGAACACGGCGTGAGCAAGCGATACCTTGCCCAGGTGGAAGGAACCATCACCCCCGAGGCGGCCCGGCAACTGGTCAACGGTGTCGATCTCAAGGATGGCCCTGCCAGGGCTGTCAGTGCCAGGGTAATGGAAGAACCGGAATGGCTTTGGGAGCGAGTACCGCCGATACGAGTACGCAAGAACATCCCTGCAAGCTGGCTGGAACTTGAGCTCAAGGAAGGCCGAAATCGCCAGGTGCGTCGAATGACCGCGGCGGTAGGCTTCCCTACCCTGCGCTTGATCCGTACCCATATCGGCACACTGGAGGTGGCAGGGCTGGCCCCGGGTCACTGCCGGGAACTGACCCCGGCCGAGATTACTACTGCCTTCGGCAAGATTCCCCGATCTAGGCGCCCGAGACCTGTCGGCAACCGGCGATAAGCATGGCCATTTCCAGGGCCTGCTCGTAGTTCAATCGAGGATCGACCTGTGACTTGTAGGCCAGGCCCAGGTCACCATCAGCAAGCCCGCGGGCGCCGCCGGTGCATTCGGTCACGTTCTCACCGGTAAGCTCGAAATGGACACCACCGAGGTGACTGCCGGCATCCTGGTGCACGGCAAAAGCCGACTGCAGTTCAGACAGGATATTTTCGAAGCGCCGGGTCTTGACCCCTGAGGCCGCAGTTTCGGTATTCCCGTGCATCGGGTCACACACCCACAGCACCGGACTGCCAGTAGCCTGAACCGCACTGATCATCTCAGGCAACTGCTCCTTGATCCTGGCCGCACCAAAGCGGTGAATCAGGACCAGGCGACCGGGTTCATTATCCGGGTTGAGCACAGAAATCAGGTCGTGCAGCCACTGGGCGGTCATGCCCGGACCCACCTTCACCCCGATCGGGTTGGCGATTCCTCGGAACAGTTCAACGTGAGCGCCATCCATGGTGGCGGTACGCATCCCGATCCACGGCATATGGGTGGACAGGTTGTACCAACGCTTCCGGTGTTCCAGGTATCGGGTCTGGGCCTGCTCATAAGGCAGGTGCAGGCCCTCGTGACTGGCGAAAAATGTCGCGTGGGAGCTCTGGTGAATCGGCCGACGGCTGATGGTCTCAAGGAAATCCAGCGAGTCACTAATAGAGCTCACGATGCGTTGGTACTCGGCTTTCTGAGGTGAGTGCCCCAGGAAATCCAGGTCCCAGTACTCCGGGTGATGTAAATCGGCAAAGCCGCCATCCACCAGGGCACGTACAAAATTCAGGGTCAGGGCAGACAGGCTGTAGCCCTTGATCATCAACTCGGGATCCGGGGTCCGGTCCTCGAGAGTGAAGCCCATGCGATTCACCAGGTCACCCCGGTAGCTGGGCAGGGACACCCCGTCCCGGGTCTCAGTGTCCGCCGAACGAGGCTTGGCATACTGACCTGCCATCCGCCCTACCCTGATGATGGGCATTTTCAGGCCATGCAGCAGCACAACACTCATCTGGAGCAGGATTTTCAGCTTGACCGCAATCAAGTCCGACTGGCAATCGTCAAAGTTCTCGGCGCAGTCGCCACCCTGGAGCAAAAACGCCTCGCCACGCTGGGCACGGGCGATATCGTCCTTGAGCTTTTCAACCTCCCATGAGGTCACCAGGGGCGGCAGACTACCAAGCCTGCGCAATACGTCCTGGACCTTCGCCTGGTCGGGATAAAGGGGTTGCTGTTCGGCCACCTTGCTTTGCCAGCTAGATGGACTCCATTCGGGGCTGTGCTTAATGCTAGACATGGCGGGGATGCTACCCCGTTCACACTCTCTAAGGAAGCATAGAAACAAGCTTTGTGAGATAATTACCGGCTACGATGGTGTCCACAATCTGGATGCCGGGACCAAAGACCATAGCAGGAGTAACACCAATGACCATCGCCAGCGCGATCGAGAAGTTCTGGATGTTCGAACATCTGGGCCTTGAAACTGAAAACCAGGGCACCTGGTCCGGCAGCCACGGCTGGTCCGGCAGTGCCGACGACGGCGTCGTCGAATCCTTGAGCCCCGCCTCTGGCAAGACCATTGGTAATGTCTACGCCGCCAGCCTCGATGACTATGAGAATGTCATGAGCTCTGCCGAGGAAGTGGCCAGAGAATGGCGTAAAGTGCCCGCCCCCCGTCGTGGCGAACTGGTACGCCTGTGCGCAGACGAACTGCGTAAGCACAAGGATGCCCTGGGCAGCCTGGTCGCCCTGGAAATGGGCAAGATCAAGGCCGAGGGTGATGGCGAAGTGCAGGAAATGATCGACGTTGCAGATTTCGCCGTCGGCCAGGCCCGCATGCTCTACGGCAAGACCATGCCGTCAGAGCGCCAGGACCATCGCATGTATGAACAGTGGCAGCCCCTGGGCGTCATCGGCGTGATTAGTGCCTTCAACTTCCCGGTCGCTGTATGGGCCTGGAACGCGTTCATCGCCGCAGTGTGCGGAAACGTGACCGTATGGAAGCCTTCGCACCAGACTCCCCTGTGCGCGGTCGCTGTACAGAATATCGTGAACAAGGTCATCGAAGAAAACGGCTTCCCGCCTGTCTTCCAGATGTTCCTGGATCACGACCACCTGCTGGCTGACAAGTTTGTGAACGACCCGCGGGTTGCCATGGTGTCCTTCACCGGCTCCACCCGCATCGGTCGCATCGTGGGCGGAAACCTTGCCAAGCGCATGGGTAAAGTAATTCTGGAACTGGGCGGCAACAACGCGATCATCGTGGACGAGTTTGCCAACCTGGGCCTGGCCATTCCTGCGATAGCTTTTGGCGCCGTCGGTACTGCCGGTCAGCGTTGCACCAGCACCCGCAGGGTACTGATCCACGAGTCACGTTTTGACGAACTCAAGGAAAAGCTGGTTGCTGCTTACAAGCAGGTTCGCATTGGCGATCCCCTGAAAGAAGGCACCCTGATGGGCCCGCTCATCGATGAGAAGTCAGTAGGCAACTACCTGGCCGCCGTCGAGGCTGCGCGTGCAGCCGGTGGCGAAGTCCTGTGTGGTGGCAAGCGCATCGAAGGCAACGGCTTCTTCGTCGAGCCGACCATCATCGTTGCCGAGAACCACTGGGACATCGTGCAGTCCGAAACCTTCGCCCCCATCGTGTATCTGATCAAGTACAGCACGCTGGACGAAGCCCTGGAACTGCATAACGACGTGCCCCAGGGCCTGTCCTCGGCAATCTTCACCGACAAGGTGCAGCACGCAGAGCGATTCCTGTCAGCGGCAGGTAGTGACTGCGGTATCGCCAACGTCAACATCGGCACTTCCGGTGCCGAGGTCGGTGGCGCTTTCGGTGGCGAGAAGGAAACCGGCGGTGGCCGCGAGTCCGGCTCCGACGCCTGGAAGGGTTACATGCGTCGCCAGACTTGCACCATCAACTGGGGTAGCGATTTGCCGCTGGCCCAGGGCATCAAATTCGACCTGTAACAACGCGTTCCAGGAAGAAACAAAAAGGGCGCAGGCAAAACCTGCGCCCTTTTTTTATTTCAGATCCAGGTGAGTTTCCGCTATCGGCCAGCAGGCAACATTCAAATGGCCTTGAAATCTAACCGGACATCCCGGATGGATTCAGATTCCCTCCCTGGATAGCCTGTGCATGTAACAGACAACCTATTCGGTCTTAAACTGGAACCACTGCCCATGTCCGAAACTCGCGTAAACGAGAAGAAACGTGGAATGGCTTTGGGTAGACCACTCGGACACCGTCTGAGCTTCGCGAAGACGCACTGACCAGATATACCGCGTATCGGGCTTGAGGGGCGTTTCAGGTTGCCACCGCGGTTCCGACAAATCCTCTACATAGGCAACGACACGCCCACGGGTGTATGACGGCATCAAGGCACCGCCAATTGCGTAGGATGCGGCTTCGTAGAGAACCAGGTCGTAACTGACCTCGGATTTCGGGCTCCCTTCCCAGCGAAACTCCGGCGTCAGATTGTTAACAACCGGGAATCCGGATGTGGTCACGTCTGGAGATATTGGTGTCACGCCGTCAAAACGCTCGGTGCAGCTAATCTCCCAGTCTTCATTGCAGGATCCACGAAAGCCCTGGAAGTTGCCGATGGGCTTGGGCACTTCCATCAACTGTTTGACATCGGCGGCGCTGCGATCCGGAAATCTTTCATCGTGCAGCGCCGCAATCTCATCAAACTTATCCTCAAAACCGGGGATGAGAAAGACAATGTTTCCGCGAAACACTATCGAACCAATATATGTGCTCGTTCCAGCATCCGGCGACTGGAAGGTGGTGCCGATGCGACCGGTCCGCTGCCCGATATCGGTATCCCAGATGTAACCAAGCAACAGGTATTCACCGGTGGGAAGAGTCCAAAAGAATTTACCTTCCTTATCCAGTTTGTACGTTATTGCCTCGTTAGTCCCCGAAGGCAGGATGATGAGATAGAAGTGATCATAACCAAAGAACCTGGAACCCCACTCCTGCTGTTTGCCATCCTCGTAAACTTCAATGCTTCCGAAGACAATGCTCGAATCGGCAGCCACCTGCTCGACATCTTTCATCGTCGGAGATGCCGCACAGCCCCAAAGCAGTAGCGCCGCAAGCAAAGTAATGCGAAGTGATTTGCTCATCTTTCCTCCTAAGCGGGACTTGATTGCCCGCAGTCGGCGGCAGTCAGGCGATCTTGGGTCCTTCGAAGCGAAGAAGCGTCTCGGAGGAAGCGAGGACCCCTGGCCTTGCGTCACCAGCTTTCGCTAGGTTTGCCTTTATCGCAGAGTCAATTGTCCTACGATTGCGAAAGCAGTCAATTCTGAGATGTGCCTATTGATGCCGGCTTTGGGTCATAGGCACAGAGGTGGTGAGATCAGAAAGAGTCCAGATGAATGTCCGCTATCGGCCAGGAGCAGCCATTCATTTGCGTGGCGCTTGCCAGTTCGTAAGCATAGTCTGGGCGAAGTGTGGCGCTCGGCCATTGTGGCGCAATTGCTTTTTGTTCACAGCGTTTAGCTAACTGTGTCATAGAGCGTGAATCCACTGAAAACCATATATGCGATCAAGGCAAGGACGAAGGTCCCGTGAAACCTGTCATTCTTGGTGAAGATTGCGGTTACGGAAAAAGCCACAATTGCCAGCTGCGTAGCCGTGTAATGGAAGCCCAAGCTGTAGTAGTAATCCAAACCCTTGATTACAGAGTCGGCAATATCTGCTAACTGCGAAAGAATGAATACGCTGAAGAACCATGCGCGTTTGGCATAGAAGTAGTCCTTGAATCCGTCATAGCCCGAAAAATCGCTCGGAAAGAGCAGCGCGCACAATAGAAACACCAAAAATGCGTACAGAATAACGAACAAGTAGACCCCGAAAGTCCACACTTCGATGGTGCCAAGCCTGAACTCCCACCACCACCAGAATATCGAGAAAAGGAACATGTAGAACACCCAGCAAAGATGAATCCAATTGGGCTTTGCTTGCTCGGGATGCTGGATTAGACGAGTCACACCCATCAGCAACTGCGCCATTCCGAGGCCGATGATGATGGATGTGAGAACCGTCACATACTCGAATGTTTCCATTTAGCCAGATCCTCTTTGTGCTTCTCGTTTGGGAGTGATGTCGTCTCGGCGTGCTTCCGCTGACAGAACTACGGGAAAGGTAATGATCGGTTGAGGCCACCGTCAGTAACAGTCGCTGGAATCAGTCTAGTACAAACTCGCTTGCATGTACGCCCTGGGTCGTAAGCAGACGCCCAGGCAGACTGGAAAGGGTCTAGTTGGGTCGCCGCTTTGGGTCGTAAGCGGACAGCCAATAATCTCGGTTCGACCCGAATAATTGTGCCTTGTCCCATAATGAAAACCGCGGTTCGACCCCAATTAATTCCCAATTAAGCCTAGACTTGCAGCTAATACGATCCCCTCTTACCCATTCTGTTAATTGCCGTCTTTCAATTGACGTTCCGATTCGTCTCCAAAACCCATTTCGGCAATTACCTATGAACCAGACCACCAAAATAAATTAGCGTGATACAGATCAACCCTGGCGTCTATTATTCACTAAGTCGATGTAATACGGCGAAACTCCATAGCAAGGTGACGTAAATTATGCTTCCTGAATACATCGAATCAGGACAATACACTGGCCGCGGCATATATTCGCTAGGCGGAAAATACGCCATGTCGCAGCCAATTAGATGCATGATAAATATCACATTGATTCCAGGATTCGCGACACTCGAGACTATTTATCCACCAACATGCGATTTATCAGGATACTATCAACTCGACTCGGCTGGTAAGAAGCACAAGTTCACTGCGCTTATACACCAATTATCTTCCCAACAGAGAACCGCTGTTACTGAATTTAGCGATTCCACTTTTCGTCGCATTAACGGAGTGCTGGCGGAATCGAAAGCAGGCGTGCTTGTTCTAGGCAGGTCGGATGACGAGACAGTTCAAATAAGTCAGTATTGGAACGAATCTGTTAGCAAGAATGGATTCTCTATTAGCGGCATCGTGCTTGTGAACAACAAACCCCCGATTACCTATTCTGTGTCATTCGAAATGATTGATCCGGAGGGTATCCGATCCAACGTTATAAGGCTTGATAATTCAGCATGAATAATCAGGTTGATCAGCGAGATAGGCATTTGCGTTCGGCATCTCCCCCCTCTTTATGGAATAATAGGGGTCGAACCGCAATTAAATAATATTGCGAATGTCAAGTACCGAAACTCTGGGTTCGACCCCAGTTTTTTCTAAGGTAGATCACGTGATGAAAGTAGTATCGCGCTAGGTTTGTTCGTGGCGGCGTATGATCACGCCGTGTTCAGCCCTACTGCCACGATTGAATGAATCTAGATAGCTATGTGCCTCAACATTTTAAGCTAATTACGGCACCGGGCTGGCGTGTACTTCTTCGGAACATCAACAGCCTCACACTCCCAATAGATGCTTCCTTCATCGTCTATCAACGGGATAACCACAATGGACTTTCCTTGAATATTCTTGTCGCCCGCAAAACGAATCAGAATGTCACCCTCATCAATGACCGAAATACTCT
>Ga0102814_10002970_pt1 | contig 11257 bp, 10 predicted proteins | sample ColrivemetaGS741_FD_79112 | JGI IMG/M metagenome (GOLD analysis project Ga0102814, IMG submission 79112) | Estuarine microbial communities from the Columbia River estuary - Flood tide ETM metaG S.741 | ecosystem: Environmental > Aquatic > Marine > Intertidal zone > Estuary | place: USA... | reverse complement strand
TAAACCAACAGCGTAAAGCATTGCTTGCGCAGCAGGTTGGGTTGGATCTTGCGTTACTCTTTTACTATATTTATTTAATTGCATTTATTTTAGTCCTTATTTAATTATTTTAAATTATTTTAAATTATTTTTAAAACAACTTAATTTTTGTTACTTATTTCACAACAAGACACAAATTTAATTCAGGCATTTACTTTACCGTTGTTTCTTTTACTTTTTTTACAATAGCCACTTTCCTACAATTTTAACTACACATATAGTAATCAGGTAGTTAACTTCTTTTTTTTTACAATGATTATTCAACAAAAAAACCTTCCTAAAATAGAATAGGAAGGCTTAATTGTTTATATAAATCACAATATCGCTCCTATCCTGCTTGTGAAATTATCACAGAGACATAAATTGAGATGATATTATTATATGTTTTTTTCATTTTAATGAATGCAAATATGGGAAATAATTATTTGATAAAAACATATTCATAAATTATTTGGTTATTTTTTTTGCTTTTTGTTGAATAATTTTTTCAACTGTTGAATTTTGAATTTTACTCTCTAACCAACTTAAAATATCCAAATATAAAAAAGCCCTTTTTTCATGAGGGTGATTTTCAAATTTAATTAATTCACTGTGCAATTTAATAAATTCTTTGCGTAAATCTTGTGGATATATGTTACTTAAATTCTTAAGAAATACAATCATTTTTTGTTGAACTTCATGTAAATCGTTCATTTTTATTAAGAACTTATATGTAGAAACAATTAATTTTTCAATATTAAAATCAATACCGGCATCATAATGTGCTACTAAATTTAAAACTCTTGAAAAACACATCAAATCTTCACGCATTGTTAAGTCTTTATTATTTATTATTTTCTCCAAATAAACAATACATTCTTCATTTTTACCTGCACCAAAATACATACAAGCAATTTTATAGTAAAAAACCATAATATGATGAGCATCAATTTTGGTTTTATAATTTTCAATTTCAACTAATAATTTAGAAACAAATGGCAAGCCTTCAGTAAATTTACCATCAATAAAATGAAGGTTTAGCTTGTTCTGATTATAATATATAAATGCTAATGTTTTTGTGTTTTCATTTAATGAAATCTGTTCTAATTCAATATCATTTTTTAAAGTTTTAAGTACTTTGGTAAATTTTGTTTTATGTCTAATTAAAAATAAAGCTTCCAATAAATAACTAACACCTTTTAAATAAAAAACGGGATTTTGCTTTTTCATTTCAGGATTTTCTTCAAACAAATCAACCCATTTTTGAGCGTATTTATAACTTGAAACAAAATCTTGCATAATCAAACTATGCCACAAATATGCTTTATATAAAAATAATTTTTCTTTAAAACCCAGTTCTGATAATTTGTATTTTGGCAATCGTTTTTCAAAATATTTATTTACGGCCTCAGAATCTACATCATCTTTTACATAACCTTCTTTTAACAATAAACTATACAATTGTAACGAAAGGTTAGAAAGCTTACTTATTCTTACATTTTTCAAACTTAATTCTTTCGCTTGCATAGACAACTCATCGGCACGATTGCTCAAACTTCTAGTAATATATTGAGATTCTATTACTTTTTCGAACTCAACAATTTCATAGGCCAAATTATTTTCGTCATTATTTATGGCTAATTCTTTTGCTTTATCTAAAATTTTCAAGCTCTGTTTGTACAATCCTTTATTGTATAAAATAGCAGCAAAATCAAATTGCTCTCTAATTTGAGCTCTTACATTTTGATGAACAGGGTTGAACCTTAAACTCACCAAAATTTGTTTGTATAAATGTGCTTTTGTATTGGATATTTGCTGTTTTTTAATATTTGTTTTTAGTAAAATCAACTCATCATTATAACTATACACTTTATCTAACAAATTAAATAACGACATAAAATTTGCGTCCACATTTCCGCCCAATCTTCCTACATAAAGTTTAAATTGCCGCTTTTCAGATTTAGAAAGGGACTTAACTAACGCGAAAAGTGCATCTTTTTGCTCAATAGCCATTGTAATTAAAATATTTTTATTAGATTGATTTTCAGTGTTTTAAATCTAACGCCAACAATTTGAGTATAGTAATCTATGTATTTCCAATGAATTATAAAAAACCTATACATCTATTTTTGACGTATCAAATGTGATAAAAAAAAATCAAAAATGAGTAAAAATATAGTTCAAATTTTTGATACAACCTTAAGAGATGGTGAACAGGTCCCAGGTTGTAAGTTAAATACTGAACAAAAATTAGTAATTGCTGAACGTCTTGATATTTTAGGAGTTGATGTTATTGAAGCTGGATTTCCTATTTCAAGTCCAGGTGATTTTATTTCAGTGGTAGAAATTTCAAAACTTGTTAAAAACGCAACAGTTTGCGGACTTACACGTGCAAACCAAAAAGATATTGAAGTAGCAGCTGATGCATTAAAATACGCAAAACGCCCAAGAATTCATACAGGAATTGGAACTTCTGATTCTCATATCTTTCATAAATTCAAATCAACACAAGAAAAAATTATTGTTCGCGCCTATGATGCCGTTGCTTATGCGAAGAAATTTGTTGAAGATGTAGAGTTTTACGCCGAAGATGCAGGAAGAACAGATAATGAGTATTTAGCTAGAGTATTAGAACAAGCTATAAAAGCCGGAGCTACCGTTTTAAACATCCCTGACACTACAGGCTACTGTTTACCAGACGAATACGGCGCTAAAATAAAGTACTTAAAAGAAAACGTAAAAGGTATTGAGAATGTAATTTTATCATGCCACTGTCATAACGATTTAGGTTTGGCAACAGCCAACGCAATTGCCGGTGTTCAAAATGGAGCTCGTCAAATTGAATGTACTATAAACGGCATTGGTGAACGTGCAGGAAATACTGCTTTAGAAGAAGTAGTTATGATTTTAAAACAACACCCTTATTTAAATTTGGATACCCGAATTAACACCAAATTATTATACGACACTAGCTTATTGGTGCAACGTAGTATGGGAATGATAGTACAACCTAACAAGGCTGTAGTAGGTGAAAATGCATTTGCACATAGTTCTGGAATTCATCAAGATGGAGTGATTAAAAATCGTGAAACTTATGAAATTATGGACCCAGCCGATGTTGGTGTAACTGAATCTTCAATTGTTTTAACAGCCAGAAGCGGTAGAGCAGCCTTGGCTTATAGAGCTAAAAATATAGGATACGAGTTAACAAAAATTGAATTAGACGATGTTTATCCTCAGTTTTTAAAATTTGCAGATCACCATAAAGAAATTAATGATGAAGATTTGCATCATTTAATGGGATTGAATCATATTCATAAAAACCGTATCGCAATTTAGATTAACTTTGTGGTTTTGAATCTTTAAATCATGAAATTAAAAATCGCTTTACTTGCTGGTGACGGAATTGGACCCGAAGTAATTCAACAAGGCGTAAAAGTATTAGATGCCATTGCTGAAAAGTACAATCATACTTTTGACTATACAAAAGCCATTATAGGAGCTATTGCCATTGATGAAACTGGCAATCCGCTTCCCGATGAAACACTTCAAATTTGTAAAAATGCCGACGCTATTTTATTTGGTGCTATTGGTGATCCGAAATATGACAATGACCCTAGTGCAAAAGTACGTCCTGAACAAGGGTTATTAAAACTTAGAAAAAATTTAGGCTTATTTGCAAATATTCGACCACTAACAACTTATAGTTCTTTAATTCACAAATCAAATTTAAAAGAAAATGTTATTAAAGGAACTAATTTTATAATTTACAGAGAATTAACTGGTGGCATTTATTTTGGAGAAAAAGAATTAAGTGAAGATGGTAAAACAGCTTATGATACTTGCATCTATACAGAAACTGAAATAGACAGAATCACACATTTGGCTTTTAAAGCAGCCATAGCAAGAAGAAAGAAATTGACATTGGTTGATAAAGCAAATGTATTGGAAACTTCTAGACTTTGGAGAAAACGTGTTACTGAAATTTCAAAAAGTTATCCAAACGTAAAGTTGAATTTTATGTTTGTTGATAATGCTGCAATGCAATTAATTCTTAACCCAAAACAATTCGACATTATCTTAACTGAAAACATGTTTGGTGATATTTTATCAGATGAAGCAAGTGTTATTTCAGGTTCAATTGGTTTATTGGCTTCAGCTTCTATTGGTGAAAAATCAGCAATGTTTGAACCAATTCATGGTTCATATCCACAAGCAAAAGGTAAAAATATTGCCAATCCCTTAGCAACAGTATTATCAGCTGCTATGTTATTAGATCATTTTAAATTGTATGATGAAGCTGAAGATATAAGAACTGCAGTTGAAAAATCATTGGAATTAAATATTTCCACACCCGATTTAAATGCAACAAATCATTTCTCAACCACCAGTGTTGGAAACTTTTTAAGCGATTTTATTTTGGATGATGAAAATACATTTTACAATAAAAACAATATAGATTTAGGCCAGTCAACTATTATCTAAAGATTCGTGTTTAGAGTTAATAAGTCTTAGTTAGAAAAATAAAAACTATGAAAAATAGTACAAGTCTTATTGATGCCATTAACTACCGCCGTTCGGTTAGAGTTTATGACAAAACTAAAGAAATTGATCCTGAGATTGTAAAAAAATGCGTTCAGCAAGCAACTCTTGCACCCAACAGCAGCAATATGCAATTGTGGGAATTTCACCACATAACTTCTAAAGAAATTCTAGACCAGTTAACTGCAGCTTGTTTAGACCAAAGTGCTGCAAAAACAGCTAAACAAATGCTTGTTGTAGTTGTTAGAAAAGATTTATGGAAACAACGTGCGAAATCTAATGCGGTACATTTAACAGCAACTTTTGGTGAAAAACCTAAAGCCGAATATTCTACTCGAGAGAAATTTGCCTTAAATTATTATAATAAATTAATTCCTTTTGTATATGCCGATTTTTTTGGAATTTTTGGGTGTATAAAATATAGTATTGGTTGGGTTATGGGACTTTTTAAACCAAGTTATCGCCAACTTCGAAATGCTGATCTACGCATTGTAGCTCATAAAACAGCTGGTTTGGCGGCTCAAACTTTTATGTTGAGTATGGCCGCAGAAAATTATGACACCTGCCCTATGGAAGGTACAGACACCCTTAGAATTAAAAAAATGTTGAATTTACCTTCTTCAAGTGAAATTAATATGGTTATTTCCTGTGGAATTAGAAAACCTGAAGGTATCTATGGTGAACGCTTTAGAATTCCTTTTGAAGAAGTGTATAAAAAATGGTAATTATTAGTACCACTTAAATTTTATTAGTCGATTAAAATCATGACAGCAAAAGAAAACATTATATATAAAATCATGTCGAGTAAAAATCGACCTCATTTAGATTTTAGCTTAAAATATAAAACTGAAAAATTTACTGATAATTTATTTCATACTTTATTTGATGCAAATGCCTGTGTTGCCAAAAATATTGAACAACTTGAAATAGATTTTGAGGAAATTTATAAACTAGCTTGTGTAAATGACAAAGAGTCTTTTGGTACAATTTGGAAAATTTTTCTATCAACATTGCCAGAAATTTTAGAAAATTTAAATCTTGATGCTCAGGAACTGGTAAAAAACGACCCTGCTTCTAACAATATTGAAGAAGTTTATTTAGCATATCCAGGATTTTATGCAATCGCAATTTACCGTTTTAGTCATGAATTATTTCTATTAAACACACCATTAATCCCAAGGTTAATGAGTGAATATGCCCATAGTAAAACAGGTACAGATATACATCCTGGCGCTACTATTGGAAAATCATTTTTTATTGATCACGCTACCGGAACTGTAATTGGAGAAACGTGTTTAATTAAAGATCATGTGAAAATTTACCAAGGTGTAACTTTAGGTGCTTTGCAAGTTTCAAAAGAATTGAAAAATGTAAAACGACATCCAACTGTTGAAAACAATGTTACTATTTATGCAAATGCTACCATACTTGGTGGGAATACTATTATTGGAGAAAATAGTGTTATTGGAGGTAATGTTTGGATTACAGAATCTATCCCAAAAAATTCACTTGTATATCATAAACCAGAAACCCACCTGAAACCAAAAAAATAAGTCATGGAAAGTAGTAATTTATTCGATTTTATAGGAAATACACCTTTGGTAAAATCACATAAAATTTTAGTTAAAGAAGGGGTTACTTTATATTTCAAACTGGAAGGGAATAATCCCGGTGGAAGTGTAAAAGACCGTGCAGCTTACAATATGATTTTTTCTGCTCTTGAGAGAAATGAAATCAAAAAAGGGGACTGTTTAATAGAAGCTACAAGCGGAAATACTGGAATTGCATTGGCATTAATGGCACAACAATTTGGGCTGTGTATTGAATTGGTAATGCCTGAAAATTCAACCAAAGAACGTGTGCAAACAATGCAAGTTTACGGAGCCAAAGTTACTTTAACACCTGCTGCAATTGGTATTGAAGGTGCTCGTGAACATGCAAATAAAATGGTGAAAGAAAAAGGCTATTTTATGTTAGACCAGTTTTCAAATGATGACAATTGGAAAGCACATTATAAAACTACAGGTCCTGAAATATGGAGAGATACCAATGGTGAAATTACTCATTTTGTTTCAGCAATGGGTACAACTGGAACCATTATGGGTACTTCTACATTTTTGAAAGAAAAAAATAAAAATATTCAAATTATTGGGGTTCAACCAACCGATAATTCAAAAATTCCAGGTATTAGAAAATGGTCACCAGAATACTTGCCTAAAATTTTTAACCCTTCAAAAGTTGATCAAGTAATTGAAGTTAGTGAAGCAGAAGCACGTGTTATGACTAAAAAGCTGACCATTGAAGAGGGGATTTTTGCTGGAATGAGCAGTGGCGGAGCGATTTCAGCAGCTTTAAAATTAGCACAAACTATTGAAAAAGGTGTAATTGTTGTCATTATTTGCGATCGAGGAGACAGGTATTTATCTTCAGATTTGTTCGATTAAAACGTTGTAGTATATATCTCTTTTTTAGATTGGATTCCAATACCTTTTATTGTATTTTTGTTAGTTAGAATTCATATAATCTTACCATGAGAAAAATTCAGATGGTTGACCTCCAAGGTCAATATGCCAAAATTCAAGAACAAGTAGATTCACATATTTTAGAAGTACTTAAATCTGCCGCTTATATCAACGGTCCAGAAGTACATGGTTTTCAAAAAGAATTGGAAACATATTTAAATGTTAAACACGTAATACCTTGTGCCAATGGAACTGATGCATTGCAAATCGCAATGATGGGTCTTGGTTTACAACCAGGTGACGAAGTAATTACAGCCGATTTTACTTTTGCTGCAACTGTTGAAGTAATTGCATTATTACATTTAACTCCAGTTTTAGTTGATGTTGAAAAAGACACTTTCAATATGAATATTGCTGCATTGAAAAAAGCAATTACACCTAAAACAAAAGCAATTGTACCTGTTCATTTATTTGGACAATGTGCCAATATGGAAGCTGTTTTAGAAGTTGCGAAAGAGCACAACCTATTTGTAATTGAAGATACTGCACAAGCAATTGGAGCAAATTACACCTTTAAAGATGGTACTAAAAAGAAAGCCGGTACAATAGGAATTGTTGGAACAACTTCTTTTTTTCCTTCAAAAAATTTAGGCTGCTATGGTGATGGCGGTGCAATTTTCACTAACGATGATGAGTTGGCACACACCTTAAGAGGAATTGTAAACCACGGTATGTACGAACGTTATTACCATGATGTTGTTGGCGTAAATTCTAGATTAGACAGTATTCAAGCTGCTGTGTTGAGAATAAAACTACCACATTTAGACGCCTATTGTGATGCGCGTAGAAAAGCTGCACGTTACTACAATAATGCCTTCAAAAATGAAAAATTTATCATTACGCCAAAAATGGGTAATGGTTGTGAGTTTGTTTGCGAAAACTGTGATTGTCACGTATTTCATCAGTACACTTTGCAAATTACAAACGGAAAACGAAACGAATTACACAAACATTTGTTAGATAACGGCATTCCAAATGCAATTTATTATCCAGTTCCACTGCATAGCCAAAAAGCTTATAAAGATGCTCGTTATAAAGAAGAACACTTTAAAGTTACTAATGAACTTATTGATACCGTAATTTCGTTACCAATGCATACTGAATTAGACGAAGAACAATTGGCATTTATTACTTCAACTATTATAAATTTCATTCATAAATAATGCATAAAATTTTAGTTACTGGAGGATTAGGATTTATTGGTTCACACACAGTTGTTGAATTACAAAATGAAGGATTTGAAGTTGTAATAATTGACAATTTATCAAATTCTTCTATTGAAGTTTTAGACAATATAACTTCAATTACTAAAATTAAACCGGCATACTTTAACATTGATTTAAAAGATAAAGCAGTAGTAAAAGAGTTCTTTAAAAACAATGCAGTTGATGGAATTATTCATTTTGCTGCTTCAAAAGCAGTTGGTGAAAGCGTTCAAATGCCATTGGAATATTATGAAAATAACATTGGCAGCTTGATATATATTTTACAAGAAATGAAAGCCAACAACTTGAATAATTTTATTTTTAGTTCTTCATGTACTGTTTACGGACAAGCCGATGAATTGCCAATTACTGAAAATGCGCCTATTAAACCTGCTGAATCTCCTTATGGAAACACCAAGCAAATAGGTGAAGAAATTATTAAAGACGCTACTAAAATTTCAGATTTAAAGGCAATTGCATTGCGTTATTTTAATCCAATTGGTGCACACGAATCAGCAAAAATCGGAGAATTACCAATTGGTGTTCCTCAAAATTTAATTCCTTTTGTAGTGCAAACAGCTGCTGGAATACGAAAAGAATTATCTGTTTTTGGAAGTGATTATAATACTCCTGACGGAACTGCTGTGCGTGATTATATTCACGTCGTTGATTTAGCAAAAGCACATATAATTGCCTTAAAAAGATTGCTCAATAATACAAATAAATCTCAATACGAAGTTTTCAACCTTGGAACAGGAAAGGGAAACTCTGTTTTAGAAGTTATCAAATCTTTTGAAAAAGTAACTGGTAAAAAAGTAAATTACAAGTTGGTTGACAGAAGAGAAGGTGATATTACTGCCGCTTATGCTGATACCAATTATGCAAATGATGAATTGGGTTGGAAAACTGAATTAAGTTTAGATGACGCGTTGCTTTCAGCCTGGAAATGGCAGGAAACATTTTAATTAATTGGTTAACAGTTTTCAATAGCAGTTTAAAAATTATAATATAGAGTAAACCTAATAAGTCTATAAGGCTTGTTAGGTTTTTGCATTACAAAAACTCCAAACAGAAAAAAATAGTTAAAAAATACTTTAGTTGCATTAATTTCTCTAAATTTGCACTCTAGAATTCAAGAGGAAAAATTTGAACTGATTGCAACCTCATTAAAAAATGCTAAAGCAGTAATTATTACTACTTTTAGCGACCAATGCAACCAATCTTATTCTTCTCTTATTTAATTTAAAATTAAAAAGATATGTCATATTTATTTACATCCGAGTCCGTTTCAGAAGGACACCCAGACAAAGTTGCTGATCAAATTTCAGATGCTCTAGTCGATAATTTTTTAGCATTTGATAAAGATTCAAAAGTTGCTTGTGAAACATTGGTAACTACTGGTCAGGTTGTTTTAGCTGGAGAAGTAAAATCTAAAACTTATTTAGATGTTCAAAAAATAGCAAGAGACGTTATCAATAGAATTGGTTACACCAAGAGTGAATATATGTTTGATGGTAATTCGTGTGGTGTTTTTTCTGCAATTCACGAACAATCTCAAGACATCAATCAAGGTGTTGATCGTGCTACAAAAGAAGATCAAGGCGCTGGAGACCAAGGAATGATGTTTGGTTACGCAACCAACGAAACTCAAAATTATATGCCTTTGGCATTGGATTTAAGCCATAGAATCTTATTTGAATTGGCTGCTTTACGAAGAGAAAATAAGGAAATTACTTATTTACGCCCAGATTCTAAAAGTCAGGTGACTATTGAATATACTGACGATAATGTTCCTTTTAGAATAAAAGATATTGTTGTTTCTACACAACACGATGATTTTGGACCTAGTGATGAAGCGATGTTAGCAAAAATTAAAAGCGATGTGATTTCAATTTTAATTCCAAGAGTAATTGAGAGCTTACCAATTGAAATTAAGGCTTTATTTAATGATAATATTACTTACCACGTAAATCCTACTGGAAAATTTGTAATTGGAGGCCCGCATGGAGATACAGGTTTAACAGGAAGAAAAATTATTGTTGATACATATGGTGGAAAAGGTGCGCATGGTGGTGGTGCTTTCTCAGGAAAAGACCCAAGTAAAGTTGACAGAAGTGCAGCTTACGCAACACGTCATATTGCTAAAAACTTAGTTGCAGCTGGTGTTGCTGATGAAGTTTTAATTCAGGTTTCGTATGCAATTGGTGAAGCAAAACCAATGGGTATTTATGTAAATACTTATGGCACTGCAAATGTTGATAAAGCCGATGGTGAAATTGCCGATATTATTGAACAGTTATTTGATATGCGCCCAGCTTTTATTGAAGAGCGCTTAAAATTACGTCAGCCAATGTATTTGGAAACGGCTGCTTACGGACATATGGGACGTGACAATAGAACTGTTACTAAAATATTTAGCAATGTTGATGGTACTGAAATTTCTGTAGATGTTGAATTGTTTACCTGGGAAAAACTAGATTACGTTGACAGCATAAAAGAAGCTTTTGGTTTGTAAACCAATTGATTTTATAACTATTAAAAACCTCATAAATATTAAAAGTTTATGAGGTTTTTATTTTTTATTTATTTATAAAATTTCCTTTGGAAGTACTTTTCGAGTCCACGTTTTTACACGTTTTAAATTGTTTACTTCACTATCAGGATTGAATTCTAAAGTTGTTTCCCAAGAATTTTCAGGATTGAATTCAATTTCCATTCCTTTTAATACTGATTTAGCAACTTTCTGAGAATGAATGATAGCTATACATTCTGTATTTAAATTGGCACTTCTTGGGTCTAAATTAAATGTACCAATCACGGTAATTTCACTATCTATAACCATTTATTTTTCGTGCAAACCAAAAATAAGTGTATAATTTAATGTTTCTTTTAATTCTCCAGTCATTATTTTCATTCGTTCGGCCGCATTGGGCTTAAATTCAAATATTTGAACCCCCGTTTTTAATAGTT
>Ga0102814_10002964_pt1 | contig 11264 bp, 10 predicted proteins | sample ColrivemetaGS741_FD_79112 | JGI IMG/M metagenome (GOLD analysis project Ga0102814, IMG submission 79112) | Estuarine microbial communities from the Columbia River estuary - Flood tide ETM metaG S.741 | ecosystem: Environmental > Aquatic > Marine > Intertidal zone > Estuary | place: USA... | reverse complement strand
TCAACGTAATTTTATCCATAACTTTTATGAATGCATCTAATTCTATTCCATAACGGTAACTTTTTCCACTATTTGTAAATATTGGAGCCCCTACATTATTTAAAGCTCCAGTCATAACCAACTGATCTTTATAATCCATATAAAAAGTATTCACATTAAGTTTTACATTACTTGTATTGTACTTCCAGCCAAACTCAAAATCAATTAATCGTTCTGGCTTTGTACTTTCATTTTCATAATCATCTCTTCGCGGTTCTTTATTAGCAACTCCGGTATAAGCATATATTGAATTTGAAAGGTTGATTCTAAAATTAGCACCCACTTTTGGATTAAAAAACCTAAAAGTATCATTAACATCTGTTGCTTGTACGCCATTTGCTTGATAGTATACTAAACGGTATTGTAAGTCAGTAAAAACATTAAATTTAGAGTTTATATCTTTTGACAGTTTTGCATAAATATTTACATCATCTTTATTCCCAAAAGTATTATAGTACCTATTATTTGTTGGAACATAATATTGCGTCCAAACAACTTCCCCAAAATGTTTACCTAAATACCTATTAGCACCACCACCTAATTGAATGTTAGTTGTATTATCAATATAATTTAATGAAAAAGTTGCGCCAAAGAAATCATTATCTAACCATCTTTTTCTAATTAAATCTGTAACTGAATTTCCTCCAGAATCGGGTAACCCATAATCAGCAAAAGTTTCATCTTCTTTATATTGTTTATAATATCCTTTTCCAAGTGTATAATGAAGTGCTAAATTTGAACTCCACTTTTCAGACCACTTTTCAGACCAATGTAGTTGAAAATGATTTTGCCAGTAGTTATCAGTTTCGTCATCATAAAACTGTTCATTACCAAATTCGTCGAAATACAAACCTGCTGAATTATAAGTTCTATCATTTTCTAATTTATCTAAATCTTCTAAACCATACCAAGATTGATATGTTTTTTCTTTTCCTCCAAAAGCAATAAATTTAATTAATGTGCTTTCTTTTACATAGTTAGCATTAAAAAAATAACCAAACATATTTGAAGAAGCTCTGTCAATATAACCCTCAGACGAAATTTGAGAAATTCTTCCGTTAAACTCAAAATTGTTATGCAAACCTGTGCCAAAAGATAAGGTATGTTTTCTCGTTCCAAAACTTCCTGCCGAGTTAGAAATTTCAGCATGTGATTGTTCCTGGTATGATTTCGTTTCCATATTTAAACTGGCCCCAAATGCTCCCGCTCCATTTGTTGAAGTCCCTACTCCTCTTTGTAATTGAACACTTTCTAAAGAAGAAGCAAAGTCCGGCAAATTCACAAAAAAAGTTCCATGACTTTCACTATCGTTAAACGGTATTCCATTTAAAGTAACATTTATCCTTGAACCATCTGAACCTCGGACTCGCATGGAAGTATAACCAACTCCGTTTCCAGCATCTGTTGTAGTAACTACTGATGGCAAGTAATTTAAAAGAACTGGAATATCTTGACCTAAATTTCTTGGCTCAATTTGTTCTTTAGAAACATTAGTAAATGTAATTGGTGTTTTCTCTGTAGCTCTAACTGAAGAAACGGTTACCTCCTTTAGGTTATTAACCTTTAAAGAATCTAGAGTTTGCTCTTGAGAAAAGGAAAAAAAAGAAATGAAAAAAGTAAAAAGACTTAGTCTTAAAACTAGTTTAGATTGTTTGATGTTGAATAAAGTTTTCATTCGTAAAATTAGTTACGAATAAAAGGGGCAATTATTCTTCTTTTATATAATTAAATTCTGTTAATCGACTTGTACCAACGTGCACATTAGTATTTTGTCATTTTCCTTGGCAGCATTACCTGCCCAGGTTCTATGGGTATAATCTCAGCTCGTTATTTAGAGCACCCCTTTGAGACGGTGCAAAAGTACTACTTTAGTTTAAAAATTCAAGTTAATTTTTTAAAAATTAGGCTTTTTACGATTTTGCTTTAACGCACTCATAATTTTCTTTGAATGAAGTCTTTTCTCTTTAACACTTTTAGGTGTTTTTGTAGCTTTTCTTGTTTTTGGTTTATGAAGTCCTTTTTCAATAATTGATAAAAATCGTTTTATGATTGTTGTTTTATTTTTAAGCTGACTTCTATCTTCATCACAATTTAATATAAGAACATTATTTTGTGTTAATTTTGATGACAACTTTTGTTTCAACATTTCTTTCTCTTCATCTGATAATGACGAAGAATTTTCTAAATCAAACGTAAGAACAACTTTTGAAGAAACTTTATTTACATTTTGACCTCCTGAACCACTACTTCTAACGGCTTTAAAGTCAAGTTCAAGCAATATTTTTTCCTTATTCATCTAAAAATTGATGTGCGGGTTTTAATAAATCGTTAACTGTTTTTACCGGATTAAAAGTTTCCAATGGAACCTCAACAAAAATGGTAGTCCATTTTGCCATTGCTCCATTCCATAAACCTGGAAGTTCAAATGCTTTAATTGGTTTTCCGTTTTTTGTTTTCTCAGTAATAAATGCAGCATTATGATCAATAAAATCAACTAAGTCAAATTTTTGACCTTTATAATTAAAAACCGCACAAACAATATCAACAGGGTTAAAGTGAGTTGCTGATTTTACAATATTATTTTGGACTTCATTCATAACATCTATTTGAGATGACTCTACTATTTGAAGTGTTTGCCTTCCTTTTTCATCTTGAACCCAAAAAGGACCACCACCAGGTTCTCCTTCATTTTTCACCATTCCACATACACGAATTGGCCTGTTTAAAACCTTAGTTAAATATTCTGTCTTATATGATTTTTTAAAATATTTAAAATCCTCAGGCAATGGAAAAGACAACTCATTTTCAATAAAAAAAATTAATTCTTTAAAATCAGATTCAGTTAAGTCTTTAGACTCTAAATCATTAAGAAATTGAAAAATTTTTCTTTGGGTTTTTATAATAATAGCTCCTAACGCCTTTTTGTAATCAGAAATTAAGATTCTGTTATTTTGTGAAACATTATCAATATTTTTCAAGAAAATAAGTTCTGAATTTAATTGATTTAAATTTTCAATTAAAGCACCATGACCTCCTGGCCTAAAAAATAATGAATTGTCTCCTAACCTAAATAATGAGTTATCTGAATTTACAGCAATTGTATCTGAACTTGAATTTTGATATGAAAAACTAACCTCAAAATCTTCAAACTTATTTGTTATTTTTTCAAACTCATTTTGAAATTCATTGTTTATTGTAAAGTGAATTTTAGTTTTCACATTGTCCTTTCTATAAAAACTTGCTTCAAGGATATTTTCTTCAATTGGAGTAATTATTTCTGAGCTATTTTTATGGAATGGTAAAATCCCTTTAGGCTTTTGAGCAAAATTCAGACCCTTTTCATTCAGTAATGTATCAATTAAAGAATGTATTTTTAAATCATTAGTTAAAGTGTAATAATTTGGATTTAACGCAATTGTTATCTCTTTTAATTCAGGATAAAAAGAAAAATTTTTCAATCCATAAATAAACAACTCTAGGTCTTTGTTTCCGCTTAAATTTATATAACTATTTATGGTTTGCTTTTCCTTATCAAACTCATTAAGAAACTCATTAAGAAATTTAAACATTCTTGATGCCGCCCCAGAAGCAGGGACAAATTTCTCTATGGTATAATTGTCTTTGTAGGTGTCAAAAAAAGCAACATACTCTTTAACCTCATCATTAGATAAAGAAATAATCCCATCACCTTTAACGGCAGGTTTAACAAGGTTAATCATTGGAACTCCATTTTTAAAATAAAACAATTGTTGCTTTATTTTATGTAACGAATTTCCTCTTTTTTCAATATATTTTAAATCTTCTGTTGTAAAATTCTCTTCCATTCTAAATAGCCAAAAATGGCAACTATTGTAAATATTAAAAATTGTAAACTTGAAAAAGTAAATCCTTTATAGAAGTATAATGGCACGGAAACGAAATCTCCTACAATCCAAAAAATCCAATTTTCAATTTTACGTTTTGCCATAAGCCACATTCCCACAAAGAAAATCCCTGTTGTAAATGTGTCTACATAAGCGGTCCAATCATTGAATTTATCAAAAAAATGATATATCAATATTACAAAAAGAATTGTTACTATAAAAATAACAAAGGTATTTATCCATTCTTTTTTGTTGGCCCATGAAATTGGATATTCTACTTGATTATCGTTCTTTCTGGTCCAAAGAAACCATCCGTAAATACTCATAGTTGTATAATAGCCATTTATCAACATATCCCCAATTAAGCCCCATTTATTCAACAAGTAAACATAAATAATTGTGCTTACTAAACCGGTAGGGTAAACTAAAATGTTGTTTTTTAAAGCAAAGAAAACACTTATTAAACCAAACAATACCGCAATAATCTCTAAGACAATATCAACAGTAGCATACTCACCATATTGAGAAAACAAAAATTCAACCATTATTCAAAAAAAGTATTATCGTTTTCAAAAGCTGTTCCAATGACTACCATATCTGCACCAGCATTAAAAGCATTGTCAATTTCTTTTTTAGAACGAATTCCGCCACCAACAATTAACGGAATTGTTAATTTTTTAGAAACTTGACTAATCATTTCTAAAGGGACAGCTAATTTTGCACCGCTTCCTGCTTCTAAGTAAACAAGTTTATTTCCTAAATACTCAGAAGCTTTTGCCGTTTGACTAACATAATCAATGTTCTTTCTATCTAGAGGCTTCGTTTCACTAACACGTTCAACTGCTGTTTCTACACCACTTTCTATTAATAAATAACCTGTTGAGATAATCTCCAAATTAGTTTTCTCCAAAATTGGAACAGCTTTCACTTGATGTTCAATTAGATAATCTGGATTTCTTCCAGAAAGCAAACTAAGAAACAAAATCGCATCTGCTTCAGCTGAAACTTGTTTATAATCCCCCGGAAATAAAAACACAGGCAAATCTACATATTGCTTAATCTCCTTAATTAATTCATCCAAATGATTTCCATTATAAGTACTTCCTCCAATAAATATATGGGTAGCTGGAGATTTATTTATCTTTTTACATAAATTTTTAACATCTGAAAGCAAAAGTTTCTCAGGATCTAATAAAATAGCAAGTAACTTACTGTTCTCTTTTTTGGCTTGCACAATATTTATATATAACTCTTTCATACTATTTTTCTAACGCATATACCAACGTAAATCCTTCAAACTCTTCAAAGAAAAAATTAAATTCTTTCTCAAATTCGTCTTGTTGAACAGAAGCCTTTCCTTTTCCATCTATTAAATCAAAATTAAATACTTTCATATCGTCTTTAAAACTTAAACTTCTAGAATTACACATTTTATACTTTGCTTCTTTAGCCCCCCAAATTACAGTTAGTTTTTTTATATATTCTGCTGATTCTTTATTCAAATAATCAAATTCATGTTCTACAAATTTATCAGCAATTCTAGCAATTTTTTCTCTTTGTAATTCGATATCAATACCAACATTCTCCTGTCCAATAATAATTGCCGAAAAAATATGAGAATGCGTGATCGAAATTTGTTTTCCATCTTTTAAGTGAGGCTTTCCGTCTTCATCATAAAACAAATCAAAGTCCGAATAACCAGCAGATTTCAACAAATGCCTTATACTCAAAAAACCATTTTGATGGCTTTCAGATTTCATTTGCTCAAGTCTAGCTAAAGAAATATCCTTTAACCTTATCTCACGAAACAACTCATTAAAATCCTCTTCAATTTTCCAAATAAGAACTGAAGTTAAGGGGTTTACTTGTATTTTTTTATAAAAAGACATTAAATATAAGGTTGAGATTCAAAGCATTACCTTATTAAACATTTCATAAAATAAGGCATTTGGCTTAAAAATTAAAAATGAAATTAGTACATTTGCAATCTTATTTAATAATACAAATATACAATAATAGATGAGTTCAAATACAACAACTTATGTGCCGTATAAAGTAAAAGACATTACTTTGGCTGACTGGGGAAGAAAAGAAATTGAATTAGCTGAAGCTGAAATGCCAGGCTTAATGGCTCTTAGAGCTGAATATGGAGCAAGCCAACCTTTAAAAGGAGCACGTATTGCTGGATGTTTACACATGACTATTCAAACTGCTGTATTAATTGAAACTTTAGTAGCTCTTGGAGCTGATGTTACATGGTCTTCTTGTAATATTTTCTCAACTCAAGATCATGCTGCTGCTGCAATTGCCGCTGCAGGAATCCCTGTATATGCTTGGAAAGGATTGAACGAAGAAGAATTTGATTGGTGTATTGAGCAAACTTTATGGTTTGGTGAAGATAGAAAGCCGTTAAATATGATTCTTGATGATGGTGGAGATTTAACAAATATGGTTTTTGATCGTTTCCCTGAACTAATTGCTGACATTAAAGGCCTGTCTGAAGAAACAACAACTGGAGTTCACCGTTTGTATGAAAGAATGCAAAATGGAACTCTACATATGCCTGCAATAAATGTAAACGATTCAGTTACTAAATCTAAATTTGATAACAAATACGGATGTAAAGAATCGGCTGTTGATGCTGTTAGAAGAGCAACAGACATTATGCTAGCTGGAAAAAGAGTTGTAGTTTGTGGATATGGTGATGTTGGAAAAGGAACGGCTGCTTCTTTTAGAGGTGCTGGATCTATTGTAACAGTTACTGAAATTGACCCAATTTGTGCTTTACAAGCTGCAATGGACGGTTTTGAAGTTAAAAGATTAGACACTGTAGTTGGTAATGCAGATATTGTTATTACAACTACTGGAAATAAAGATATTGTTTTAGGTTCTCACTTTGAGAAAATGAAGGACAAAACTATTGTTTGTAACATTGGTCACTTCGATAACGAAATCGATATGGCTTGGATGAACAAAAATCACGGTGCTTCTAAAGTTGAAATCAAACCACAAGTTGACAAATATACTATCAATGGAAAAGATATTATTATTTTAGCTGAAGGACGTTTAGTAAACTTAGGTTGTGCAACTGGTCACCCAAGTTTTGTAATGAGTAATTCATTTACAAACCAAACATTAGCTCAAATTGAATTATGGACTAACTCTGCTGCCTATAATAATGAAGTATACATGTTACCAAAACATTTAGATGAAAAAGTAGCAGCTTTACACTTAGCTAAATTAGGCGTTGAATTAGAAACTTTACGTGATGACCAAGCAAAATATATTGGTGTGCCAGTGGAAGGACCATTCAAACCAGAATATTACAGATACTAGTCAGACTTTTAGAAAGTTAGATTATTAGTTAAATATAAACCCTTGCAGAAATGTGAGGGTTTTTTTATACATAATATTTTAATTACCAACATTTTAACAACAAAATGAAACTTTCAACGTTATTTTTATACTAATCAATATCATCAATCAATTCCATCGAACTCGTTTCGGTAGAAAAAAATCAATCATCATGTTAAAAAACTTCTTCATTCTTTGTTCTGGAGCTGATAAGAATCTAATCAATTCTTGCTCAAATGGCGAACAAAACAAGTATGCCGGAATTGGCGCAACCGTTTTCTTTACCGCAGTTATGGCTTTTATAGCTTCAAGTTATGCGCTTTATACTGTTTTCGACAATGCCTATATAGCAATGGCATTCGGACTCGTTTGGGGTTTACTTATTTTCAACTTAGACCGTTTTATTGTTTCTACTATTAAGAAAAGAGATTCTTTTTGGAGCGAATTTAAACAAGCAACACCTCGAATTGGTTTAGCCATAATTATTGCTATAGTCATCTCAAAACCTTTAGAAATTAAAATTTTTGAAAAAGAAATCAATACGGTTTTATTGAAAGAGAAAAACGAAATGATGCTTGCCAATAAAAAGCAAGTAGCCAATTATTTTCAATCGGATTTAGATAAAAACAAAGCACAAATTGATAGTTTAAAGTCAGATATTACTAAAAAAGAAAAAGAAGTAAACGATTTATATGCTGTTTACATTACCGAAGCCGAAGGAACAGCTGGAACTAAAAAACTAGGAAAAGGTACGGTTTATAAAGAAAAACGAGAAAAACACGATGCTGGTTTACAAGATTTAGCTGTTTTAAAAACTACTAATCAAGCTAAAATTACAGAATTAGAAACAAAAGCCAAAATACTACAAGCCGATTTAGACAAAAAAGTCACAGAAACACAACCTATAATTGAAGGTTTTGATGGTTTAATGGCTCGTATCAATGCTTTAAACAAATTACCATTACTCCCATCGCTATTTATTATGCTGTTGTTCTTAGCTATTGAAACTTCTCCTATTATTGCCAAATTATTATCACCTAAAGGAGAATTTGATTTTAAACAAGAAGATGCGGAAATGTCCGTTTTTAATATGCTTGCTCAGAACAAATACCAAAGTGAATTACAACGTAAAACCGATGCTGAAATTTATGACAAAGTATACTCAGATATAAAAGAAGATAAAGAGCTTTATAACTATAAAAAGAAACGCGCTATTGAATTGCTAGAACTACAAGCAGATGGATTTGTTGAAAAGCAAAAAAAATCACTCTAATAAAAAAAACCGCCTCTAGATTAGAGACGGTTTTTTTATTTATTTATTAATATTATCTAAATGAAGCTCTTGGACCCGTTGAGCCAAAAACAGCCGCCATTCTAGAAGCTTGTCCTTTAGAAAACATATACATTCCTCTATCATCTGTATAATCCATATAGTTCATATACATTTCTAGTGGAGTACCAGAACATGTACTTCTATGACCTACCGCAGGAACTCCTGAGTTAGCAGCATTATGAGTTGGTGTATCAGAAACTAAATCATTACCACAAGTAGCATCCCCCCATATGTGACGTAAATTCATCCAGTGACCAATTTCATGAGTTGCGGTTCTTCCTAAATTAAAAGGATATGTTGCGGTTCCAATAGTACCCGTATATTTTGAATCAATTACAACTCCATCAGTAGCTGAAGCGCCTCCAGGAAACTGAGCGTATCCTAAAATTCCACCACCAATTGTACAAACCCAATAGTTTAATTTTGTTGTTGGAGAAGTAGGATTAATACCTCCTTGTGTAGATTTTTTCATTGCATCAGAAGTTCCCCACGTAGTTTTCGTAGTTGACTTTCTATAAACTGCATCTAGTACAAACCTTACGTTTAAACCACCTCTTACACTATTGTAAGGATTACTTGAATTATAGTCTGAGTTTGTGGCTGTAAAATCTTTATTTAAAACATCAATTTGAGACTGTAATTGAGCTTGTGAAATATTCTCTGCGCTTGTTCTATAAAGAACATTAAAAACAACTGGAATTTCTAAAACCCCATTTACTATTCTACCTTGCTTAATGAAATCTTCTGCCTCTAATTCAAATTGAGCCATTCTTTCAGCCAATTTAGGGTCTTCTCTTAATTGACGTTCTAAGACATCGTGAGAAGCACAGCCTCTATGTGCAACAGGTGCAACATCTCCATTAGTAGCTGATGTTTCATCGCTACTACAAGAAAGTATCATTAATAATGATACAACTGATAAAATAATTTTTTTCATAAAAATAGTTAGATTGTTAATACCGCAATATTATATCTATATTTTCAATATTTTTACAAAAAAAGTTACAACAAGGCTATTGATTATTAATTATTTTTGTTATATAATTGCAAAATTGTCAATCATAGCGGATAGATAAAATACACCAATTGTTAAAAAAATCAGACAAGACTTTCTTTATCTTTTTTAGATAAGCTTTCAAAAACCAAATCATACGAATCATTAATCAATTCAACAAGCATTTTGTTCGCAACATCACCTTTAACATAAACACTATTCCAATGCACTTTACTCATATGGTAACCTGGTTGAATTGCTTCATATTGTTCACGCAATTCAATTGCTCTTTCTGGTTCACATTTTAAATTAAGAAAAGGGTTCTCAGCCTCCCATCCTTTTAATGATGTTAAACAAAACATTTTACCTCCAACTTTAAAAACTAAAGTATCTTCATCAAAAGGAAAATGTTCGGTTACTCCTTTTTTAGAATGGCAAAATTCATAAAGTTGTTGAATGTTCATTTTATTCTAAAATTTTATACAAAACAGGTTTACTTGGACTCGCATCATTTTCAAATGAAGCAATTTGTAAGTTTAAGAAATAACTTCCGTCTAAAATAGAATCATCAACATAAATCATCTCAGTAATGGTACAATTCATTCGTGCATCTGCATTTAAATCATTCACATCTTTTACGTTCCAAAATGCTTTATGTGAAAGTAATTTTCCTTCATCGTGCTCTTTATCAACACTTGGTAAATCAATCAACAAATGCTGAATTCCGAGTTCTAGAATATAAATTGCTGCCTCTTCTGCTAAATAAGGCGGATTTGTATTGGAATAATTGAGATGTTTTTTAGTTTCTAAATTTGGTAAAGTTCGAATAATAATCGCTTCAGGATTTCTCGACTGCGCTCGAATTGACGAATTAAGCGATTTTTCAATTTGATCTTTGGTAATAACTAAATCTTCGCCTATTAATTTTGGTTCAATGGAAACAACTTCAGCGGTAAAGAAAAACTGTTTTAAACATTGATTGATGCTGTAAAAATCTTTTGTAATATGTCCTAAACATTCAGTATGTGTTCCGTGTGCGTGCGGATTAAAAAAGATATTATTGAAATTAGTAGAAGACTTTCCTTCAGAAACTTTTCCAATCCAATCGCCATCTTTAACGGGTTCTATAATTGGTGTACTTTGATACCAAGCAATGGGATTTTGTTCGTTATTCGTTAGCGGAATTGAAATATCTAATGGTTTAGATAAGTTGATTTCAAAAGTTTGATTGCTATGTTGAATTGTAGTTTTCAATTGGATTGATTTTAATCCAAATTTACTAAAAATAAGTCTGATGCAATTCCATCACACAAAAACTTTCCTTTTTTAGTTGCTCTAAGTACATTTCCTTCAATAAATAATAAGTCATCCTCTAAAAAACGCTTTGCTTCTTTATTTAAATAGTCTAGATAAAATTTTCCAAAATCCTTTTCAATTCTTTCTAATGAAACACCCCAAATCGTTCGTAAACCTGTCATTATATATTCATTATAACGGTCTGTTATCGTAAGTTTTTCGATTTCAATTGGCACTTTATTTTCTTGAATAGATTTTATATAAATGGAATTATTAGAAACATTCCAACCTCTGTTTACGCCATCGTAACTGTGTGCCGAAGGTCCAATTCCAATGTAGTTTTTGCCCAACCAGTAAGCTGAATTATTTTTTGAAAAATAATTTT
>Ga0102814_10002960_pt1 | contig 11271 bp, 13 predicted proteins | sample ColrivemetaGS741_FD_79112 | JGI IMG/M metagenome (GOLD analysis project Ga0102814, IMG submission 79112) | Estuarine microbial communities from the Columbia River estuary - Flood tide ETM metaG S.741 | ecosystem: Environmental > Aquatic > Marine > Intertidal zone > Estuary | place: USA... | reverse complement strand
TACCTGCATATATACGTATTGCAAACGACCAAGAATCGTTAGAAATGGCGTTGGTTGAAAATATTCAACGTCAGGATTTAGACCCTATTGAAATCGCTTTATCATACCAACGTTTAATTGACGAAATTAACTTAACTCAAGAGCAAATGAGTGAACGTGTTGGTAAAAAACGATCAACAATTGCGAATTATTTACGATTATTAAAACTAGACCCCATAATTCAAACCGGAATGCGTGATGGTTTTATTTCTATGGGTCATGGACGCGCTTTAATAACTATTGAAGACCTAGCAACTCAATTAGATATTTACGAGAAAGTACTTTCAAACGAATTATCGGTACGAGACACAGAAAATCTAGTAAGAAACTACAATACGACACAAGAAGTAAAAGTAGCACCAAAAAAAGAAGTAGAATCTACTCCCAAGTATATTAAAGACGGAATTGGAGCCTTTTCAGAATACTTTGGGCATAAAATTGACGTTAAAGTCTCTAAAAATGGAAAAGGACAAATTACGATTCCTTTTCATTCAGAAGAAGATTTTAACCGTATTAAAAAATTAGTTCAAGGTGCCAAATAAACTTATTATTGCTGGCCTATTTTCACTATTTTTTTGCTGGTGTTTAACAGCACAGGAAAAAAACAAAAAGAAAAACGAGATTCCTAAAGAGATCGTAATAGATTCGGTTATAGTTTTGCAAGAAACCATAAATGCATTAGCCCCGGCTAAAGCCGCGTTTTATTCAGCTGTATTACCTGGACTTGGACAAGCGTACAATAAAAGTTATTGGAAAATTCCATTAGTTTATGCTGGATTAGCTACAGGAGTTTATTTCTACAAAACGAATAACAAAGAATACAATCGATATAGAGATGCCTACAAAAGTCGTTTAGCAGGGTTTACAAACGATGAGTTCTATTTAGACACCCAAGGAAATCAACTTTCAACCCCTAGAGTCACAACAGATGGTTTACAACGAGGGCAAAAATATTACAAAAAGAACAAAGAAATTTCACTTTTAGTTACCATTGGTATTTATGCCTTAAATATTATTGATGCTAACGTAGATGCTCATTTAATGCAATATAACGTTGATGAAAATCTTTCATTAGCACCACATTTTAAAATAAATGAGATCGACAGAACAAGCGATCTTGGATTAACTTTAAATTTTAAATTTTAACTATGAACATTGCTTTACTTGGATACGGAAAAATGGGGAAAACCATTGAGCAAATTGCCATTAAACGTGGTCATACTATTGTTTTAACCGTAGATAAAGATGATGCAGGTTACGACATTACAAAAGCTGATGTAGCCATAGATTTTAGCATACCAACAGTAGCATATAACAATATTTCAAATTGCATTAACAACAGAATTCCAGTAATTTCTGGCACCACAGGTTGGTTACACGATTACGATAATGCCGTTGCTTTATGCAAAGAAAAGCAAGGTGCTTTTATTTATGCATCCAACTATAGTTTAGGTGTTAATATTTTTTTTGAACTCAATAAAACGCTTGCGAAAATGATGAGTACGCTAGAACAGTATAATGTTTCTATGGAAGAAATTCATCATACACAAAAGTTAGATGCTCCTAGTGGTACTGCCATTACATTAGCGAACGACATTATTGCAAATAATGCTAATTTTGATAAGTGGACATTAGATGAAGCTGAGGAAAAAACAATTCCTATTGTAGCAAAACGCATTAATGATGTACCTGGAACACACACTGTTAATTACGAAAGTGAAGTAGACACAATTACTATAGAACATATTGCACACACAAGACAAGGATTTGCACTCGGTGCCGTAATAGCTGCCGAATGGCTGGCTGACAAGACAGGTGTTTTTACAATGAACGATGTGTTAAATATTGGTTAATACATCCACAAAGGTGTAACATCATTAGTAAGTTTAACAACAAATTAAAAAATAAAATTTTCGATTATGACACTCATGCAATGGTTTATATTCATTTTAATTATTCAGGTAATACATGGCTTAGGCACTTGGAAATTATATATTAAGGCAGGAAGACAAGCTTGGGAAGCCTTTATACCAGTGTATAATGGCGTGATTTTAATGAAAATAATCAATCGCCCTTGGTGGTGGGTTATCCTTTTGTTTTTACCAATTGTAAATCTGATAATGTTCGCTGTTGTTTGGGTAGAAACCGCTCGAAGTTTTGGTAAGAATACTTATTTAGATACGTTTTTAGCTGTTATTACTTTAGGTCTTTACAACTTTTATTTAAATTACGTTGCCGATGTTAAACACATCGAAAATCGAAGTTTACACGCTAAATCTGCCTCGGGCGATTGGGTAAGTTCTATTTTATTTGCTATTGTTGCTGCAACCATTGTTCATACGTATTTTATTCAACCGTTCACCATTCCATCATCATCGTTAGAAAAATCGTTGTTGGTAGGAGATTTTCTATTTGTAAGCAAGTTTCATTACGGTGCCAGAGTGCCTATGACAACTGTTGGAGCACCAATGGTACACGATACGATTCCATTTCTAAAAAAGAAATCTTATTTATTTGATGATAATTTTTCTGAAAGAAAAACATCATGGGAAAACAAATTACAGTTACCTTATTTACGCTTTCCTGCATTTGAAAAAATTGAGAGAAACGATATTGTAGTTTTCAATCAGCCAGCAGATACGCTATTGGATATGAATGATTTTCATCCAGACAGAAACTATTACAAACCTATTGATAAAAAAACCAACTTAGTAAAACGTTGTGTTGGTGTTGCTGGCGATTCATTAGAGGTTCGAAATGGATATGTGTATATAAACGGCAAACAAAATGCATTACCAGACAGAGCACATTTGCAATTTAGCTATCATGTTCAACCAAAATCAACACAATTTAATCCTGCATATCTTAAAGAACGTTACGATATAACAGATGGTTTTGGTATTATAAATAATGAAAATACCTATTATTTTTCAGCTATATCAGATGAAGCTAGAGACAAATTCAAGGATAATCCGAATGTTGTAAGTATTACACCTGTCCTGGCTAAAAAAGGAGAACCGAATTCTAGTATTTTTCCTCATAATCCAGATTATAATTGGAATGTTGATTTCTTCGGTCCAGTTTACATTCCAGAAGCAGGAAAAACTATCGATTTGAATTTAAATGTTTTACCAATTTACGAACGCGTTATTACGGAATATGAAGACAACACATTACAAGTAAGAGGTAACCAAATTTTAATTAATGGTGAAATTGCAACCACTTATACATTTAAACAAAACTATTACTGGATGATGGGAGATAACCGTCATAACTCTATTGATTCACGCTTCTGGGGTTTTGTACCCTTCGATCATGTCGTTGGAAAACCTGTTTTTATTTGGATGAGCTGGGACGGAAAAAAACCACGTTGGGACAGATTTTTTACAACGGTTAGTGGTGAAGGAAAAGCAACCTCTTTCTTTATTCCATTTTTAGTATTATTATTTGGATGGATGGGTTACAATAAATATAGAAAACGAAAAAGCAATAGTTGATTTGTTGATGTGTTTATTTGTTTATTCGTTAATCTGGTAATTTCAAATGTATATATATAGTTTTGAAAAATTAGAAGTTTGGATAGAAACCAAAAATCTTTCTAAAGATATTTACTTACTAACAAATAAGTTGAATGCGTTACGCAACTATCAATTAAACAAATAAACGCATCAACAGATGAACATTATTATACATCCCACATACTTTCCTAACATCGCGCATTTTGTTGCTTTAACAAAAGCGAATGACGTTACGTTTGAAGTGGATGATAATTTTCTAAAACAAACCTATAGAAACCGAACCTATATTTATGGTGCTAACGGAAAGCTAGCTTTAAATATTCCGGTTATTCACACACAAAAAAATCGCCAGAAGTATCGTGATGTAAAAATTTTCAATGATACCAAATGGCAGGAATTACATTGGAAATCGTTACTTTCAGCTTACAGGACATCGCCATTTTTCGAATTTTACGAAGATGAATTACAACCATTATTCAGCATGAAAACAGAATATATTTTAGATTATAATTTGAAATGCTTCGAGGTTGTTTGCGAGTGTTTACAATTAGATTTAAAGATTTCAAAATCTGAAGACTATCATAAAACGATTGAAAACACAGACGATTATAGATTTTTGGTAAATGCAAAAAAAGAACAACCTCAATCCTTTGATACATACACCCAAGTCTTTAATGAAAAACACGGGTATATTCCAAATTTGAGTATTTTAGATTTATTATTTAATGAAGGTCCAAACGCGGTAAATTATTTGGAATTACAAACAACATCACTTCAATAATGTTACAAACTTTAGCACATTATGGTTGCCATTTTTTGATTCCGTTGGTTGTGGCATTGACTTTTTATAAATCAAGTTGGAAGTTTGCTTATTTAATAATGATATTAGGTATGCTGATAGATTTAGACCATCTTTTAGCAACGCCTATTTTCGACTCAAATAGATGTAGCATCAATTTTCATCCACTTCACTCCTACTTTGCTATTGGTGTTTATGTGCTTCTACTAATTCCTAAGAAAACAAGATTAATTGCATTAGGCTTGGTAATACATATTTTTGCTGATACCGTGGATTGTGCGTTAATGTGATTTTTTAATTCAAATTAAGAAACTTAAAATTGAGGACGAAAACTATTCTTCCAAACTTAATGTGGACATAATAGGATAATGATCAGAGTAATGCTGATTATAAGCTTTAAATCCGTTTACAGCAAAAGCAGCATCTGCAAAAATATAATCAATTCGCACAGGGAAAAATTTAAAATCGTAAGTGCGACCAAAACCATTCCCCCCTTTTTTGAATGTATCATTTAAATCGCCCTTAATCTTTCGATACACATACGAATATGCTGTGTTATTAAAGTCGCCGCAAATAATCATTTTATAATGACATTCATTTTTATGCAGCAAAAATATTTCCGATTGAAATTGTTGTCTCTTAAATGTATTCTCCACTTGCTTGAAAAGACGTGAAGTACTTTCCTTTTTAAGCTTTTCAACATCTGTATCAATTTTCAATGACTGCAAGTGAATATTATAAATTCTTATGGTGTCTTTTCCCTTAACAACATCAGCAAATATGGCATTATTAGCCGTATTAGGAAACTCCAAAGATCCTGAATTTATAATGGGGAATTTAGACAGAATAACCTGCCCGTTATGTATTTTATTTCCAGATATTTTTTCGAATTTATATTTAAAAAAAGATAAATCAACTTTAGAAGTTGGACGATAATCTTGAATACACAAAATATCTGGTGCTTCCGCTTTAATAAAATCTACAATTTTTGTATCGATATTTTTCTCTGGAATCCAATCGTAAAGATTAAACAACCTCACGTTGTAATTCATAACCTTTATATTGTTTGGACTCTCAATTTTTAATGAAGATGAAAACTTATATAAGGACCCAAACACTATTTGCCCAATTATAAGAACTGCCAAGGAAATAAATAAATGTCTTTGTAATTTTACTAACCAGTACAAGAAAAATAAAACATTACATAAAATTAAAATAGGAACACTTAAACTAAGTACAGATAAAACTGCAAAAGCTCTGGGTGGTAAAAAAGGCAAGGCGTAAGCTAATAATAACACAATAGCACCTAAAATATTAACCAAATAGACAGCTTTACTGATGGTGCTTAGTTTTTTCATGTATTTAAAGTGGCCTTAGCATATTAATTAAAGTATCTATTTCCCTGATTTAAATAAAAATTCCTTTTCCTCGGCATTTAAACTTTCATAACCGCTTTTGCTTATTTTATCTAAAATCACATCAATTTTCTTTTGATGCGTAAACTCATTAAAATCAGATTTAGTATATCCTCCAACCTTACCTTTATTTTTATAAACCGTTTTTAAAGGTCCCTTTTTTGATTTTTTAAATAGTTTGCTTAAAGAATCCAGTAAACGTTCAAACCCTATACCAATGTCATCTCCTTTTAATAATTGCCTTGCATAAAAATATCCTAATAAAGCACCTCCAAGATGCGCCAAATTTCCACCAGCATTTAATCCGAAAAGCCCGAAAATATCGAGAATAACAATAATCAACCCAACATGCCAAAGTTTTAAATTAATCACAAAAAAACGAACATCTTGTTTTGGCATATATGCACAAATAAAAATCAATAAAGCCCTTACAGCTGCGGACGCCCCAACTAAATGAGAGTTTGCTCCAAATAGACTAGGAAACAGCGTATAGCCAAACATAAATAACAACCCGCCAGACATGGCGCCAAGAAAATAAATATTTATTGCCATTTTAGCACTAAACAAGTTTAAAAACATGCGCCCAATAACATATAGCCAAAGCATGTTAAAAAGGATATGTAAAAAATCGTAATGTATAAAGGCATACGTTATAATGGCCCAGGGCTTTCCTAAGAATGAACCAAAACTACTAGGTAATTCAAACCAGCTTAAACCAGATTTAAAAAGTAATCCAATTGCAAAAACAATCACATTTACGGCAATTATTTTTTCTAAAACATTTAAATTTTGAAGTTTGAATTTTATGTCGTTTGTTAAACTCATTAATACCAGCGATTATTATTAAATTGATTTCTTTTCCAATACCACATGATAAGGAACCCTGTTAAAGCACCTCCAACGTGAGCCATAAATGCGGTGTTGCTAGGACTAAAAAACGATTGCCCTGTTATACCTGAAATTAAGTCTAAAATAATTATCCCAGGAATAAAATACTTAGCTTTTATAGGAATCGGTAAAAAAATAAGCATTAATTCTGCGTTAGGGTTCATCATTCCAAAAGCTGCTAAAATACCCATAATACAACCAGAAGCTCCTACCATACTGGCATTAAATACTGGAAATATATTTTGCAATTCTGCAAGTTGAGATGGCGAAACAGTATCAAAAACTTTATTAGTTGAAAGCATTTGTATAATCTGATCTGTCGATAACCCTGATGAAATTAAAGAATTATAGTTTGGTAAGTACTGAAAATAATAAAAACCTACTTGCATTGCTACCGCACCAAGACCCGCCGAAATATAAATAAACAAAAATCGCTTAGAGCCTAAAACCTGTTCAACTGGCGTACCAAACATCCAAAGAGCAAACATGTTAAACAATAAATGCATTATACTTAAATTGTCCAAGTAAGCGCCACCGTGCATAAACATGTGCGTTATTATCTGCCATGGTTTAAACGCAGGGTTTGCTGGAAAATACATCGCGAACCAATCGTAAAAAACACCGTTACTAATAAATAACGTTCCAATAAACATCAACACGTTTATAATTATTAAATGCTTTACGGTTTCAGAAATCCTCATCATATTTTATATAAATTTTTTATCCAATTCATCAACACTCATCATTATGAATGTCGCTCTGTTTGTGGGTGAAACATTTGGCTCTTTGCATGCAAAGAGCTTATTAACTAAATGTTCCTGTTCATCTTTTTGTAAGGATTGCCCCCTTTTTATGGCTAAACTTTTTGCCATTGATTTTGCTAATAAATCTGTAGGGCTGAAATTACTATCAGGTACTTCATTTTCAACATCACCAATTAATTGTTCTAATATTATAGAAACTTCACTTTCTGGAACATTTAAAGGTACACCAATAATTTCTATAGATTCTTTTGTATTGTTTGAAAATACAAATCCTGTATGCTCCAAATCGCCTTTTAATTGATTGATAATTTCAATTTCTTGTGTTGAAAAGTGTAGTTGAAGTGGAAATAGTAATTGCTGACTTACACCTTCCTTTATGGTCATATTCTTAAGGAAATCTTCATACAATATTCGCTGATGTGCCCGATGTTGGTCGATTACCAACATACCCGATTTTATGGTGCTTACTATATATTTATTATGAAGCTGATAAGTGGTTTGAATCTTATCAATTTTATTTTCGTCACTAAAAGCAGAAATGGTTGTTTCTTCACTTTCAAAATGAACCTCACTAAAATTATGTTCTGTTTTCGTTCCCTTAGATTCTAAACCAACATATAAACTGTCCCAATTATTTATAGTTTGCTTTTTAAAAGCGGTTATTTGTTTTCCTGAGCTATAACTTTCTTTAAAGGGATTAAACGTTCTATCTACATCGATTACAGGCGTATTTGTGTCTTTTTTATCAAAATTGTAAGGTGTGTCTAAATTGGCATCACGGTCAAAATCGAGAACTGGGGCAATGTTAAACTGTCCTAAACTATGCTTTACTGCCGAACGTAGCAAAGCGTACAACGTATGTTCGTCATCAAACTTAATTTCTGTTTTTGTGGGATGGATATTAATGTCGATACTTTGTGGATCTACAGTTAAGTTTAAAAAATAACTAGGATGATTTCCTGTTTTTAACAGGCCTTCAAATGCCGATGAAATGGCATGATTCAAATACGGGCTTCTAATAAATCTATCGTTTACAAAAAAATATTGTTCACCTCTGGTTTTCTTTGCAAATACAGGTTTTCCAACAAAACCTGAAATATTTAAAACTTCAGTTTCTTCTTCAACAGGAACTAATTTTTCATTCGTTTTAGCTCCAAAAATATTTACAATGCGTTGTCTGTAATTGCTGATGGGTAAGTTGAAAGTTTCGCTCCCATTGTTATAAAAAGCAAAACTTATATTCGGATGTGCTAAAGCAACACGGTGAAACTCATCAATAACATGACGTAATTCAACAGTATTCGATTTTAAGAAATTTCGTCTTGCCGGAATATTAAAAAACAGATTTTTTACCGAAATAGATGTGCCTTTTGGTGTTACAACCACATCTTGAGATGTTATATTACTTCCTTCTATTACAATGGTGCTTCCAACATCATCATACTCTTGCTTAGTTTTTAATTCTACATGCGCAATAGCCGCAATACTTGCCAAAGCTTCACCACGAAAGCCTTTGGTGTGTAAATGAAATAAATCATCAGCAGTACGGATTTTAGAAGTAGCATGACGCTCAAAACTTAATCGAGCATCTGTGACACTCATTCCTTTTCCATTATCAATTACCTGAACAAGCGTTTTACCAGCGTCTTTAATAATAAGTTTTATGGATGAAGCATCAGCATCAATGGCATTTTCTAATAACTCTTTAACAACTGATGCCGGACGTTGTACAACTTCTCCAGCGGCAATTTGATTTGCAACATGATCGGGTAAAAGCTGTATAATGTCTGCCATCTATTTTTTTGAAAAGAATATAGATAAATCGAACTCGATAATTAATAAAAAGATAAAAACAAGAATTGCAGCAATAATTAAAATACGTCTACTTGCAGCTTTATCAGGATTATTTTTTAATTCAGCAAAAGCATTTACAATTTTAGTTTTTAAACCGGTATTTGGACCTACAGTTTTCCTGAAATCGTCAAATTTATGTTTAATTTCAAACGGATTACCTTCACCTTTGTCGTTATAATAACGCGGTGTATAACTGAATTTTTTGTTTTTACGTAATTTTAAAATTCCCATAATTTCAAAGTTTTTAGTTATTTGAATCTTGAATCCAATATATACATACAGATCAATAATAATACCAAAACTAGTATTAGAATTGGTAGGGACATAACGCCTCTTGCTTTTGGACTACCTTTCCTATTATTTTTCCATTTTGAAATAAAATCAGCCTGTTTAGATTCATCTAAACTAGTATCTAATTCATTTTTTTTAGAAAAAACGGATTGACCTTTAAAGGTTTTATTTCTGCGTGGTTTAAACAAACTTTATGATTACTTAAAGCTCAAAAATACTTAAAAATAGGCAGAAACAACGGATAGAATTGCTAAAAAATGTTAACAAAAAGAGTGAATTGACAATTGATAATTGACAGATGAATATTAAGAACCAGATTAGCTTAATGCTATATTAACTATTTTTACGTAGCTCTGCCATTTTAATAGCAGCAACAGCAGCTTCAGTACCTTTGTTTCCGTGTTTCCCTCCAGAACGATCAATGGCTTGTTGCATCGTATTATCTGTAAGTACACAGAAAACAACAGGGGTCTCATACAACACATTTAAATCTTTAATGCCTTGTGCCACACCTTCGCAAACAAAATCGAAATGTTTTGTTTCTCCTTGAATAACACTTCCTATGGCAATAACAGCATTTACAAGTTGATGTTGCATTTTTTTGCTACCATAAATAAGTTCAAAACTTCCAGGAACATTCCAACGAATAATATTATTTGGCAACACACCGTGCTCAATTAATGTATTGTAAGCACCTTGAAATAAGCCTTCGGTTATAGAATCGTTCCACTCAGAAACAACAATCCCAAATCGAAACTTGCTCGCATTTGGGATTGTTGCCTTATCGTACTGAGATAAATTTTTATTCGCCGTAGCCATATTATTTGTTTGCCAATACCTGAGCTTTACCTATAAAAACCTCAATGGTAGCAGCTTCAGAAGAATTTGGGAATTCGTCTTTAATTTTATTAAAATATTTAAGCGCTTTGTCTGCTTTACCTAAATCTAATGCAATAACACCCGCTTTGTATAAATACATAGGTGCTGTATACTCGTTATTACGCATTTCAGCAGCTTGCTCGTAATAATCTAACGCGTCTTCCTTTTGGTTTAATTGCGCAAATGCGTCACCAATATTTCCTTTAGCTAAAGGCGCTAAAATTTCGTCGTCGCTTTTAAAATTACCTAAATGCTCAATCGCGTTTTTATAATCTTTCAATCTTAAATAAGCAGTTCCGGCATAATAATTTGCCAAATTAGCAGATGGTGTTCCGCTATATTCTTTAATAATGTCTAACATTCCGAACTTACCTTCACCACCATTTAATGATAAAGTATATAATGAATCTTTTGCAGTCCCATTAACAGCTTCGTTAAAATATTTTTGCGCCTGACTCATATCATTCATTGCTGTAACTTGCTTAGGTTTAGCTATAAATTCGTTATAACCTAAATATCCCAATACCACTGCGGCAACAACTGCTATAATAATAAAAATATATTTTTGATTTTTTTCTACAAATGCTTCCGTCTTTGAAGCGGTTTCATCTAATGTATTAAAAACTTCGGCCGTAGTTGATCCTGCTGCAATATCTTGTTCCTTTTCGACCTTAGATTTTCCTTTATTTCCTTTTTTTGTATAAGTTGCCATGTATTTTATGTAAAATTAATGCGCCGCAAAAATATAATTTTTCTTCATAACTAAAAGGTTATTTATTTGATATTTTTCAATAATTTGCACATCCTTTTAAACAGTTGTATCT
>Ga0102814_10002953_pt1 | contig 11284 bp, 15 predicted proteins | sample ColrivemetaGS741_FD_79112 | JGI IMG/M metagenome (GOLD analysis project Ga0102814, IMG submission 79112) | Estuarine microbial communities from the Columbia River estuary - Flood tide ETM metaG S.741 | ecosystem: Environmental > Aquatic > Marine > Intertidal zone > Estuary | place: USA... | reverse complement strand
GATGCGGATAGAACATACTTCTGCGCTACAAACACTACAGCACCTATAGTAACTGGCGATACTGTTTACTTCCACCCTTATGGGTGGCAAAACGTAAACACACAGCTTCTTGTTTATAAAGACTTTGCAGAGAAATATAGGTCAGGGACTGAACGACATAATGTTAGTTTTAAACTGCCCTACACCGATGATACTTTAATTTACAAGTTAAATATTAAAGAAATGTCTTCAACTGATTATGCTATCGTTAAAGATGCACGAGTAAGAATAACAAGCACAGGAATATAAGTATGATTGTTGGATATAGCAAACTAAACAGCGAAGGTAGAGTGGTAGAGGTTATACATCAAGAATGCTCTACAGAAGAAGAATCCATACAAGTAGCAGAAGCCCTCGTTACAGCGTCTATTGACGATGAAACTGTTGGTGAAGTTTATCGTGGTACAAGATATGGCGATGATGTAGTTTATAATATAGTACACGAAATACCAAGATAATTCTCAGGAGAACAACATGGTAACAGAAGAAACAAAACAAGCTGTAGACGTATTTGCGGCATCCACAGGTGTGATGTCACTAGCGGCTTGGTTGCCTCCCGTTGCTAGTATCTTTACTATTGTCTGGTTAGGTATTCGTATCTATGAATCAGAAACAGTACAGAAGATTGTACATAAGAAGTAAACTAAGGGGGTTTCTAAAATGCAAAAACGTAAAGGTCCCCTAGCTAAACGTAAAAGAGATCCCCGTCTGGAACGGGCGGGAGTCTCTGGTTACAACAAACCTAAAAGAACCCCTAATCACCCTAAGAAGTCCCACATAGTTGTGGCTAAAGAAGGTGATAAAATCAAAACTATTCGTTTTGGAGAACAAGGGGCAAGTACTGCTGGTAAACCTAAAGCAGGTGAGACTGCAAAGATGAAAGCTAAACGTAAAAGTTTTAAAGCTAGACATCAAAGAAACATTGCTAAAGGTAAAATGTCAGCAGCTTACTGGGCTGATAAGGTGAAGTGGTAATGGCTAGGACAAATGAAAAACTTTGGAAGCGTATAGTAGCTAGCGTTAAGGCTGGAAGCAAAGGAGGTAGGCCAGGGCAATGGTCTGCTCGTAAAGCCCAATTAGCTGGTAAAAAATACAAAGCTGCTGGTGGTGGTTACTCAGGTAAAAAGACTAAAGCCCAAAAGTCTATGACTAAATGGACTAAAGAAAAATGGGGGACTAAGTCTGGTAAACCTAGCACTCAAGGTAAAAAGGCTACAGGTGAAAGGTACTTACCCAAGAAAGCCAGGGGTGCTTTATCTGCTAAAGAGTACGCAGCTACTAGTAAGAAAAAACGAGAGGATACTAAGAAGGGTAAGCAGTTTAGTAAGCAACCTAAAAAGATTGCTAAGAAAACCGCTAAGTACCGTAAGGGTCCACTAAGTAAATAGGAGAACTAAGATGCCAAAAGTAGATGGTGTTTCTTACCCGTATACTCAACAGGGTATGGAAGATGCAGAAAAAGCTAAAAAGAAAAAGAAGAAAAGGAAAGCTCCCTTATCTCAAGGATACTAGTGGATAATATGAAGAAGTTATTTATTGTTTTACTTATGTTATCGAACAATACATTTGCTGAGCTAGATAACCAGCAAGAAGGTAGTTTAAATACCAGTAACAATAACTCTACAGTATCTTCTAATAACACTACAACAGATGGGTCTACCTCGAATACTTATAATGGGGCAGGCTCTAGTAGTGAAATACCCGTAGGTTCTGCAATTAGTCCAACGTATATGTCTAACGGATCTGAAACATGCCTACAAGGCACTGGTGGTTCTTTACAGACAGTTGCTGTTGGGTTTAGTTCAGGTACTTATAAAAGAGATTTTGATTGTAACAGAAGAAGAGATTCTAAAGTACTTAGTGACTTAGGTATGAAGGTCGCTGCAATTGCAAGAATGTGTGAAGATATTACAGTGTGGAGGTCTATGTTTTTATCTGGAACACCATGCCCTATACTACAAAGAGGTAAACTTGTTGTAGGAAAGCGAGCATTTTTAGTTATGAAAACACAGCCAGAAATTTACATACCTGACTATGGTAAGGTTAAGAGGAGCTTGACTGATACCCAGGTGTGGTATAACACAATACTAGGGATTGGAGAAAACATAAATGAAGAAAGCACTGAAGATACTGTTTCTATCAGCGATAGGTTCCGTAGCTCTAGCAAATGAGCTAGATAATCTTACACAAACATCTAATGAAATAGTAAACCAAATTGACACAGGTATTCAACTTGTAGGTGCAGCAAGTGAGTTTTCACACCACGGTGATGGACTATCCTCAGGGAACCTTTCAGGCACTGCACATATTACTTCAGAACATTTAGAAGCGTATAATAGTGCACTGCTGGGTATGTCTAACTATAAACCTTATGGGGACCTCAAAGCTGTACTAGAAAACAAAGCAGCAGGTGAACTGGATCTTATGGATTCTGCTATTGATACTTTCACAGAAGCTGTTGTAGAAATGATTCAAGTGGTTGAGGTTGCTGAGATATCAGAAGCAGCATCTAGTCCACAAGAAGAAGCTGCAGTACAAGAGTTTGTAGCTGAGAACCAACAAGTACTAGCTATATCTCAGGATACTGTCAGTGAATACAATGAGTCTTTAGATGATATCGAGACCCATGCTAACAATGCCAGTGCCTACATTGCAGTTGCTAATAGTGAGTCAGCTGTAAGTTTCTTAGAGCAAGGTATTGAGAACGCTAACACTACTGCTGAACAAACAAACATCTTTTACGATGCTAATGCTCAGTGGGTTGCTATGGGTTACAATACAACAAGAAACCTTACTGCAGTTTATTTAAATGGAACTGACGGTATAGGTTTAGATCTTTACATGTCTGAAGCAGATATATTAACCGTGGGAAGTGAGTCTGAGTTTTATCTAACAGGGCCTACAGCTCAAGGGTATAACTGCTTTATCAAACAAACGGATTGTGAGTTATGAGTTTATCAGATACAGAGTTAAGTATAGGTGGTGTAAAGTTTAAGGGCATTTACATTGCTGTTGTACTATCATTAGCTACCACAATAGGTGGTGGTGTGTGGACAGCCTCTAGCTTATACTCAAGACTAGAAGGTGTAGAATCCCTAAAGATCCCTAACGTTACCCCTATTAAAGAAGACATACAACTTATCCAGCAACAACTGCTAGATAACGATGTGGGTAAATTACAGGGTAAATTAGCGGAGTTAGGGGTTACCCTTGTGACCATTAAGGGTCAACAAGAAAAGCTCTTAGAATTGAATACAGACGTTTCTGAGCTATCTAAAGATATAGAGACGATAAAAGGTACGGTTGCAGAAGCAAAAGTAATTGCTAATACATTACAAGATTCTTCTGATGACTTAAAGAAAATTAAAAAAGAGATAGATGATCTCTGGCAGGGTATGGATTACTTATCTAACCCCTTAGGAAAATAAAGGACGAGGACTATGTTACAACAATTAATTGGCCCTGTGACTGGGCTGTTAGATAAATTCATAGAGGATAAAGACAAGAAGAATGCGATTGCGTTTGAATTATCGACAATGGCTGAAAAGCACGCACAGGAACTTGCGAAAGCGCAACTTGAAGTTAATAAGACGGAAGCGGCACATAAGAATTTATTTGTTTCGGGTTGGAGACCGGCTGTGGGTTGGACTTGTTGTGTGGGACTTGCGAGTAACTACATACTTATTCCAGTGGCAAACTTTTCGCTTGCTCTTGCCAATTCTACCGTTGAGGTCCCTATTTTAGATCTATCAACAATGATGCCAGTTCTTATGGGTATGCTTGGATTAGGTGCTATGAGAACCGTAGAGAAAACTAAAGGCGTAAATAGAAATCAATAGGAGATTTTATAATGGCTAGTCAGATTAATATAAACAACCCAACAACGGGCTCCCCTACAACATCTTCTGTTAGAGATAATTTTACAGAAGCTAGAAATGAGATTAATACTTTATTAAAATCTTCATTAGATGTAGTTACTACAGCTGGAACAGGAACTGCGTATACAGCTAACTTTGGTATTGATGTGGTTAAAGTAAATGGTGCAAGAGTAATTGTAAAAGCTCACACAGCTAATACCGGCTCTGCATCCATTAACATAGACACTACTGGGGCATCTACTATAAAAAATATGGATGGCACTAATTTAGCAGCAGGTCAAATTGGTGGGGCAAACCATTACTTAGATTTAATATATAATAGTGGTAATAATACATGGGTTCTTTTAAATCCTAACTTAAACGTTGAATTAACAGCTTTATCAACTAATAAATTAAACTCAACCGCTTATACAGCCGCTGATGTTCTTACTAAGATTAAAACTGTAGATGGTGCAACTAGTGGTTTAGACGCAGATAAAATAGATGGGTATGACATTGTAGTGGGTGCTACAGGAACTAATGCTAATACTATTTATTTTGAAACATAATAGGAGTAAATTATGCCAAGTTTAAAGATAGCTGGCGTCGATGTTGAAAATGTTCAAGTTGGTAGTACTGAAGTGCAAGCAATTTATGTAGGGTCTAACAAGGTGTGGGAAAACTCCTTATCAAGGCATACTTTGGTTGCAGGTACCCATACCTATAGCAACTCGTACAATGACCAAGGTGGTAGCGTGACAACCACAGATTACCGTTATAAAGGTTTCAATAATCTCATTAATGGCTCATCTTTTTCTCCTGGCTACACACTACATGGTGGTACAGCTATTAATTTTGCATCCTTCTATACTTATAGAAGGGAGACATACAACAGCCAGACCCCATCAAATATTACTGTTACCCAGTATAGTATTCTTTCGCTTTGGGGCCAAGTGGCTAACAGTGGATGGACTAGTATAACAGTAAACGGGAATACAAAAAATAGAGCAGATGCTACTTTTACTTTAGGTTCGTACGGAAACTGTTGGTGGGAATGGTCTGACTCCACTTGGATTCCTGGGAGTGGCACACATGATGTTGTTTTTAAATAGTTACTAAATTATTATAAGTGTAAAGATTTTATATTAGGAGATAAATTATGGCAACTTCACCAAGAGCGCCTAGGAACTTTTTCCCTGCAGACTTAACACCTCTGCTATTATCTGGGTGGCAAACAAATAAATTTGATAAGAGCATACCCTTTTGGGCTGAAGTTGATGGTTTACAATTTACTAATACATCTGTTAGACGAAAGCCCGGAAGATCCCTTATAGGTGACTTTAGCTCTCAACCGATACGAGGGTTAACTTCTATCAATGAGTATGATACTAAGGTTCTTTATATAGGTGATCTTAATAATATTTATAGATGGAAACTTGATGACCCTACAACAATAGGAACAGTGGTGGGATCTGGGTATAACTTAGTTGAAACTGGAGGGGCTAGTGTTTGGGACGTAGCAGACGGAGGTTCTACTTGGGTTGAGGATACAGGTGAAATTTCTGTTTGGGATGAAGGTTCTGTGCATTCTAGTGCTTGGTCATTTACTAACTTTGGTACATGGTTATTTGCTGCAGATAGTGTAGGCCCAATAAAAATTAAAAAGAATAACGAAACTTTTGGTGAGTTATTAACTGGCTCTGTTTCTGGGGCTGTTATTACAAACGCAGGTTCAGGTTATTCGGTAGGAACTAACTTGGCTTTTAGTGGTGGCCAGGGGACTAATCTTACTGCACAGGTTACAGAAATTAGCAGTAGTACTGGTGCAGCTAGAATTAAAATTACTAACTTTGGATCTGGTTATAATAATAGTGATGTATTAACAGCATCCTCTGGGGGAATGCAAATTACACTAACAGTTTCTGATTGTCCATTTACTAAAGTAACGGCTATTGATAAATCTGGTCCACACATTTTAGCAATTAACTATAATAAAGCTAACTCTGAACACCCTTATGATGTTGCATGGTGTGATACAGATAACCCAGATACTTGGATACCTGCTTCGGCCAACGCTGCAGGTAGCCTTACATTACGAGAAGCTTCTTCTCCCTTAAAAGCCATTGTACCTCTTGGGGACGCTAAAGCAATCTACACAGAAGATCAAATGTTTATCCTGCAATACACAGGAGCCCCTTATTACTTTGGGTATAAAACTGCGTTTGCTTCTGGTGCTGGTGCAGTATCACCAAGATCTGTAGTGGCCGTTGACTCTACAAACTATGGTCTGTCACGAAGAGGTCTCTTTGTAACTGATGGTAGCTCTGTTGAGACTATTGGGGATTCAGAGGGTATTAATAAGTACATAAGAGATAATATTGCAGAGTCGGAATATGCACAGGTTGTTGCTTACCATAACAAACTTAACAATGAAGTTATTTGGTCTTTACCTATTAATAGCACAAAGCCGACAAAACAAATTACGTACAACTATTCTAACAACACTTTTAGTATTGAAAGTATAGGTGCTAGTGCTGCTCAGATATCTAGTGTTTTTGATCATGATATTGTTGGACACCCTGATGGTAATGTGTACTTTGAGGACGGTGGTCAATCTAACCATGCTACATATGGTATTACAAAAGCACATGACCTTGATAACCCTTACTCTATTAAAGAGATAACAAGTATACGGGTAGGTAAGATAGGTGAGGGTAATCCCCTTGTTGAAGTAGGATTTGCTGAAAATATAAATGATGACCCTACGTTTTTACCTGAACATAGTTTTTATGTAAACGGGTCTTATGCTGATTATAAGGTTAGAGTTTCTGGTAGATATTTATTCCTAAAGATTTCTTCTGATAACAATGCAGATAGTTGGGAAATAACCAACATGGAAATTAAAGGTAGAGTAAGGGGTTTTAGATAATGCTTCCTATAAAATACGATGCTAGGTCAGTTCAACAAGAGTTAAATAATCTGAGTGAACAACTAAGAGCTTTAATTAAAGTTGTTAATACTGATGAAGTACAAACAAATCTAATAAACGCTAAAGCACAAGGTCATATACACGGAAAACAGCAGTTAGTGTTGAATGCAGGTGAGTCTTCTCAGTACGCTGCAGGACAAACAGATGAGTATGTCTACATTAATGCTGAAAAAGGTATACAGGTCAATACCAATTCTGAAAATTGGAACAGTGGCTGGGCAGGGCGAAAAACTGCCGTAGTACAGGGAAACTTCCTAAGTGTACAAGGTACTATTGGCAACCTTAATGCTACTACTGATATAGGTCAGCAAATGGAGATTGGTACTACTGCCATGACAACTTTGAGGTTCGATGCTGATAACTGGAGGCTATATTCAGGAGGTACAGGAGGGGGTCAAGAGTTATTCAAAGTTACTCAAACAGGCGCTGCAACCTTAAAAGGCTCTTTAACTGAAAATGCTTCTGATGAACGTCTAAAAGAAAACATTACATTAATACCAAATGCACTAGATAAAGTAGGGCAGCTAAGAGGTGTTACGTTTGATTGGGTAGACGATATAGAAGAAAAAGGTTTAGTACCTTCTGCTAGACATGAAACTGGTGTAATTGCTCAAGATGTACAAAGAGTAATACCAGATGCTGTTGCACCTGCCCCTTTTGATGAACAGGTAAATGAAGAAACTGGTGAAACTGAAAGTATATCTGGAGAAGACTACTTAACAGTTAAGCCACAGAAAATAATACCTTTGTTAATAGAAGCAATCAAAGAGCTTAAAGCAGAAGTAGAAGAGCTAAAAGCAAACCAATAAGTTATAACTGGAGGACCGTATGCTTTGCATGTGGACACAAGAACATTTTAAAGATATGCCTGCCGCAACTATAGGTCATATACACTCTGCACTAGAGTTCTCTTATGGGGAGCGTAGGATTCAGGATGTAATGAAAGAACTAGTTGAAGGTAGTAAACAAATATGGTTAGGTACAATTGATGGTAACTTTGTAGCTACAGTAGTAACACACATTATTGATTACCCTGGAAAAAGAACTTGCGAGATTTGCTACTTAGGTGGTGAAGCGGGTTCAGGTATCCTTCAAGCCCTAGGTGAAGTAAAGGCTATTGAAGATTGGGCGATACATAATGAATGTGATGACATACAAGTATTTGGCAGAAGAGGTTGGCTTAAGGCCTTAAAGAACCATGGGTACTCTGAGAGATATACCATAGCAGGTAAAAGCCTCAGTAACCCACAAGATAATAAAGGATCTAATAATGAAACTTAAAGGTAAACGGTCTCAACTAGGGGCCAACTATGATGAAAGCATAGGTTGTTTTACAGACAGTTATATGCTTCAGTGTAAAGGTGGTGGTGGCAATCAGACTACTACTACTGAGCCATCAAAAGAACAAAAAGCAATACTTAATAAACAATTAGAGCTTGCTGGTAAAATGGAAGACCTAGGTCCTCAACAGTTTTATGGTGGGGCTCTAGTAGCAGAACAAGACCCTTACTCTCAGTTAGGTTTAGCTTCTCAATTTGGAGCTGCAGGGTCTATGGGTAATATTAGTGACATAGCTGCTGGTAGGTTTAAGTCTGCCATGGAGTATGACCCACTACAAGACCCTCAAAATCAATCTTACTTAGACGCTATAACTGCACCTCTTACAGAGCAGTTTACAGAAGAAACATTACCAGCGTTAACCACTCAAGCTATGCAACAGGGTGCTTATGGTGGTGACAGAGCTGCGTTACTAAAAGCTGAAGCTACTGGCGATTACATGGGTAAAATGGCCCAAACCAGATCTCAAGCTTTACAGGATATTGTAACTTCTAACAGACAGCTACAAGCTGATATGTTAACAAAAGTACCTTCACTACAAGAGGCCGCATTACAACCTAGTCAAGTTATTAGAGATATTGGTGCGGATTATGAAGGTAGATCTCAAGCAGAAATTGATGCTGCAAGAGAAAGGTTTGAATTTGAACAACAAGCACCAGGTCAATCACTTAGAGATGCATCTTCAATGCTAGGTGGGATTGACTTTGGAAGTGTAACTAAGACTACAGGAGGAGGTAAGTAATGCCTATACCCGCATTATTAGCAATGGCGTTAGGTGGAGCAGCAATAGGTGCTTTAGCTAACCCAGATGATAGAAAGAAAGGAGCCCTTGCAGGATTAGGTGTGGGTCTTCTTGGCCCAGCTGCTGCTGGTGCTATGGGAGCAGGTGCTACTGCCGCAGGTGCTACTACTGCCGCAGGTGCTACCGCCGCAACTACTACCGCCGCAGGTGCTGCTGCCGCCCCTGTAGGTATGATGGCTAAAATGAATGCTGCTGCTCAAGCAGGCCTTACTAAGCTAGGCACTATGGCAACAAGTGAGACAGCTAAAGGTCTTGGTAAATCAGCTGCTGAGGGTGCTGTGGGGATTGGTGTACAACAGGCATTAACTCCTAAGCAAGTACAACATGCACAAACACAAAGCATGGCAATTCAAACCCCACAACAAGCACCACAAAGTATGTATCAACAAGCAGCAATTAATACTCAAAATAGAATGAAGCGTAGGGGACAACCCAAAAGGTTCATTTAAAAAAAGGGGAATATAATGTCAGAATCAAATTCACTCGTCAAGCTTTTCAATGATATTATGAAAGGCATGGATGACGATGACGAAAAGAAATTACAGCAGTTTACTCCTGATGGTGTACCTGCAATGATTGCAAGACCCCCTATGCCTGAGGAGGTAACGCCTCGTGTTAAAGAAAACCAAACAGTACGTCAAAAACAAGAAGAATACTATTTGGATACCTTAGATGGATCAGACCCCAGGCAGTTGCGAAGTGCTAATAGTATAAGAGCAGAGATAACTGGTCCTAATAACAACAATAGGGTCGTCCCTGCTCCTCAACAACCTGTAGGTCCTATTGAACAACCTGTAAGACCTATTGAACAACCTGTAAGCTCCATTGAACCACCTGAGTTACTAAGAAGAATACCACAGTATGAGTCAAGACTTGACGACCCTCAAGCTGGTATTGTACAACCAGATGGTAGAATGGGTACACATCAAATGGCTGCTGAAGTAGACCCTGAAACAGGGATGATGACAGCTTTCCCTATGATCACTGAGATGCCTGATGGTACGTTAAAGCAGTTTGAAAATAAAGATGAAGCTTTAGCATACAATAAATCTATTAATAACGTAAGAGCATTTAGTGATCCTCAAGAGGGTATTGACTACGCTAAGGGTGGTTACAAAGAAGGTACTGCATTAGCACCTACAGAACAACAACAGTTTTCTCAGCAGTTTGGGGATGTACCTTTAATGGGTGAGGTTCCTAAAGTAGAACAAGTAAGTGAGGTTGAAAATAGGATAACAAAGTACTTAGAGTCTGATGAAGGTAAAGGGGTATTTCCTAATGCACCCGAAGAAAGACGAAGGGGTTTTGTTGAGAAAAAAGTATTAAAAGAAATGGAAGGGGAAAGGGAAAGACTTTCTAAAACTGCACCTGTTTCAGAACAAGAAAGAGCTGAGTGGAGATTATCAAACCCTCAACTGTTTCCTGGAGCTGAACCAGAGGCTATAGATAAAATTATCCAAGAAGAAAAGTATGGTACTAAGAGGGATGATAAGTATTTTAATACTAAGGTTAAACCTCTCGAGCTTACTGAAGATGGTGTACCCTCTTTGATTGCAAGACCACCTAACGGTGAAAAGGTAGAACAAGAAGTTGTATCTAGTAATCAAGCAGTGGTAGACCCTAACAACCAAGATGCTAAGTCTTCAGTTGATGCTGAAGTAGATAGGCTATTGGAAGAAGGTTTACCTAGAGGTATGATGGGTGACGATGGTAGTCTTGAGTTTGAACCAGTAGATCCAGATAAATTAGATCCTAGTGGTGACCCAGTTAAAGTTGAAGACCCTAAACAAGGGTTCTTATCTACACTATGGGATGGCATTAAGGATGTCATTGTAAGTCAAGTTAAAGACCCTGCAAACCAAAAAGCACTCTTTGCGTATGCTGTTAGTCGTGCATTAGGTTATGATGGTGTTACTCTTGCAAGTCAAGTGTTATCTAATGAGTGGAAGGTTGGGGAAGCTACTGCTAAACATGAGCGAGAGCTTGAGAAACTTTATGGTAAAGAAAACCTAGCTGCTTTGAAAAAGCAACAGGAAAACCTAACCATAGATTACTCTAAGCCTGTGACTGTGTTTAACCCTGATACTCAAGAAAACTACACTGTATTTATGACTAAGGATAAACAAGGTTTTGTATTCGATGACGGAGGCACTGAGCCTTTTACTGTCTCAACATTACTTCAAGGTGGTTATTCTATTGGTGAAGGTTTAGACTTTGCGGATCAACAGCAATTACTTTCTGATTTAATGGAAAAAGATG
>Ga0102814_10002952_pt1 | contig 11285 bp, 17 predicted proteins | sample ColrivemetaGS741_FD_79112 | JGI IMG/M metagenome (GOLD analysis project Ga0102814, IMG submission 79112) | Estuarine microbial communities from the Columbia River estuary - Flood tide ETM metaG S.741 | ecosystem: Environmental > Aquatic > Marine > Intertidal zone > Estuary | place: USA... | reverse complement strand
TCTTAAACTCACGTTCGTATAAGTTTGGTTTCCCACTTGCAGCTATAACACCACTATTTAGCATCTGAACATACATTGTAATATAATAGTTTGCCGCACGTTCACTACCAAGTCGATCAATAAGCTTTAAGCGTGCATCTTCCATGGTAAATACTTTTTTCATAGCATCATGTCGGGCTTTTAGTTCTGGTGAATACTGCCTAGCTAAGTCTTCAATTACACTTTCCATCGCTGCAATTACGCCGTCTCTTTCAGTTTGAGTTACATGTTTGTATGCATCATAAGTTACTCTTTCATCATCTGTAAACTTGTTTAGTGCATTCGGGTGTAGGTCTTCTTTCGCTGAAAGTTTGATTACCTTAATTCTACGTTTTAGATTTTTTATTTTTTGTGGTACTTCTTCAACATCTCTCAGTATACCAGTTAGTTTTTTGTAGTATGGATCTTCTTTGAGTGCTGATTCAACGAGCTTATATGATTCAAGGAAACGCTTTAAAGCTCTGTGGTCTGCTGGTCTCATAATCCGAACGCTCTTCCTCTGCCATTTAAGTTAGATAGGATTAGTCTAATATCTTCCGGAGTGACATTACCCATATCTTTTACTTCTAAAATGTCATTGTTTTGTAAATCAATAGTTGATTCTAGTTGAGTAACTCCACCAATGTCTAGTTTTCTAGTCATAAAGTATGATCCATCTTTTGATACTTTAATTGTATAAGTTTCACCATTTTGTGGGTAACTAACAACTTGAGGTGCGAATGCCTGAGTTGTCTCTAATATCAATGGCTCTGACGTCATTGTTTCAACATAATCAACTAGGTTTTGTGGCCCTTTTACTTGCATGTCTTCGACACGTAGTGTTGAACCTGGTGTGCATCTGTTGATCTGCTTAATAACTGCTTCTACTGTCTGTAGTTGCTCTTTGTTTATTTTCATTGTTTACCAACCTCTACTTCTTATATTTGCCCCTCTACGAGCTCTAGGGCGTTCAATTTCGTCTTCTTCGCCCGTTAAATCTACTTCTGTACCATATCTACGACGTTCTTCTGCCATGTCTATGTGTGAGTTAGTAATATAGAATGATGCAGCTTCTGTTCTAGCTCCACCTTTTAAATATTCTATAACCTCAACTGCAGCATAAATTAGTAACCCTTCAGCTATTAATTCCATTGCAGCTCGTTCAGTATCAAGATCAAATGGTTCGCTACCAGTTTGCTCTGCTGAGTAGTGAAGTTCTATATGATCATCTAAATATTTATACCCAATATCAATTTGTCCTTCAGCTGCTGTTTTAATTGCTGCTTCTCTATCGTTAGATACCTCTATAACTTCTTGGTATAAACTTGTTAATCTTTGTTCTTTTTCAGGTAGTGCATTGACTATCTCTTTAAGCTTTTCTAATTCGAAACCCATTGTTTACCAGCCTCTCTTTCTTGTGCTAAACTTGTTAGTTCTTCTTTTACGCTTGTTCACGATTGTATCTGGATCATCTTTAATAATATCTTTAACATATAGCTCTAATGCGGGATCTTTGTTTAACAGTTTAAACAGTGGTGCTGAGGCTTCTTTAATTACAGGTGGTACTTTACTTATGTCGCCATTCTCTGTAGCCATCAAGACTAACATAAATGTAGCTGCATGAGCTGCTATGGTAACTAGTATATTTGTGTATTCATCATGTAAATGTTCTAAGCCAGGTTTATTTGTTACTAAGTCCTGTGAATAAGCTTCATGACCTTTATCAATTAGTTGTTCTTCAACCTTCATAAACGCTGCTCCTGCATTTTCAAGTGGCTGTGATTGAGCTTGAACATCTTTATAGTTTTGGATTATCCCTTTGTATACTTCTCGCACATATTGCTTGTCAGCATATGTAGTAAGTATGAGTTTTATGTCTTCTACTATAAGGTTGATGTCCTTGTCATGGACAATCCCATTTAACATATTATAGCTAAATGTCTTTCTTGGTAATTCTAGTTCTGTTATTATTTCATCTGCGATAGGATCACTATTCATACCAGGTGTTTCCCATAACATGAGTAATCTTGCTATCCCATAAATAACTATTGTATCATTTAGATGTATGTCTAGATGGGCCAATAGATCCTCTTTTGTTAAGCCATCACCAATCTCTGGAAATGCTTTTAGTGCTGCTTGATTCTGTAATACATAATCTGGGATTTGGTCATAGCCTCTCGCGTCTTTTAAGAGACTAACATTAACAGGTAATCCAAGATATAGATCTCCAATTGGTTTATCTTCTTCTACCATTTTGATAGCTTCTTGCAAGTCATTTATAGATTCTTCAATGTCTTCAATATTTTTAGACCACTTTTGATTCCAGTTTGTCATCTTAAAAACTGTATGTGCTGCTCTTTGTCTTTTTCTTTCTGATTCATCACGAACTATTGTCGCTATTTCCCATGGTTCGAATGCGATTTTAGGCATGCTGTCACCTTCTTCTCTGCGTGTTTATTCATCTTTTGTTTCTATAGGTAAGTCTAAAGCTAGATTTGCTCTAAACAGTGCTGATGGTGATACATCAATCACTCCTACATCTGTGCTTATTTCAATATGGTAGTCTTCTAGTGGAAGTACCCCATATTTTCTGTATACAGCTGCTACGATATAAGCTAGTATATTGATAGCAAGATCTTCTATCTCTTCTAATGCTCGTACCATATAAGTCATGTCATCAAATGAGTCCCATATATTAACCATATAATTATAAAAAGAATATAATTCAGCCCCTATCAGTTGAGAGGTATCTTCTTCTCGTGCAGCATATGTCATATATACTTTTATCTTTTGATCAGTTCTAGCTAAGGCTGGACCATCTAAAGGATCATATGAGTGTGCTGGTAAGTACACATTTGATATAGCAGTTTCAACGCCTAGTACGTCACTACTTTGAGTACCCTTCCAAATATAGATCATAACACTAAGAAAATCAAATCTTAGTAAGTCAAATGGTAACTCCATGTAGTCGATAAGAGTTTGATTGTGTTGATCTGTGTCACCAGATTTTAGATCAATTGCTACACCTGCTACGAATCTCAAAATATCTATGTCTTCTTCGAGTGAGTCTATCAGCTTTTTAAACTGCATTGCTGTAGTTATACCATTTAATAGATCTTTAATTGACCCAGCTGTTTTAACAGTTAGATCATCATTTATTATAATGCATTCATCTAACCCATAGAACTCTTTTTCAATGTCTGTATCTTGTTGTTGTTGTAGATTTGTTCCTTGTATTCTATAGATTGCTTGTCTATTACCTTTAGCATCGTCTATATAATCAAACTTGATTGTGTCTAACCAAGCTTTACTAAGTACTGGTCGCTCATTAGTGAATACTAGTTTAGCTATATTTCTAAATAGCTTACGAGTCTGAGCTGGTGTAAATCTTTGCTTGATTCTATTTAATGTTCTGTTTCGTGTCATGGTTTCACTTACTCTCTTTTAGTTTCTCCGCTATTAATTCATAAAATGACTTCATACCAAGGTTTGTAGCTTGCCCTTCATACCATGCATCATCATATTTTAGTAATGGGTTCTTAGCTTTTAGCTTGTCCCATCTGTGATATCTAATAAAGGAAGGTATAGCAACTAAAAATATAAATAGCGGTCCCATGTATATGTTCTGAATAGTATGACCTATTTCATGACAGTGTGTATGGTGTCTATCTGACTTATCAACGAAGTACACAATACCTAAACTAACCCCACCGAAATATCTATCAGTAGTTGTTACTGCTATACGTCCTGCAATGTATCTAATCTTTAGTTTCTTTGGTCCTATAAAAACAAGTGCTCCTAATAAAGCGAAAAGCCCTACTACAGTGAATACAATTCCCCAAGTAAAGCTTAGTATATAGAATAATACTATATCTTTTTTTGTCGGCATTGTTTAGACCTCCTTATTCAATTTTATCTGATTCTTCTTAAGTCTTCAATAATTTGTAGTTCTTCTGGTGATAGCTTGCGACCTTTGTATCTTAGTCTTGCTTCTTCTTCTTCTTGCGTTTCTGGTACTTTAACTTGTACTATATCTTGTACCCTAGCTTGTGCTGTTACAACTTTCTTCTCAACGAAGCATGAAGGTACAGATTTTTGTTTGAGCTTAGACTCTCCGTCCCATGCAACAATTCTGTTAACACATGTTGTTCTCTCACATTTTACACATTTCTTCTGCTTCTTAGAGATTCTCATTTTCTCTGCTTGTTCTTCTAAACGAAGACGCGTTGTTTCAGCTTCAATCTTCTTAAGATCTGTTTCAGGGATCTCTAACTCTTTATAACCAAGTCGTGCTTGCTTATAGATCATGGCATTGAAAGCTTTGTATGACCATAATGTTTTTACAAACATCTGTGCTTGATAATCATTTTTACCGAACATTGACTTATCAACGATATCTTTTAGATACACATATAGAAAGCCAATAAGCTGCATTTCATTTGGTAGTTTCTTTTGAGCTTTTGCACGTTGCATTATGTAGTTTATTAATAGTGGATATACTTCTCTTTGTATACAGTAGTTGTATAAGTCTTCAACTGCTCTGTAAAAGTTTTGTCTCGGGTTATTCAAACTTGCTCTAATCTGTTCTTTACTAATCATATGATTCTCCTTCTAACTTAGCTATTATTTTCTTTAGCTTTCTGTTTATCGCTTTAAGTCTATGTATGCCTTTTTCATAGCGTAGCTTAAACTTTGCGTATATTTTTTGTTTCTCTTCTCGCGCAATATCTTCCACGTCCCATGCTTTTCGTATGTCCTGAAGCAGGTAGTTAAAGTCTCGTTTGCGTGAGTATTTCATAAAATCGATATAACCTTCATTTGCTTCAATATCATGTTTAGCTTGTTCTAAGCGTCTTTCATGAACTTTGCGCTGATCTGTTGTCCACCACTTCCAATCAAATAATTGTCCATAGCCCCAATTCTCATTTGTTATTCTATATCGTTTTCGTTTTGTATAATAATATTTCTCATCTATAAAGGTGATAGGAATCGTAAGAATCTGTGACGCACCTTTATCATTACCTTGCAACATATAAATGAACTTATCTGGAATAGCTGGACCAATATGGTATAGTTTATTCTTACTAGTACTTTTTCTTGGCATTACTTCTGATCTATTATGATCACTGGTACCTCTGGGATATCATTATCCATAGCCCAGATCGCTCTGTGTAGGCCTTCTTGACCTCCGCGTGTTTCTATAACCAAGTAGAATATTCGTGCGCCTGGTTGTCCAAAAATAGCGTCTGCGTCGTATTCTTCTCTACGTGCAGTTACTACACCATCATAATCATCAATATCAACACTTTGATGCTTACTAAATAGCTCCATACACCAATCGATGTACTCTCCTGGTTCCATCCATTCAATTGTTACTGTATACTCTTTTACAGGGTGTTCATAAAAACCACCATGTATAAATGCTTTCTTTCCTTGTTCGGCATACCATGTAGCATAACCGATCTGTCCATCTAAAGCCCATATCCCATCAAAGGGATACTCTATATGTACAGTTTCATTACCAAACGCTTCTAAGTCACCTTCGGTTTTATCAAGCAATATTTGTGGTACTGGACCTTCACCATGTCTACGATCATAGTTGTCATAGATTTCAGTTCCTTGTTGATCCTTATAGTTTTTTCTACCAGCCATTATCTACTTGCTAGTATGAGACCTTTTGTTTTGATCTCTTCCTCTAGTTGATTGATCTTTTCAGTTGCTTGATCTGCAAGATCTGCTGCATTGATTTCTGCTGGGTTTGAGCTAACAACATACTTACCTCGTGAGTTTGCTATCTGGCGTTTACATAGTGCGGCAGAATAATCTACTAAAAATCTTACCCAGTCACCTTCGTTAACGTCTTCAAGTGTTGGTACTGCTGGAACATACTCTATAGTCACATCACCGAAGTTATGTGCTACATGTAGCTTATCCCCAACAACGCGAGCGTTTCGTCCTAAAATGCTTTCTAATTGTGATAACTTGTTTACCATGTTGCTGTACGCATTTAACTGTGGGTTCAACGCATGTGATGCTGATATGAAAACAGAACCCAAACCTAATAAGGCTGCGTCTAAGTTTAATACATTTTTGGTTGGGAACACTGCATTGATATATGGTATTCCTGTTGGATCAATATCTGAGAGTAATATATACCCGCTTGACCCACTTGATTTTACTACTGGCATTGTTTTGTATGCAGTGTAATTGAAATAGTCTCCTGAGAACATTAAAGCTCTGCTTATGTTTCTTTTAATGTTGTCATCATCAATTTCAACGTTTACAATTCCTGCACTTAATTCATCTTTGATAAATTGGATAGCCAATGCTTCTGTGATTAATGGCATGTTGATCACCTCTCTACATATATATTATATGCTATTTTTCTGTTTTATGTGCGACCGTTTCTGTAACTGCTTCAAACTCAGGTGTTAGGGTGCTGCTGATTCATACTGAGGTTTACAGTAGTCTTTCAAGAACTCAGCTGTTTCCAAGTCTATTGTTTCCTGTGAAGGTCTTTCAGGGAATAACATTACAATATGTCTAGGATTAGGACAAAACTCAGTAGGAAAGCGATTAACGCCACTACCAGTGTCCCAGCCATAATCCATGATCTCACCATCACCCCATGTATGTACTATTTTTAATAGGTACACTGAGTCGTTGATTTTTGTTAAGCCGAAAATCTTTTCATGGGAGAAAAGATATTCTGTTAATTCTGTGTTCTTTGGTAATACTTTTTTATTCATGTGGTTGTTCCTCCCAATTACTATAAACTTTACCATCACCGCGGAAGATATAGTATCTACCTTCTGAGCTCTGACAACTCCAATCAATCCATATTTCTCTACCTTTATAGAGCGCGACTGTGAATGCTCCACGCTTCTTAGCGGGTATGTCTTTAATGGTTGTGAGTTCGTTAGAAACATAGTTACCACTGTGATCATAGATCCAAGCGTTGCTAGCTGCGCCTTGTAGTGTCTTAAGTGTTATCTCTACTTCAGGATACGTGTTTAAGAGATAGTCTAGATGTTTAGTCGTAAACATTCTTGTTTCTAAAATTGTGAATCTTATAGTCCCAAGCGGGTTTAATCTTTTATATAATTTCATAACTTGGTCACGATCAAAAGCTGCGTTGTTTGATATGAATAAAAAGTCTAAGTCTTCACTACCAAGCATAGATAAACTCAACACATCTATTAATGCTATGTGATTGTAGAAGTCCGTCTGCCCCGCTGCTTCAAGAAAGTTTGATCCTGTTGTAATAAACTCTGTAGTCATACCATGTGCTCTAGCAGTTTTAAGCGCTGCTATAACATATTCTACTTGCTGTAGTGGTTCATTCTCACCTGTGATAACTACCCTATCAAATAAGTCTTTATTAAATGATAGATAATCAAATAGTTCATCTTGCCACTCGCTTACATTTAGTGCATCAATATTAAACTGTGCATGTGTCTTTACTATACAGAAAGGGCACCTGTTTTCACATGGGCGCTTTTTCGGTATACTGATTTGAAGATTCATCGCACTACACCTTTATTAAAGTTAAGTGAAACTAATTGGTTTTCTGCATCTTTACGTGTACTAATGTTACTTCTGTGTAGTACATCATATCTTTGATATGTGCTTTCAGTATAACGCTTCTCAAAGATCTCATAACAATTCTTTTTAGGGTTTAACTTTGCATAAAATACTTTGTTCGTTGGTGGATAGAAACCACCTTTGTATCCATTTTCCATAACTATTCCTCCTCTACTAACTCAATCTCTACTACGTTCTGATACATAGAAAAGAATGGTATACGTCTACCTACTGTAGTAATTGTGTAAGTCTCGCCTTCATCAAGCTCGATCCACATATCACTAGAATTAAACTTAAACTTAAATACTAGATCTGTATTCTCAAATACAATGTCATGTTCTTCACAATTAAACAAATATTTTTGATCATCATCACCTACTGATTTGATCCATCGATCTTCAATCGTGCAAGTGTACTCCTGCTCATTTCCATAGCGTAGTCCTACCCCAAAAATAATTCCAATCAATACTATTAGTACAACTAGCACTACCCATAGATGCGACATAAAATGTCTTCTTCCATAACTCATAACTTCACCTTTTTCTTTCTTTTTATTTTTCCGCAGACTTTGCATACCTGTGCATGCATTACTCTACTATTAAAGTAATCATGTACAGTACACGGTCTACGTTTTTTTCTTCTGTTTACCATCTTTTAAACCTAACATGTATTTCGTGATGCCTACCATATTTAACCATTTCCAGCACCAGTCATGATCTTCAATATCCCAGATAAGTACAGCAATATCTACACATGTGAAACCTTCTTCATTCTCAATGTAAACTTCATATACGTAGTTCTTACCAACATACGAGATTTCTAAATATACGCATCTCTTTAGGTTCTCTGGATCATTTGGTAGATCCCAGATATATGAGGTCTTAGTACCTTTGGTATTTTCAATCGCACCTGACATCTTAAATACCTTAACAAGTTTCATATAGGTTCTTCTTCTTTTTATATCATTGAATACTCTTCTAACCGTTAACTTTTCACACATAACTAACTCTCCTTTGTTTATAGTATAAGAAAGCCCATCTACTAATACAGACGGGCTTTATTTTATGTTAGTTGACTAACACCCGTTGTTTAGGGAGTAACTATCCTACATTATTAATAGTCTTCGAGGAATGCTCTTATAGCTGAAACTTTAGAATTATCTGACTTATAGATGTATTCATCATCACAAATCATTTTGATTTGTCTAAACAATGTATCAATTTCATCGTGTTCATCTTCAGTGATTAATAAACAACCTTTGTGTGTATCAACCATTGTACGTTCTGCTACTGATTCCATAATTGTTCTTAAGTGGCTCATGCTGTCAGCTCCTTTACTTTAATAACTGCTAACTAGCCTAAGCCTAACTAATCTTGTAAATCTTCTTCTGCAATATCTATTGATGAGAAGAATATTGTTCTAGGTCCAATGTGATTCTTATTATACATAAGTCCTTGTGCAGCGATTCTTGCACCTGTGAATCCTTTTGAGAAGTGCCAGTAGTCTGTACCTGATGGTGAACTCATTGTACGAGTAACAACACCATTGTCTTCTTTTACAATTTCTCTGTGTAAGTGCCCTAAGATCCATTCAGCATATTTAGTTCTACCCCACATCTCTCTAGCTTCATGCTGGATCAATGTAAATAGTCTAGCGCCTTCTTCACTACCATGTGAGAATGCTAATATGTTTTTACCCCATTCTCTATATGTACGGTCCATTATGTTTTCATCTACTGTTACGTTTTTGTCATAGAAGAAATAACCTCTAAGTGCTTCAAATGACGAGAATGACATTGTCTTATCATGATTCCCTGGTACATAAATTACATCAACAGGCGCATAATTTGATAGCTGCATGATTGCCCATCTCTGTAAATCAATACCTTTTCTCAATAGTTTTTTGTATCTAACATCAGCATCTAATGGAGTACCTTTGTTAGTTGTGTTCTTATCATTGTCAACATGGAAGAAATCTTGGCCAACCACAAAGATTGATTTGTCGAATCCTTCTAATACTGCACGACCTAATAAGTCCATGAATATCTTTTTATATCTAGCTTCAGCGATCTTGATGTCATAGTTCTCACCAGTCTCACCATTCCACGCTAGTTTACCTAGATGTACATCATACATCGCAGGTACAAATATATTTTTACTATTCTTTTTAAAGCCTTTACGTAGCTTAATCTTACCACGGTCTGCATATCCTTCAACCTTAGCATTTTCAAATACGTTTTTAAATAACTTCTCTGTTACTAATATTTTTGCTCTTAGCTTAAACTTCGCAGCTATAGACCAGTTTGTTGTCTGCTTCGCTTGTTTGTTTTCATCTTTAGTTGTTGTTTGCCATGCTTTAGAATCAAAGCCTGTACATTCCCAAATAGTTAGATCTAGTTTAAAGATCTTAACGATTGTGTCTAAGTCTAAGTTCATTGGGTTTAGTTCTGATGGTATAATTACTGTACCAGTTCCTGTCTCACCAGTACGTTTAAATGCAATGTCGCCTATTGAAATCTTACCTTGCTTCAGTTTCTTTTTTTTGTTACCTTGCTTCAGTATGTGTGATTGATACACATGTCGTGCTCTACCCATAGTAATTTTATCATTACCAAACTTATGTTGTAGAGCTTCTAATACCTCTGTCCATATTACTGTGCCATTGGTACGTTTGTACTCATGCATGTGTTTTTGCATCCACTCTGCAATCTCAAAATTAATTTTTAAGGCTTGTGCCATATTGTAGTCTCCTTAGTATTTAGCTTTCTGGTTAGTTGTATAAACTTCCCACAAGTTTTCATATTTTAGATAATTAATAAACAAGACTATAGTTTCTAGTAAGGTTTTATTAATATACTTCTCTGAAGGTCTTTTTACTACATGTTCTACATAATTGTCTACTGTATCATTTTTACCAGCCGCAACTAGATAAATGAATTGCTTAGCTTCTTTGTTTAGGTAGAAATATAATATATGTTGTATTGTAACATCATCATCATATTTACCTTCATAGTAAGAATCCACGCGCTTTGTGTCATAAATGATTCCATTGTCTGGATCCCAAGCATCCATTTTACCTGATAATTTTAGTATAAAGCTTGGATGTTTTAGTACGCCATTCAACCATACTTCTTTAGGTAAGTGATTAATCTTTTCAGATATCTTTTTATGCATTCCTGCGGATACCTCTTTTTCATATTTCTTACCACGTTTTAAGTAGAAGTTGCTTGTGTATATTCCTTTTAATCTATTAACAAAATCAGCTTTACTTTTCTCTGATTGTGTGTTCATGTGATACAAGTAGCTATTAATTAATGATGCACTTAGTTTATACTTTTGTTTTTTTGCCACGCTTAATACTCCGTCTAAGTTTTCTAAGCTCTTTTCTGTTGTTACTAAAGCCTTCAAAGTCTTCATAGTAACCCCATCTTGATTTTCTTCTAAAGCCACATGTCCAAACGCGAAAATGTAATTCTCGTTTTGGTCCTGTGTCCTGCTCCATCCAAAGTTCTATCTCAACGATTTCACCTTTTCTGTGTAGGCCGAATCTTCCCTCAGGAAAAAACTCGCGATCTTTGTCCCTAAGCATCTTCAGCCTCCTTTGGTGTGTGTTCTTCTTTTAAAGCTTCTGTTACTGCGGCTTCAATATCTACTTCTTTTTTCTTAGCACCCTTTTTGGTTGGT
>Ga0102814_10002951_pt1 | contig 11292 bp, 19 predicted proteins | sample ColrivemetaGS741_FD_79112 | JGI IMG/M metagenome (GOLD analysis project Ga0102814, IMG submission 79112) | Estuarine microbial communities from the Columbia River estuary - Flood tide ETM metaG S.741 | ecosystem: Environmental > Aquatic > Marine > Intertidal zone > Estuary | place: USA... | reverse complement strand
CCGAGTAGCATTAGATACTATTGTTGCAGATACTGACGTGAGTGCAATTATTACTGGTATGAGTGCTAGAATTAAAAAACTAGAAGAGAGATTAGATAATGGATAATTTAGTATTCGTATACGGATCACTAAAGACAGGCGGCAATATTCGAGGATTAGATGGCATGCCAGGTGCAGAGATAGTAGGCAGAGCTAAAACAACATACCCTGATTACAATATGCTAGATTTAGGAGCCTTTCCAGCAGTTATTAAAGGCGAGAATCATATCCAGGGTGAAGTTTGGAAATGTGACGATGAAGTATTTGCTGACTTAGATAATATCGAAGGCTATCCAGATTTTTATAAAAGAGTAAAAACTGAGACATCTCAAGGCAGAGCATGGATGTATTACTTAGAAAGTGACAAGTACCAGGCTCTTACATACCCAGACAGTCCTAATATTGAATTACAACAAGACACACTACACTGGAGACTCAAATGACAGCAGAAACGCAGTTAATGATTGAACGTACTAACGACATTAAGCAATGGCATAGAGACCGTAACTTAATTGACGGAGCAACAGACAAAGACCAATTAGCAAAACTTATTCAAGAAATGGGTGAGCTGAGTGATAACATCTGTAAAGGTAAAGACATCAGAGACGACATCGGTGATATGATTGTTGTGCTAATCAATATTGCAGAACGTAATAATATTAGTATTACTGAATGCTTGGATCAAGCATACAACGATATCAAAGACCGTAAGGGTCGAATGATAGACGGTATTTTTATTAAAGAGGCAGATGAATGAAACCAATAATGGATTTTCTATGGAACACTTACGACAAGGTTTTAGAACTATTAAATGATGTCAATGAGTGGTACAAAGAATACATTACTGATTTCGCATGGAAATATAATCTTAGCACATACACTATGACATGGCTAGGTTTTATTAAAGGAGTACTGTTAGTATTACTACTACAGTGGCTTTTCTAGTGGAACTGATGTTGATAGTGGGCTTGATGACAAAGCATGTCATTGCTGACTACTTTATGCAATACAGATGGATGCTGAAGGACAAAGCCATATATGGTGCACCTGGCGGCATTGCACATGCTAGTTGGCATGGTACACTAACTTTTATAGTATTAGAATTATTCAGTACAGGGTGGCCAATATCAATGGCGTTGGCCCTAGCTGATGCTGTTATACATTATCATATAGATTATGTTAAGAGTAATGTTTGGAAAAACAGAGGGTACGGTCCACAGGACCAAATGTATTGGGTAACACATGGTGTGGATCAATTTGCACACTTTTTAACTTATGTAGGAATTGTAATATTATGCGTATAGAACAAGATATTAAATTAGATTATAATGATGTTCTGCTTAGACCCAAACGTAGTACAATGGGTAGCCGTAAAGAAGTTAACCTAAAACGAGAGTTTGTATTTAGGAATAGTAAACAACGATTTAATGGAATACCAATAATTGCTAGTAACATGCATGGTGTTGGTACATTTGAAATGGCACAGGAACTAATAAAAGTTCCAATGTTTACAGCATTATGCAAAGACTACCAACCAGCAGAGATATGGGATTGGTTGGGCAATCATGTACATAAACCAGATTTATCAGACCTTGTAGCAGTTAGTACAGGAATTACTGATATAGACGACGAACGAATTGAAGCAACATTAAAACTAGTTCGTAGTATTAGATATGTATCCATAGATGTTGCAAATGGATACTCAGAACGTTTTCTAGACTATGTCGCTAGATTCAGAGACAAACATCCAGAAATTACAATTATTGCAGGCAATGTAGTAACGCCTGATATAACAGAGGAGTTATTGTTACGTGGAGCAGATATCGTTAAAGTGGGTATTGGGCCTGGCAGTGTTTGTACTACTAGGGTTAAGACTGGCATTGGGTACCCACAGTTATCAGCAGTTATCGAGTGTGCCGATGCCGCTCATGGTCTTAGCGGACACATCATTGCTGATGGTGGTTGTAGTAGTCCTGGAGATGTAGTTAAGGCTTTTGCCGCTGGAGCAGACTTTGTTATGCTTGGTGGCATGATGGCAGGTACAGACCAGGGTGGTGGCGAAGTTAAGGACGGACATGTAGAATTTTACGGAAATAGCACAACAAAAGCACAGGAGGATTTCGGTGGTGTACAAAATCATAGAACAAGCGAAGGACGTATTGTACGTTTACCTTACAAAGGTGATGTCAACAATGCAATTACAGATATACTTGGAGGCTTGCGTAGTGGTTGCACTTATGTGGGTGCAGGCGAACTAAAACATCTTAGTAAATGTGCAACATTTGTACAAACTAAAAATGGTGCAACACACAATACTATATATAAACATCTCCAGGTAGGCGAATGAAGTATGTAGTCAAAGCACCAGGAAGAACAGGCGGACATTTAATTGTAGATTTTTTAAAACGTGCTCCTGGTATAGAGTTTGACTACATTGAGAATAACGCAGAATTTGAAATAGACGAGTGGGTCGATGCTAAAGACAACAGCATAGTGTTCGACCACACAACTACCTGTCCTAGTGACCCAAGTGAGTATACCTTAATAATTAGCAAACGAAGAAACAAACAGGCTATGTTATTAAGTAAGATGGTTGCTGGTATAACAGGTAAGTTTTATGGTGAAGGCACTATAGAACAAAAAGTTAAAGCACAGTTTGACCCAATGTATAGAATACTTGCAATGCAAATTAAAAATTGGGAAGAACAAATTACACAACTAAAAACTTTACCATGGGCAAACATACATGAAGTTTATATGGAAGACTTCTTGACAAATCCAGGAGAATTGTGTAAAATAGTTGAGTACAATCACTTGCCAGACTGGACACATGAAAGCGATGGCAAGGCTGTTAGTTACAAGGATGTATTCGATGACCCACAATCGATTATGTTTATTGCAAAACAATTATGTAAGGAAGAAGGTTTACAATATGAATTATAGCATTACTATACCAATGGAAAAAGGTGATTCATTGAAAGCAATTAAAAACACGTCAGTGTTATCAGACATGACGCTAATTATTAACGATGGTTGGGCAACTTTTATTGGAGAAGCAAATACGCCAGAAGAATTTGAGGCTGATTTATTAGACAGTATAGAAGGTATGCCAATGCAAGTTACAGCAGTTGAAGTGTGGTAATATGATTATACCAGATAGCAAAAAAGCAGAACATATTATATGGGAGTTGGAATACGAGATGAAACAACCACGTAATGACGGCTGGACAGCAAGTGATATGAAAAAGCGGCTATGGGATATCAAATACAAAGTTGACAAAGCACTAGTAAATGCACCAGAATTTGTAGGTGAAGCGGCATACGAAGATATTTACCTAATAGAAAAGATAAAAGGTAAAGTATGAAATTAGGCATTATAGGAAAAGGTTTTGTTGGCTCAGCAGTGAGTAATGGATTCAACGTTGACGTTGAACAGTTTGTTGTTGACCCTGCATACACATCTAATACTATAGAAGAACTAGTAGAGTATAGTCCACCACTAACATTTATTTGTGTACCTACACCGCCAAATGAAGATGGCAGTATAAATGTAGACATAGTACAGGATGTGCTAATTGAATTGTCTATGAGAGACTATAAAGGTGTATGTGTTATAAAAAGTACTATTATACCTGATTACTTACATCAATTTAAAAAAGAGTTTGACTTAAAAATAGTTTACAATCCAGAGTTTCTCACAGAAGCAAATGCAAACGCAGACTTTATTAATCCACCGTTTCAAGTGTTTGGTGGCAAATGGAGAGATTGTGAAGTTGTAGAAAAGGCATATTTAAGACACAGCTCAGTTAGAATTGTGCCTACATTTAAAGTTGACTTAACAACAGCAAGTTTATTAAAGTATACTATTAACAGTTATCTTGCAACAAAAGTAATGTTTATGAATGATATATTCAAACTACATCAAAATGGCAGTAGCCAAGTTAGTTGGGAACAATTCACAGACATGCTTACAAGAGATCCACGTATGGGTAACAGCCATATGAATGTGCCAGGACCTGATGGAGAGTTTGGGTTTGGTGGTCATTGTTTCCCTAAGGACACTGAAGCATTGTTAAAATATGCACAAGATAAGAACATTAAATTAAACATTTTAGAAAAAGCAGTTAAAACTAACTCCAAAATTAGATAAATACTATTTGTCTATACGCAAGATGAAACTAGATACAATGCGTAATTAATGGGTTTAGACACCCTAGATGGAGATAAAAATGTTTAAAAGTATGCTAAAAAAGGCAATTCATAAGAGCCAGCATGTTCAACGTAACTGGACCTATCCAAAACAATACCACAAGATGATATTGAACTTATTGCGGAAGCAGTAACTGGTGCCCCAAGTAAACAGAACATCAAGTTCTTTAAGCCTTATTTCATTACAGATAGAAAGAAGATAGAACTTATTCATAGAAACACTTTAGGATTTATGATTGAGGATGGCAAACAAGGTGGTAAAGCACTAAAAGGAGATAGGTTAACTACTAACCCTCAAGTTTTAGCACAATTACTAATCGTGTTTGTTGAAGACTTTGATATGAAGGACGCAGTATCAAAAACAGACATAGCCAACAACAAGTGGGTTATGGACCATGATAGAGATCAAGCATTAGGTGTAGCCGCTGGTTACGTTAACCTAACTTCATCACTATTAGGCTACGGCACAGGATGTTGTAGTTGTTGCGATAAAGATGCTATTCAAAGAATTCTAGGAATAGATGAAAAACCATTATTATTAATGGGTGTTGGTATTGGCGATAGTGAAAAACCTAGACGTGAACACCACTTGAACAGTAACCTTACATTCCCAACAAAACGTAAAAACATTGAAGTTGAGTACGTTACAGAATAGTTTTAGTTCGAACTTAAAAAGCCAGTTTTTATAGACTGGCTTTTTTTTGACTATAAATACTACTACACACATACACAGGAGATACTATGTCAAATAATAAATCAGGTTTTGAGATTAGAGCTAATCTGCTCACTCAAGCACAAACAATTTTAGAAAACAACTTACAACGTACTCAAGATAGAGTAGGTTATAACAATGTTATTAACGATATCAAAGAACCGTTAGAAGTCAGAGAAATTTCTCCACAAGAAGTTATTGAATTAGCACAAACTTTATATGCATTCGTCGAAGCAAAAGAGACTGCATAACAATGTGGGAGAAACTATTTTGGTGGTTAGCCAAACGTAGGGGAACCGAAACACTAACCAACATATACACAGACCAAGAATACATGCACAGAGTATTTCTAGGACGCCAAGTTCACAAGGAAGGTATAGCCGGAGCATATGGCGGCGGTAGAGTCTGCCTAAATTTAATTGAAGGTAGTGATTTACCAGTAGAGCATAACCACCCATGGGGTTACTTTACTCTCATACTGTCGGGAGGATACTATGAGGTTAGAGGAGAGGAACGTAAGTGGCGCAGACCAGGCTGGTTTGCTATAAGGTCACATGACGATTTTCATAGAGTTGAAATCCCTGAGGGTAAGTTTGCTATAACGTTCTTTGTTAAGAGTAGACATGGTAAGATGGGTTCGTACTTCATGGACGAAGGCAAGCCTGTTAAAGATTTAAAATTCTGGTTACGCAGAGGTGTACCCAGAGAGAAAATAGGAGCAATGATAAAATTGAAAACTCCAGAGGATATAAAAAATGATAGATGATATTTTAGCAATTACACCTGGAGAAGGCGCTATTGCAGATTGGTTTATTAACCGACTAGAAGTGCAAATTGAACAAGGGCATTGGTTATCAGCTGATGAGCTAACTTCTGTTACAGAAAAAATAGTAGAACAATTAAGCAACTACAAGACTAAACACCAGATTAAATCTGTTGTAGTAGGACAGAGTGGTGGAGTTGATAGTGCCTTAACTGCCGCACTATTCAAACAAGCGGGTTGGGAAGTACATGGCGTAACTATGCCTATACATCAAAACCAAGATGAAACACACAGAGGCATTGAAAACATTGATGCTTTAAGATTAGAAAGACACAACATTGACCTAGCACCTCAATTCGATAGTATGCAAGAACTGTTAGGAGCGTACGATAGCACATATAAAGGACTACAACGTCAAGGCAATATTAAAGCAAGACTACGAATGATTGCATTATATAACCTCGCACACGAAGTACAAGGCTGTGTTGCTAGTACTGATAACTTTTCAGAACTTGCGGCAGGCTTTTGGACACTACATGGAGACGTTGGAGATGTAGCACCTATACAAAGTTTAACTAAAAGTTGGGAAGTTCCTGCTATAGCACTAGCAATGGGTGTACCCGAAAATACTATACATGCACTACCGACAGACGGTTTAGGCATAAGTACTAGTGATGCAGACCAACTAGGAATGAATTACTTAGAGTTTGATATCCTTCTAATAGACATGCTTAACCTACCAGAAATGAGTCAAGAGCATGTTGAAGAATACATAAATAGTATAGATGAACAAGAAGTCCATGAAAAAGCATGGCTTGTATATAATCGTTTAAGGAATACAGCATTTAAACGTGCCAACCCTTATAACATTGTTCATCCTGAATACAGCGACAGATTCGCTAAACTAGACAAACTAGACAGGAGTTTATAAAATGGGAATATTTAAATGGATCGCATCATTTTTCACATCACCGGCACCTACTAAAGTTGTAGAAGTTAAAACTGCACCAGCACCTAAAAAAGTTGTTAAAGCAGAAGCACCAAAGAAAGCAGTTACAAAAACTGTTGAACCTAAGGTTGCTAAAGTAACTAAAGCAAGTTTAAGCAAACTTACTAAAGCACAGATAGAAGCAGAAGGTAAGAAGTATGGCGTTGACGTTGATAGAAGAAAAACTAAAGATGTAATTATTAAAGAAGTATTAGCCGCATCTAAGAAAGCGTAGTACTCTTTTAGTCTTAAAGGGGCAGGATTGAAGAAGATAGTTTTAGTACAGCCTAACTTTAAGATAGGTGGAGGCAGTTTTACAGGCTACTGGTTACCATACTCAGTTGGTTGCCTATGGAGTTATGCAAGTCAGCACTCGTGGGTTACTGATGAGTTTGAAGTACAAGACATTATATACAAGAGAGAAGCACCGGAACAACTTGTAGATAGAATACAAGATAGTACCGTTGTATTTTTCTCTTGCTATATGTGGAATTGGGAATATAACAAGTTTGTAGCACAACGATTAAAGCAGTTAAATCCAGCAGTAAAAATAGTGTTTGGTGGCCCACAGGTTACTAATCGACCTACAGAGGAAAAATTCTTCCTCAATCATCCATATGTTGATAGTATTAGTCTTACAGAAGGCGAAGAATCCTTTTTGGCTATACTTGAAGCAATTAAGAATAACGAACCGTTACAAGACATCTATGAAGGCGACAGACTAGTGGATTTAGAGATTCCTAGTCCATATCTTACAGGTGTATTTGATAAAATTATGGCAGAAGCTGAGCCAGGTGATGTATGGAATGGCACACTGGAAACAAATAGAGGTTGCCCATTTGCATGTACTTTTTGTGATTGGGGTAGTTTAACATATGCTAAGATTAAAAAGTTTCCTATGCCTAAAGTGTTACAAGAGTTAACATGGATGGCAGAAAACAAAATAGACTATGTTACTATAGCAGACGCTAACTTTGGTGTTTTCACTGATAGAGATTTAGAAGTAACAGAAAAGTTGGTTGAGTTACAAAACGAATACGGATATCCTAAAGTAGTAGATGCTACATGGTACAAAAACAGTAGTGACCAAATACTAGAGATTGTTAAAAAGTTTATTAGTAGCGGTTTCAATAGAGGACTAACATTAAGTGTGCAAAGCATGGATATGGATGTACTCGAAGAAATTAAAAGACGTAATATGGAAATGTCAGACTTGTCTATGATTTTTGACAAGTGTAATAGAGAAGGCATTCCAAGTTATACGGAACTTATATTAGGACTACCACTAGAAACATTTGAAACGTGGAAACGTGGAATATGCGAAGTTATTAAAGCAGGGCAACACAATGCTATTGAAAGTTGGTTAGCACAGATGCTAGAAAACTCTCACATGAACTTGCCCGAAGAATTAAAAAAGCATGGCATAACAACAGTTGTTGTGGAAAATTATGTTAGTGGGTTCGAAGAAGAAGATAACATACCTGAAAAGGTAAATTTGGTTACAGGCACAAAGTATATGCCAACACCCAAGTTTATTGATAGTTGGTTATATGCTTGGGTAATTAATAACTTCCATAATTATGGTTGGAGTCAAGCAATAGCAAGACTTATATACAAAATAAATGGAACTGAGTACGAAGAAACATACGACAAACTGTATCAAGCATGTATAGATGATACAGGTAAGGTAGGTCAACTATTCCGTAGAGCTAAGGAACAACTTGCATTTTACTTGGAGACAGGCAGAAGTGATGGACCTGGTATACTGCAAGGCTTTAGTGGGCATACATTAATGTGGGAGGCCCAGAAAGATTTCCATTATAATGATGCAGAAATAAAAAACTTTGTAAGGGAACACTTAACACAGGAATATTGTAACTTAGATGATGCAACGTATCAACACCTACTAGATTTTCAAACCAACTATACAACAAAAGACGGCACAGTGTATCCATACCATATGTCGCCAGGCTTTAATTTTTATGAATACATAAACAACATTGAGCAAGAGCTAGTAGAAACTCAAGAGCAATACCAAATCAATATAGCAGAAGATGTAACGGGTGACGAGTATTACAATCGACTTTACTTTAGACGTAGACAAGGTTGGGGCAAATCACTAATATCAAAATCCAACGTTGAAGAGAAACGCAAGTTCAAAATATTTAGGAAATCACCAGACGATAAGCACTGGCTTCCGGATTCGTAAAAAACTCACTATAAGTTAACACATCTTTTAAAGAAAGATAAATAAGGTTGGAAGTTTAAAAGCAATCCCCCTTCCACAATAGGACGGTTGAATTTGGCGTCGGTTGTTCCGGTGTGTATCCGGTGTAGTTTCGCAATATGACAGACAGCAGTACGAGCCAGAGAAGTTAAAAAGTTAAGGAACTTTAACCCCTAAGCATTGTCCGTAAGGAGATGTGAATTTGGGTGCTAATTAAAATATTAGACTCAAGGAGAGTAAAATGACAAGTATTATTTTAAATACGAAGTCATTCTTTCAAAATATTGCAAACGGTTGGACCAACTTTAAAGACAATCATTGTCCGGATGGTCAAACTTGTAATGACATTGCCACATTAGGCGGACTAGCGTTCACTATATGGTTTATGTACATTGCTATGGAACCAATACTGAGATAGAATTAGACTGAATATAATAAAAAAATTACGAATATCCTAGGATATTCTCCCACTTTTAAAGCACACTTCATAGTGTGCTTTTTTTTGACTAAATAAGTGTCTATAGTAAAAACAAACACAGTAGGATGTGTACACAGGGAGTAACATATGGGATGGTTAGCGGACTGTTCTGAGTCAGAGAGAGCCAGCATCTTGGCAAAATTGGCAGGCAGAGCATATCTTAGTGAAGCTGAATTAAAAGCCACTGAGAAAACATTAAAGATGCAAAGATCAAAAGCAAAATTTATTAAAGACGGTGATGCAGAAGCATGGGTATTCATTACTCGTGACGATGCTATTATTGTAAGTTGTAGAGGAACTGAACCAACTAAGTTCAGTGACATATTAGCAGACTTAAAAACAATACCAGTTAGGCACCCTAGGGCCGGTAGAGTGCATCAAGGCTTTAAAGAGTATACAGATTTAGTATTCGATGAAATTATAACTCATGTCAAAAAGGTGCGTAAAAAGAATGAAAACGTATTTGTAGTAGGACATAGTCTAGGTGGAGCAATGGCTGTTTTAGTAGCAGAAGGATTATCTCATGCAGGAATACCTATTAAAGAATTAAGAACATTTGGACAACCTAGAGTAGGCAATGCAAAGTTTAGAAGGCATTTAGAAGGTTGTGACATTGGAAGGTATGTGCGTTATGTTAACAATAACGATATTGTAACTAGTGTACCTCCTTCAATATTTGGATTCACACATGGTGGTAACTTGCACTACATTAATTACCACGGTAATATAAGAAACTTTACTGTATGGCAAAGAGTTAAAGATGGTTGGAGAGGCTTTTGGGCCGCAGTAAAAGAGTTTAAATTCTTTGACTTTGTAGCAGACCATGGCATGCCTAACTATGTAGAGAAAGCTGGTAACATTGCCAAAATAGATAAATAGTATAGTAATACAATACGGAGATATCAAGATGGTAGAGTATATCAAAAATAGAATTAAAGAAAGAACTAGTTGGGATGGTGGTGTAATTATCGCTGGCTCACTAGCAATAATCTTGTTCGGTGGCATTGTTAAAATAGCGGCGTGGGCCGGTTTAGCGTATGGCATTTGGGCAATAGTACAAAAAGAGGATTAATTAAATGGCAAGTTTTGCACAAGAACAAGAAATGAGGGCACACATACTATTAATTGCAGAAGCAGGTGATTATGCGGCATACTTCAGTCAGGGAACAAACGCTGACGATGAGCCAAGTGCATTTTACTTAACAAATGATAGTGACAAAGCGGCGGCAGATGCATTGTTGGATGCCAAAGTTGCAGAGCTTACTGAAATTGGCTCCGAAACAGCAGGTGGCAGTGGCCCAAGTGAGTTCGATGGCTACACACCAATTCATTATGCTGACGATGTTGACGGCATCATGTATAGAACATGGTTCGTTAATGCAGATGGCGACTACTTTAAGACAGATGACGGTAACAGTGATAACCTTGCTGAAATCACAGACGCTGACGAAGTTGCTACACTATTAACTGACAGCGGTTACATAGTTTAAATTTATTGTATAGGGCAGAAGACTCTGCAGGTCCATGCCCTTTACATTCCAAATCCTTCCATACCAAAATACTACACTTTTAGCCGTAGCAACGGTTAAATACTATTGACATACGACAACAAAGGTAGTACAATAACACCATGCACACAAAAGAAGATTTAGAGTTTCTTAACGAATTAGATCCAAGTGAACTTTATGATTATATCGTAGAGAGAGGAGAGAATGTCGTCGAGTCTAAAGAAGATTTAGAAGCATTATGCCAAACAGACAATCGTGTTTACGGTTGCCAAAGTATGGTATGGGTAAGAAGAGATGAAGATAAGTGGCAATGGGAAAGTAATGCATTTTTTGTGCAAGGCTTAATAAACATTGTTATGTCTCATGTT
>Ga0102814_10002950_pt1 | contig 11293 bp, 8 predicted proteins | sample ColrivemetaGS741_FD_79112 | JGI IMG/M metagenome (GOLD analysis project Ga0102814, IMG submission 79112) | Estuarine microbial communities from the Columbia River estuary - Flood tide ETM metaG S.741 | ecosystem: Environmental > Aquatic > Marine > Intertidal zone > Estuary | place: USA: Columbia... | reverse complement strand
TATCTAAAGTGACTTCAATTTTATAATCCACTGGATTGTTGTAAATCATGATGGGTAATGACGTACTCTTAGCTACGGCTTTAAAATATTCTACTACTTCGGCATCACTGGCTTTATAACGCATGGGAGGCAACATCATCAGTCCTTTGGCACCATCTTCTTCGGCTGTTCTAGCTAAATGTATCGCTGCTTTGGTAGTTTGCTCAGCAATATTCATAAGGACAGGTACTTTACCATTAACAAACGCCACCGTTTCTCTGGTTAAAATTCGTCGTTCTTCATCTGTTAAAGTACTGGCTTCGCCAAGTGTGCCTCCTAAAACAATGCCGTGCACGCCAGCCTCCAGTTGTGCTTTGATATTTACTTTAAACAAGTCTAAATCTAATTCATCATTTGCAGTGAACTGCGTTGTTACTGCCGGCATGACGCCTTTCCATATAATACTCATACTATTCCATTTTTATAACTACAAAATTACTTTATATTAAAGCAAATTATCCCCCTCTTCTTATCCAATTTTAATACTATATTATCCTATATTTACATTTTATTAAATATTATGAATAGTATTCATGAAAGTTTATCCTTTTAAAATACCTAAACCATTACATGAATCCTTAGTTTACCAGGTAGATCATGATATTGCGTTTTATGATAAACTGCATCAACATGAAGACATTCAATTAAGTTTTATTGTTGAAGGTGAAGGCACTTTGATAGTTGGAGACAGCATAAATCAATATAAAAAAGATGATATTGTTGTTATTGGAAGCAATTTACCTCATGTATTTAAGAGTAACTTAAATTATGGAAAAAAGTCACATATGCTGACCCTTTTTTTTGCTAAAGATTCTTTTGGAAATATTTTTTTTGAACTTGAAGAATTAAAAGAGCTTAAAGCTTTTTTTAAAAGAGCCGCTCATGGTTTTAAAGTAACCTCATCTAAAAAAGCCTTGATAACATTATTTATCCAACTTGAAAATGCTTCAAAATTATCTCGGTTTTTAATTTTACTGGAATTATTAAAAAAAGCGTCTGTTTGTAATTACATGAGCTTATCATCCTTCATTTATGATAAAAAATATAAAGAGCCCGAGGGCAAGCGCATGCAAGATGTATTTGATTATACCATGACTCATTTTGAACATGACATTACATTAGAAACTATTTCTGAAGTTGCTAGCATGACTAAAAATGCGTTCTGTAAATATTTTAAAAAACGAACCAATAAAACCTACTTTAAATTTTTAAATGAATTAAGAATTGAACACGCATGCAAACTTTTAACTGAAGAAAAAGATATGTTGATAGCAGATGTTGCCTTCAGATCAGGGTTTAAAAATATCTCGAATTTTAATCGTCAATTTAAAATGCTAAAAACAACCAAACCTAGCTCATTTCTGAAAAATAAATAATCTTAAAAAAAAGCCCCAACACCAACCAGTCGAGACTTTTATCATAAGGAGTATAAAACACCCTTAAACAAAACTTTTATTTTTTTTCTTATTTGTTGATGATCTATAACTAAATCTAATCAGGCATTGTTTTCAATGAAATGATTAAATATTTTCTCTTCTCTATAGTTATATCTAAACAGAGGCACAAAATATCTAACTCCATAAAATTCTATTATTCTATGATTGGCTAACATTAATTTAATACGCGTTTCACTCTCGTCTTTCAGAATTTTTATTCCATAATCAATTATGAATGAAACTTTAGATTCATGACTTATATAATTTTCTGAAACCTCATGGGAATATATTTTCTTAAAATCATCATAAGAAAAGTCATTATAATAATTAATCTCTTTGGGACTTCTTTTTCCAACAAAAGAAACACCGACCTTCCTTAAATGATTATAATTTATTCTATTATCATCGTTAGTTTTTAATGCTATATTCTCCATGTGATTATTATTTGATTACCAATTAAAATTATTTAAAAAATAAGCGTCTTTTTTTAATATTCGATGATTAACAGTATCGTGTAGACTAATGGTTTTTTGGTACCCATTGATTGTGACAGCCTCACTAATTACCTTAAATAAAAACACCGCATTAATAAAGAATCGTTTATATCCCTACTTTTAAATCATTAAGAAGCTATAAAACCTTTTTCATTATAATCATATTCCAGGTGGAAAGTCTCCAAATACTCGACAATTGAAAATATATTTTTAAACAATTTCCTCTGATTAGTTGTATTACTAAGGTCTTGGGTATTGTATTGAATTATTAGATCCTTGTTAGATTCAATAGCCCAAATAAGTTTATTAAAATCTTTATAACCACTGAATGAATTCATATTTACATAACCAATATGATTTAATTCATCTGTGTTAAATAAATATCTTGCACCTGCTTTAATTGCCAATTCAGTTCCTTTATTCCTTTTTACATCTAAAATACTGACCTTAGAGTGGAACTCATTTTTCAACAACTTAAGAACCTCTAAAGTATTGTCTTTACTACCATTATTGACAAAGCACAAAGGCGTAAGTTTGGTTTTGTTTAACAGATTTGAAAACATCTCTTTATCGATGTCATTTTCATTATTATGAAATATTATTATGATGCCAATTTTCATTTTTGTATTTATTTTTCTTACAAACGTTAATTCGTTTTATGATTTAATGCCATTTTAAGTTCTGTATTTTTATTAACCCCAATTTTATTGCTTGCTCTGTAAACCCAAGCTATTTGAGCTAATTGAAAAACAATTTTCACCGAATCTTTCATCGACAACTTAGAGCCATCTGCATGAATCCATCTTTTTAATGGCTGTTCACAAATTATACTTTTGGCTTTTTCAATACCATAGTAAGCTGTTATTCTTTTAAAAATTTCAACATCAAAAATCCATTTGGTAACAAATTTTTCACTGAAAGAAATGTTAATAACATCTTTATGGAAAATTTTAGCACCACATTGAGTGTCCTTAAAATCCATTGATAATATCTTTCTAATGAACATGTTGATGGTCATACTGATAATTTTTCTCGCAGACTCTTTAGTGATATTAGCACCCATTCTACTGATTCTTGAACCACTCACTATTTTAAAATCTGAATTTTCAATCGTAGACACTAAATCATCAAAATCAGATAAGTCTGTTGATAAATCGGCATCTAAAAATCCTATATAATCTAAATCTTCATGCTTTGCCATATGCAACATACCTAATCTTACAGCTTCAGCTTTACCACCGTTTTTCTCACAATCATAAACTGTTATAAAATTTTCACGTCCTTTTCTTAAATTACTTAAAACTTCTAAAGTTTTATCCTTACTTCCATCATTTACAAAACATAAATGGTATCCAGAGTTTTTATCAACAAAGTCAAGAAACTCTTTACTTAACAACCTTTCTTCTTCATTATAACATGGAATTACTACGCCAACACATCGTTGCTGAATAATAACATTATTAGTGTTGTGTACATGATTTACATTCTCAGGGGCTCCTATTAGCCTTTTCACTCTGGCACAAATTTCATTTAAGCTTAATGGCTTTTTCATGTAATCATTAATTCCTAAATCAAATCCCTCGGTAATAATATTATCATTTGTATTACCCGATAGCACCATAATTGGTGTTATTTTATTTCTTTTTACTCTAATGTGATTTATGATTTCAAGTCCAGAAACTCCTGGCATATTGATGTCTACAATTACCAAATCTGGATTGAAAGAATCATATAATTCAATGCCCTTTAAAGCATTGGTTTCTGTTAATACTTCATAACCTAGTTCACTTAATCTTTTTTCTAATGGTAACAACACTAATTGTTGATCATCAATTGCTAATACTTTCATAATTGATATTATTTGCGATTATTATTGAGACAAATGTATAATGGAAACTCTGGTTACAAATGATATTTAGATTAAGCTATAAGGATGTTTAGACGAATGGACCTTATGTGTAGATAATTAAAATTAGATGCCGTAATTAAATTATTTATATTTACAATATAGATTACGGTAAGTCCATTTAATGAAAGAAACATCTAATAAATATCTCATTTCAGCTTTACTTATAGGTATTGCTTTTCACGGCTCTGCCATCTTTTTTACCTTAGAATCTACATATGATGCCCTAATACATTTATTTTTTGCAGACCATTATGCTCAAAGCTGGTTTGAGCCATGGAATTACGAGTGGTATACCGGATTTACCGTAATGAGTTACCCCCCATTAGTTCATCAGGCAATAGCATTTTTATCATTTATAGGTGGGTTGAAATTTGGTTTGTTTACAGTAGCTCTAATCAGTATTGTGTTATTTATTACTGGTGTTTACCGTTTTTCTTTACTTATTACATCAAACCGCACTGCTGCCGGGTATGCTGCTTTACTTGCTGTTTTCTCATCTTCATTTGTTGAGACACTTCATATTTTTGGACAATTACCAAGTATTATTGGAATCTCAGTATTAATGCATTCCCTGCCTGAAATTTATTTATGGCTAAAAACCGGACGATATAAATATTTATTTACCAGCTTATCATTAATAGCTGTTACCGTTACATCACATCATGTGACTCCCATTTTCGGGATGATATTTTTCATTTTTCCATTAATAGGAATGGTTATTATGGATGTATCCAGGGAACAGGTTAAAACAATGAAAGAGGTCACTTTTAAAATTTTTCTGTTTAGTTTTTTCAAACTATTTAAACGTATTATAACTTTTGGAGGGCTTGCACTATCCATTATTATAACCTGTATACTCCCTTATTGGATTAATTCAAAAAACAACCCAATAACACAGGTGCCTATTCCTCATGGTTCAAGAGACAATTTTCTTGAAGTTACCTCTTCGGGATTAGTATTCTTCTTAATTCCATGGGGTATTTTACTTATTTTACTGCCTTATATTTTTTATAGATATTACAGTAAACGCTATTTATTTTTTGGGTTTTCAATAACCATTCTAAGCATATTAGGAACAGGCGGTACCACACCTATCCCGAAGATAGCATTAGGCGAAACGGCTTTCAACATTCTCACTCTTGACCGTTTTACACTTTGGGCCTCCATCATGTCACTTCCTATCTTTGGGGAATTTGTCTTTCGCTTTGTTGAAGGCGATCTCAAAAAATTAATTCAAGAAAAATTCGGAGCTGTTTATCATAGAGTCATTGGAGGTGTCCTTGCCGGTTTATTTCTATTTATGACCATTTTTACAATGAGTCTGGGGTATTTTAGACCCTCGCAACCACAAAAAATAAAAATGCTGCCTATTGTTAATTTCTTAAATCAAGATCAGCATGATCATTGGCGATTTTTAACTTTAGGGTTTGGCGATCAAATGGCATGGTTATCTGCACAAACCAATGCCATGACCGTTGATGGAAATTATCATTCAGCAAGAAGGTTACCTGAACTTACAACTAGGCCTATAGAGCGATTAGAAAACTCAAAATTTAGAGGTGTTGAAGGTATCGGATCATTACAACAGTTTTTAACAACACCTGAGAAATATAATTTAAAATATATATTCTCAAATGATAAGTTTTACGACCCCATTTTATACTTCTGTGGTTGGCAAAGGCTGCGTCAACTTGAAAATGGCATAATGGTTTGGGAACGGCTAAACATACCTCCATTATCATCTATATTACCAAAAGATGATGTTGCCACTTGGCAGAAAATACTCTGGGGAATTGTGCCTTTTCTAACCGTTATAATTGCCTTTATTTTAAATGTGCAAACTTTATTGATTATTGCTTTAAAAACCAAATTTAAAAAAGCACCAGAGTATTTAAATTTTCTCAATGATTATTCGAAGTTTTCAAAAAACATATTAAATATTACTCATATTTGGTCATTGATATTAGCGCTTATCTTAAGCTATGGCATTTATCTTTTCTATTTAAAGAATGATTCCCAAATAAGTCCTGAAAATGCTATTATTGCTTATTACGATGCCTTGGATTTTAAAGAATTTGAAAAAGCTCATAATTTAATAGATCCGGAGAGTAATTTACCAATTGCCCAATACATGTTACAAATTTCTGTTACTGATGGTTTGTTAAGTTCTTATGCAAAATTAGATGCCATTGAAACAGAAATCATGAGTAAAAATGACAGCTTGGTGACTGCTAAAGTTTCGACGCATTGGATTACTCCTCTTGAAAAAATAAATAAAACAGATTATAAAAATCTTATAAAACACGGTAACAAATGGTTTATAAAACCGGAGCCAATTGATTTAGATTTACCCCCAGACCAATTATATTCAGATAACGAAACACGTTATTTCAATCAAGGTAGAAGACGTATTACCACAGAACAAACTCATCATGAAGATATTTTAAAACAGCCCGTTTTAGAAATACTTTCTGCTAAACTGATAAAAAACAATGATCATTACGCCATTATTGGGGAAATACAAAATATAGATAATGTACCCGCAGATGTGGTTTTAAAAGGCACTCTCTACAATGATAACAATAAGGAGTTGGCCACCTTCAATGCGAAATACCATGTTAAACATAAATTAATGCCGAAAGAAGTAAGCTCTTTTAAAATTAATTTTGAAGGTATTGCCTGGTCAAAAACAGAAGATTCTATACCTAAAACATTTAACCCGGACGAATTCACGCCGGTCGATTTTGAAGAACAACCAACAAAATTTAATTTACAAATAGCAGGTAATGTATCTGGTTCAGATTTATACAAAGATATAGCCTTAAGTTCGGTTGAAATTAATGACACCAGCATAGAGGGCCTTTTGTTTAATAGTGGTTTAGAAGAAATTACGATTCCTCAGCTTATAGTCACCTATTATGATGAAAATAAAAACATGTTATGGGTAGACCATAAATTTTTAGCAGAAGGTATTAGACAACAACGCAAGCAGGCATTTGATTACCCTTTGTTAGATAAAGCAATTTTTAAAGAAATAAGTAATGATATGACAAATTGCTATGTTAATGGGCTGCCAAACAAAGACATTGCACAAAAAATAGCACCTAACAGAATTAAAAAACACAGTTATTCTGAGCTCCAACGTATTAATAATCCAAGTTATAGTTTTATTAAAATTGAATTAAACATCTATATAGGAAACCCTAATTAATGGTAAAAAAGATTACATATCTGTTTTTATTTAGTTTGATTGTATCATCGTCCTTCACAATTGCCCAAACGACTGAAAATAAAAACAATTCAAAAATTTTAACTAAGGATACTATTTATGTAGCAGGTAGTGAGATTATTTTAAAATTTTCAGATTTAAAATCAACTAATTCTAATTTATATTGCTCAGGCAGTTATGGTTCAACTTTAATAAAACCTTCATCGGAATCGGGAAATCTCTACTTTAAAATACCTTCATTTATATCAAATAAAGCAGGCATATTAACCTGGAAATTATTACATGAATCTGAGTCACTTTCTGGTCAAATTGAAATTATCCCTAAAAAGGAAGTTAATAACATAGAATCCTATATTGGTCCCCCAAGCATTCAGGCTGGAAACAGAGATTTCAGTATGATTGTTGTGATTCCTGAAGATCCTTTAGATAACCCATTGGAAGACAACACACAAGTAGATGTCAAATATCAATTTTTAGATTCCGAATCTATTGAACCTATATATACAAATAATTTAATCGCCTTTAAAAACATATATTCACAAAACAAAACAGGACGTTATTTAGTTTCTTCAGAATGTCTGGGAGTTAATTCCAAGGAGTTTGACATAAATGTTATGCCATCAAATCCCACAAATTTTAAAATTTCGTTTGAAAGACATCATGATTATGCCGATGGTAACCAAATAACCACCTTTTCTACTTCTATTATAAGAGATGAATTTAATAACATTATAAGTGATGGAACTTTCGTGGAATTCTTTATCAAAACCAAAAAAAATGCAATTTTAAAGACTTCAGGCAATACTGTTAACGGAATTGCAACAGCTAAGATGATTCATCCGGACTATGATGCCAAATGGGAGGTTAAAGCCTTTATAGAAGGTATGGCTGAAAGCAATCCATTGGCACTGAACTACAAAAGAGTTATTACAGATTATGAAGTGGTATTTTCAAAAAACTACAGGCATATAACTGTGGGCCCATTACAAAGTTTTATGAAACAAATAATTCCCGACGGCTTGCTTGTTGAATTATCCGTTTACAAAAACGGGAAACTTTTAAATGTTAGTGCTAAAACATCAAACCAAGGGTTTGCTTCATTTGTTTTAAATTCAGACGAATATCCTGACAATACTTACACTCTCAAAATAAAAACCGCCGGAATAGAAAAATCATTTAATAACATCAAGTTATGGTAAGTGCTAGTAAAAACATATTACGCGGTGTCTTAATTGCTTCTTATATTGGTGTGATAATTTTAATAGTGTTTGGAGTTAGTGCTATTTTTAGTTATTTAAATACCGGAGCCGACCGAAGTAAAATGCTCCACACAGAAATAAAAAAAATTGATCAATACTTACCAAAAGTGACCTGGTCGACCTTTAATAATGAGGGAAGAATCATGGATAGTCAAACGCTAAACTCATTAGAAAATGACTATTTGGATGCCTGGTATGTAGCGCATATAAGTTATTTAACAAATACAACCAAAGGCATAGAAGATTACTATACAGAAAGTGCGCGTAAAAATTTATTTAATATTATTAATTCCAATAAATTAGAAGAAATAAGTATTGATGCCACTACTTTAGAACATCATTTAACCCTTGACTTTTTTAGTGAAGATGGGCAATTAATTGTATTAACAGACAAAGATGTTACAGAATATAAAGCTGTTTATCAAAATAACAAACTTATCCTTGAAACCACAGAAATATCTGATTATAAAATTGTGATGTTATTAGAGGATGGATTTTGGAGAATACGGCACTTAGTAAAACAAAAAAGCACAGATTTTAAGCGAAGTTTTAATCCAGCTAATGTGTCAAACCTAAATTTAAAAGGCATTAACTATTATCCTCAAAAAACGCCCTGGGATATGTTTGGAGATAAATTTGACATTGATGTCATTTCTAAGGACTTAAAACTTATTTCTAAAACCGGTTTAAACTCTATCAGAATTTTTGTGCCTTATGAGGATTTTGGAAAAGCGCATGTAAAACCAGAAAAACTTGAGAAACTAAAACAAGTTATGGATGCTGCTGATTCAAACCAATTAAAGGTAATGGTTACCTTGTTTGATTTTTACGGAGATTATTCTGTCTTAGACTGGACACTCAATCAGCGACACGCTGAAACCATAGTATCTCAGTTCAAAAGTCATAATGCTCTTTTAGCCTGGGATATAAAAAACGAACCTAATTTAGACTTTGATTCCAGAAAAGAAACTAAAGTAATTTCATGGCTAAAACACATGATTCAATTAGTAAAATCCATTGACCAAAATCATCCCGTTACTATTGGCTGGTCTGATGCCGAAAGTGCCAATATTTTAAAAGATGAGCTAGATTTTATTTCCTTTCATTATTATCAAAAAATTGATAATTTAGAAAGCATTTATCAATCTCTTAAAACAGAAATCCCTACTAAACCTGTTGTTATTACCGAGTTTGGAAAGTCATCATACAGTGGTCTATGGAATTTGTATAGCGGATCTGAAAAAGATCAGGCAGATTACTATCAGACTATTCAAAATATATTTTCAAAAAATAACATGTCTTTTATGTCCTGGACTTTATACGACTTTTCAGAAATACCAAAGGAAGTCGTTGGACGACTTCCCTGGAGAAAAGAGGCTCAAAAACATTTTGGCTTTATTTCTGAGAATGGAGAGACTAAACCCGCTTTTAAATATATTTTTAAAGAATAATCTCCTTGGAGCTTACATTATTTATTTTACCTTTTTTTGAAATAATACCCTCAAATGTAGATAAATACATATCGGCTATTTTACTCATTGGTAATGCGGTGGCTGCCTTATAATTTATTTTTCCTAATTCAATTCTATAAGCATCATTGGTTACAATATTTTCAATGGCTTTTGCTAAACTTTCAACGCTTGTTGGCTCAAAAAACTCCCCTTGATAACCTTCGTCTTTAACTAAATGGGCTAAGTCGCCTAAATCTGGCATGACTACCGCTTTACCATAACTTCCTGCCTGATGTAATACACCAGAACTTCCTGTTGTTGAAGTATAAGGAAACACGACTACCGCACTTTCATTAAATATAACAGGCACCTGATTCTCTTCCACATATCCAGTAAATCTTATTTGTTTGATATGGCTATAAGCCTCTTCTGCTTTGGCTAAATAGCCTAAAACGTTTGGATTATCAGTTCCGGCAATAACAACTTCTAACTCTAAACCAGTTGATTTTCTAACCATTTCAACTGCCTCAATCATGCCTTCTACTTTTTTATAAGTCCCAAATTTTCCAAAAGCCATAATCTGCATAGGGTTTTTAGGAACAGTATAATCAGGTTCTTCAGGGATTTCAAAAGTTCCATGAGGTATTAGTTTTACGTTTGTCGCATTATACTTTTTCTCTAGAACATCTACATATTTTTCAATAGTTACCGCTACAGTATCTGCCTGAAGAATTAATTTTGTCAAGGTAGTCCCAATAAATCCATAAAGCGTTTGCATTAGCTTATTTGATGTGAATCCAGCAGTACCTAAATCTACTTCTTCTAAAATATTATGAAGTAATACTATATTAGGGATACGTTTTAATTTACAAACCAAGGGTAACATTAGGCCTAAAGCTGCCGCAATTTTTTTGTCACCAAACTTCATGAACTGTAAATTAAACAAAACTGCATCTGGTTTTGTAAGATTAATGGCTTTAGTCACATTTATAATATTAGTGTAACTGTTAAATGCCCAGCATTCTTTGATGGTTATTTTACATCCATCTTCCATAAAGTTAATATCCTTTACTCCTTCAGTTCTATCAGTCAATAAAATTAATTCCGTTATGGATTCTTTTTGTCTGAAGTGCTTCACTAAATGGTAAGCATACTCATTTAAAGTTACTTTACTAGGTGGATATGCTGTTACAATTGCTAATTTCATGTTTACTAATTTTTTAATTATGGTACAAATTTGGGATATAAAATTTCAATATTTTGTTTGATGAAGATGGAATACTATTTTCTATAGACGAATGGAAAACATCCTTAGATTAAGCCTTTTTAAGTTTTAACGATTGTTGCTCAACTGCAAAGAATCCAATTTGTATTACAAGCAATAAAATCATCGCTATGATTTGCATGTGAACCACTTGCTGTAAGTTTTCATGAAAGAATATCACCAATACCATTTGAAGCATTCCAAAAACTCCT